>Ga0172379_10000047_pt1 | contig 304138 bp, 222 predicted proteins | sample GrowelOW334metaG_FD_119756 | JGI IMG/M metagenome (GOLD analysis project Ga0172379, IMG submission 119756) | Groundwater microbial communities from an aquifer near a municipal landfill in Southern Ontario, Canada - Groundwater well OW334 metaG | ecosystem: Environmental > Aquatic > Deep... | reverse complement strand
CGCAATCCGTATCCGCAGCATCAATAGCGCCGTCGCAGTCCTCATCCTTGCCGCCAGTGCAAATTTCCGGCGACGAAGGAATTTCGCCGGTACAGGGTCCCCAAGCTCCAGCCACGCAGGTCTGTTCGCCGATATTGCATTCACCAACATCAGTATTCGTAGCGCCGCAATCCTGCTTTGTGCCGTCAACGCATACGGCGCAATCCGTATCCGCAGCATCAATAGCGCCGTCGCAGTCCTCATCCTTGCCACCAGTGCAAATTTCCGGCGACGAAGGAATTTCGCCGGTACAGGGTCCCCAGGCGCCGCTGACGCAGGTCTGCTCGCCGATATTGCATTCGCCAACATCAGTATTCGTAGCGCCGCAATCCTGCTTTGTGCCGTCAACGCATACGGCGCAGCATTGGTTATACGCGGCTAGAAATGAACTCTGGCAAGCGGCCACGCATTGGAATGGGTTGACGCTTGTATTCACGCACTTAGCATCTGTTCCGCCGCCAGTCATCATACAACCGATTGTAGTGTTGTAGCAGCTATTACCCATAACACAATTTCCATCCCAATTGGCCCCATTGGCCATACTGCAAATTGGTGTACCCTGGGGTTCATCAACCCAGGAACCGCTTACAAATTTCTCCGTGTGTAGAGGTGGGCCGGTATTACATCGCTGGGTGACGCAACACTGGTTATAAGCCAGTGACCAACCAGTCTGGCAGGCTGCAGTACATTGTATGGCCTGATTACTTTCGCAGTGAGCATCGGTAGCTCCCGAGGTTTTACAAACAGTGCCAGAATAGCAACCTGATGTTGAGCCCAAATTACAATCGCCCTGCCAGAAAGGATAACTAGGCGGGGCAGTACAGGTAGGCAGGGTTTGCGCTTCATTTACCCAGACGCCGAGGTTATTGCAGACCTGCGTCTGTGAGGTTACTGTACATCGCTGGTTTCCTGGCGTGCATCCGCAGGTCGGGCACATGGCGCCGCCACAATCCGTGGTTGTTTCATCGCAATCCTTGATCTTATTGTTGCAGTGGTTGCAGTTGGCGCACCAGGTAAGGGTACCAGGCTCGCACCCCGGCGCGTTGGTGCAATTCTGATCGTAAGAGCAGTCGCAACTATTGCAATTAATAGTAGAACAAGCATTAGGCGCGGCCGGGCAGTCCGATACACTTTCACAGGTTTCGCCGCACTCGATCTTACCGTCACCGCAAACGGAGTTTTTGCATTGGCTAACATCAAACTGGCACTCATTAGCGGAGAGGGGCGGATTGCATCCCAGGGTGCCGCAGCCATAGCCCAATGTTTTACAGGTCTCGCCGTTCATGCTGTAAATAGGCTGATTATCAGGCGGCGGGGTGTAGCCGATCAGCTCGCACTGTTCCGGCGGAACAGTAAAGTTGGTAATGATGCCGTCGCCGCAAATTGGAGCGCCGCCGCCGCCGATATTCAGGCGTATCTCAATGGCGTCGCTGCGGTTTCCCGCCGCGTCTTCCGCGTCCACCTGAAAAGTATGCCAACCCGGCGAAATTGCATTAGTATCAACCATCCAGGAGTAGCCTGTCATTGGATCCGGAACAATGACCTCGGATCGCAATATATAATCGCGATAAAAATAAACTTTTGTAACGCCGATATTATCTGAAGCGCTGGCATCAATATATATGATTTGCGTAGCTGGCTGGCCATTTAAAAGCGTTCTCCCTGTTGGATTGGATTTGGCATTTCTAAAATTAACTACCGGCGGTTCCATGTCTGACTGAGCGTTATTCAGCGTAATATACCAGGTATCGCTGGCCATATTGCCCGCGTCGTCATAAACATAGACGGTCAGTTCATGCAGTCCGTTGGAGTATTCCAGGGTGTTCCATGGCGCCCATTCCCACACCTGGTCGCCATTATCATTTGACCCGTCAGCGCGATAGATGCCATCAACGTAGAATTTCACGCGACCGGGCTTGTAGAACTGGTCAGCCCCCTGGTCGTCAGTAGGTATCACCCAGACCCACACCTCGCCCGGACCCTGGGCGTACGCAATAGCGCCAGGTATGACATCTCCATTATTCCAATGATCCGGACCGCCGTTATATATCGCGGTCAAAACAACGGATGGTGCGGTATAATCGCTGTTGGCTACTTTCACTTTTATGCTGGCAGTGCGGCTGTTGCCGGCTGCGTCTGTGGCCGTGGCGTTGATGGTATATTCGCCATTGGGATAGATATATTTGCCATCAGCGTCAAGTGCTGCGGTGTTCCAGTGATTCGGGATGGCTGTCGTACAGGTCATGCTTGAACCGCCGCCAGGACAGACCCAGTTAGCCGAAGCGCCCTCAACTGAAATCTGCACCTGCGCCAGCACCTGGTTATCGCTGGCCTGCGCTTCAATGATGACTTTGCCGCTGACCGAAGCGCCGTTTCCCGGCCGGGCGATGGCGATGAAGGGATCGGTAGTATCCGCTCCGCTGGAATTGTCGATTTTAATGTCATAATTTTTCGTGGTCCAGTTACCAACATTATCGTAGGCAGTCACAGAAATCTTATGGTCGCCGTCGGCATACTGCGTGGAAACGAAATCCCAGGACCAGCCCGGACCAGTGCCGTCGCTGTCCGTGAATTTCCTAATGCCGTCAACGAAAAATTCCACCCGGTTGACGCCGCTGGGATTAAGGTCTGGCTTGTCAACGACTAACACGCCCAGTGGCCGGGTGCTGCTGATCCAGTTCACACCGGCCCCCAAGGCGTCCACCCCCTGGATTTCCGGACCTTCGTGATCAGCCAGATTGCCGGTTACGCCCAATACATAATTAAAGCAGTTGCAGGTGGCGCCGGTTATGCCGGTACAAGGATCGCCCCCAAAATAATTTGCAAAACTATCGGCACCGCTGTATTCCATCCGGGCATAGAGCGCGGCATTGTCGCCATTGGCATCCACCATATATTGGTAAATATTTGAATTGGCCGGACATTCATACAAATGTTTTGTTTCATTCCAGCAGGTATCCTGGTTAAATCCGTTGTCCTCCAGGCACTGCGGGGGCAGCGAGGGGTCGGGCAAATCAAATTTATTCAACGGATCAACGGCCAGGCCGGATTGGGCGACCGCGTTTTTAACAAATAAACCGCGTAGTTTTTCCAGGAACGGCGCCTGATGCGGTATAAAGCCCAGACTGTTAATGCTGGACCCCAGCGTCTCCTGCCAGGAAGGCCATTTGGAATTGGACAAATGCTGGATATACGAACCGCCTTCAAGTTTGGGGAAAAAGCCATTTTTATTCTTATAAGCCAGCATTTTGCCGTAAATTTCCTCCAAGCTATTGATTCTCTGCAAATCGCGCTGCAAAGCTGCCTTTTGTGCCGGATCAACATTAACATTAAACTCCCAATTGGCCAGCAGGCGGTTGTAGATATCCAGCGTTTCATCTGAAGCCTCCTGGTCATGAGATAATAAATATATATATTGATGGAATGCTCCGCCTACCAGGTTCGGCACGCCGACATAAACGGTACGGCCGGCTCTGACCGCCGGATAGCCGTCCACTGTCAGACTCTGGGGCGCTGGTGCGGCCGCGCCGAATTTATCCCGATACCATTGCTCCGGAGATTTATTATCAGGATTGTCGGCGACAATAATGCCGATGCCGTCCGTACTGGTGCCAGGCCTGAGGAAAAAGTATTCCTTGACTATGTCCGGATCCGTCGGCGAGCCGTCACGGACTGTTACCTGATCAGTGCGCTCTAATAAAGGCGGATTGCCGGAATCGCGGCAATACCAGATGCTGTAATTAGCAATAAAATTATTTGTATGGAAAATGGTGTCCGGTTTCCAGGTAGCCGGCGGATTGCGGTCAGAATCCTCAAAAGGAAACTGATCCATTTCCGGCGCATACGGATTGGGCCAGGGTTTTTCGCACAGCATCACGCTGACTCTGGCCTTATCGGTTAGTTTCGAATCGCCAACGTACTGCTCGGTAGCCGTCACTACTATGTTAGCTTTGCCATTATTGGGTTGCGCGGTGATAGCGTTATCAGTGCCTACGGCCAATTGGTCAATGGCAATAACATTCGCGTCATCTTCTTCTTGCCACTGATAGGTAGCTGCCACTTCCAGGCCTCTTTTATCATAGGCATAGGCCGTGATGCCATGCTCGTTGCCCGTACCCGGCGCGGGATCCATGTCTCCGCTGCAATTATCCGTGGCGCAGCGAAACACGTCCGGCGGATCATAAGTCGGCGGCGCGCCGGTGGTAATGATCGTAAAATCAATCTGGTTAATGGCGCAGAGGGACGCGGCCGGATCAATAGTCCAAATCCTGGAATCAGAACCCGCCATGCCCACGCCGTATTTATTCTTGACATTGGTCGTTACCTCGATATGCACCTGCTGGCCGGGTGTGTACGGTTTATCCGCGACAAAACCAAAACCCTTTTTATTTTTATGGATATCTATTTTTCCGGCGATTGGATCTGTGCCATCAGTTACTATAATATTGGCGGTATTCATGGTCTCCGTATCCATGACTTCATTGAAGTAATACCGGATAACCACGTTGGTGCAGAGCAGATTGCCCGCTAACGGATCAGGTATGACATGATCAATGACGGGTTCCGGATAGCAGCAGGTGTCTTTGGCGCTGCAGCCGAAGCCCGCTCCGCATTGGCCGGGAATTGCAGGGTCACAGCCGCAATACAATCCGCGCTCGGTGCCGCTGCAGTCGCCTTTGTCCGCGCGGCAGGTCAAGCCTGAAGCTGACACCTGCGGCGGATTGGCGTCGCAGCACACGCGGCAGTCGGTACCGAATAGATGCGTGGCATCTTCTGGCGGTGCCGGAAATTCATGAGAAGTATCGCCTGTGGTACTGATACACATATAATTACCCGGATTCCAGATCTGGCCGGAAGTGCAGTTGGGATTTTCGGGAGATTCCGGAGTGTCGGTATTTTCTTCTATCTGGCATGGCTGCATGGTACCAGACAGACAATATGGATCAAAAGGCAGGCACATCTTCTGGCCCGTGCCGGGATCAGCGCAGCAGCCCGTACCGCACTGGATGTTGTTAGTGCAGGTCACGGCATAAGGCAGAGAATTTGAGGGGCAGTTGTCCACCAGCACGTTAACCGCGCCGGATTCCGCGCCAACCGGCACACGGCTTCTATCGATAGCCGTACCGGTCCATTTTTCCAAATATGAAAAAATTATATCATCACGAGTGTCTGACTTACCTCGTGGATAATAAACCAAATCATCTACAGTCTGCGCGTTATCAGGCAAAAGATTAAAGCCTTCAATATATACATGCGTCAGCTCCGGTCCCGCAGACGGCTGTAAAGGCGGGCAAATACCCGGTATGCCGCCGGTCGGAAGCACTTTCTTGCAGCTGAGGGGGACATTATCGCAATTACTATCATCAACGCAAGGAGCATTGGCAAATTCCGCCGGGCTGATGTTAGGATCGCAATATCCGGAACATCTGTCAGTAACATTAAAATTTTTACTAAGCGCTCCGCTTTGACCGCTGTCAATCATATTGGAAAATTTATCGCATGACGCGGCTCCGGGACATTCTCCTACCACCGTGCATAACCGGCCGTCTCTGTCGCCGCCGTTGCATCGGCCGTAAGCTGTCAATACTTCCACCGGCTTATTACCAGTAGGAATTAAGGGATCAGTAGTCGCCACGATCAAATTACTTGACCAGGAATTACTGCATTCAAAAGTTGCTGCCTGGTCAATAATCACCTGACCGGTTTTACTGCCAAACCAGCAGCCTTCAATAGAAACCGTAGTGCCCGCTGGTCCCTGGGGTGGAGTGATTTCCTTCGGCGGTATATCCGGCGGTATGGATCGCTCAGTAATCACCGGCATGCATTTGTCAGCCAGTAAATCGCACCAGCTGCCTGGACAGGTTACACCGCCACCGGGGTTAGCACAGTAACCAGGATCAGGATTAAAAGCGCAGGATTCCGGATCAACTTTCAGCCTGCCCCGGCCGCTCTTGCTTTCCGCGGGAATGCTGGCCTTTATATAAGTAGTGCCTAGGCCGGTAGCGGTGGCGATTTCATTTCGCGTTATGCTGCTGGGCACCGGAACACTGGCAATTCCAAAATCCTCCGAAGTCCAGGCCCAGGTATAGTCGTTGGGATCTAAGATGGTGCAGTTCGGACCTTGGGCTAAGCTGGAATAATTCTGAGTGTCTCCAAGATTATATAAAATCGCGCTGTTCGGAGCAACTACCACTTTCTCCACCGGGCAGGGTTCAATGCTGTCTTTAGTTTTGAAATGCCACTTGTAATCATTATTCATGTGCGCGCCAGCCTCGCTCTGCACTTCTTTCTGGATAGTCATCTGGTATGTTGTTGAGGGATCAAGGTTAACAGCCGGATTGAACTCAACGCCTTCGTGAGTGGGGTCAATGATAAATACCGACAAAGCGCCTGCCACCTTGGCCGGATCCACATCCGAGCAATTATCATCATTGCATTTCTGCAGATAGACCAGATTGCCGTCAGTCAGCATGGCGTCGTCCATCAGAGTATTAAAAGACGCCGCGGCGTTAACATTGACGCAGACGTCAGTATTGCCTTTATACGGATTTGGCGAGGAAATGCCGGTGACGCAGGGACCGGAAACGCCGCAGTCTATGTCTTCAGTACAGCCCTTAAGGGTAGGATCAAGCTGGCAATAATTTTCGCAGGAGGAATCTTCCACCACTTTTGGTATCAGGCCGCACGGTACGTCAAAGAGCAAGGGGTTACTTGTGCCAACGGAATTTGAAACCGTCACCAGATAATCTTCAGCGTTATCAAGGCTTGGCACAGTAACCTGCGCGCTGTCTCCGGTCACCAGGTTCAATGTCCAGCTATTTATTACTGCTTGGATGGCGGAAAAATGCACTCGGCTCGCAGGAGTCTGAGCAAGAAATTTCTGGCCCACCGCAGTTACGGTCTCACCGCCCGTACCGCATTGCTGCGGCTGAATGGCGCACAAACCCGGACCGGCTTCTTCATTAGTATAGACAAAATTAACTATATTGCTACGATCACCTCCGTTCCTGATAAGCTGAATACCCACCATGGAAGGAGTATTCAGGCAACTTACCCAGTCAGCGGGTCCGGCCACCGGGCAAGCGGGAACGCCTAGCGTGGCTGTCAGATCAGGTACTTTAATAATCACCTGGTCATTAGCCCAGGAGGCGTCACAAGGCGGATCAGGAGGGAAAGGCGCAGTAACCACATTGTAGGGAGGCTGAAAACTCCGGAAAACCACCGTACCTGTATTATCACCGAAACCACCGTCAGTATCAGAACGGCTGATCAGGGTAACATACTGGTCAGTACCGCCGTGGCGATTGTTTTTAAAGCCGATGGCTTTTAATATTTGCGGGCTGGCTACGTCAAAAGTCCAATTGTTGCTGGTTTTGCCAGCCACTTCCACGGATACCGGCCCATCGGCCGCGCCGTTATACGGCACTGCTTTCTGGCCGCCGTTGATCGGACCGCCAGGCACGTGAATGTTTATATTATTGCCCGACCAGCTGTTGACGCATTCTAATCTAGGCCATCCCCCCCCGTCAAAACAATTCCCTGCATTAATTACTCCTTTATTAAAATAGGTGAAACCAATAATACCAAAATTCACGCCCTGTATATCTACCGCGGTGCTATCATATTTGCCATTAGCCGGCACAATGTCGGTTATTTCCGGTATGCATTTATCATTGGTAGTGTCAGTATCAGCTAAGAAATTCCAGGGCGCATCCGTAAAGGTGGGATTGGAGCTTGGCGGTACCGTTTCAAGGAAATTATCGCCACCGGCCGTGCCTTCTTCAACAGTATCCGCATCGCCATCAAGATGATTCAGACAAACGTCCATAACACCGTTATTCGGATCATTATTCCCGGGGTCTCCGGCAGTTAAAGTAACATTATACTCTTTACCGGCGTTTAAAAGTTTGGCCGGACGGCCGGAAAAAGAATTACTTGTATGATCGTTAATGTTAATTCCGTAATCTCCTGTCCCGGCCTCAGCCAATTTTATAGTACTGGCGTTCATTGAAGCGGCCCGCATTTTACTGGAAAATATTGACTGGATGGCGGTGTTCAAACAAATTTTATCTTCACCATCAGCTGGATATATTGTAGTCACGGTCGGAGGCACATCCAAAGTCGTAATGCCGGTAGTAAACATCCATATTTTAGTTACGAAATCACGCGGATCAGCGGCGTCTTCCTGGATAATAACCGGATTCCCTGGGGTATTTCTCCTCAATTCCGCCCGGTACCACTGATTCTCCAGATAATCGGTAGCCGGTAAAAATTCTATGATTGTCTGGTCAGGTGAAACCTGCCAGTTGCCGGCGACTTCATCGCCCACGCACTGGTTAGTGCCGCCAATATCGCAAACGCCAGACATGCATTCATTGTTGGCAAGACACGCATCGCCACCTTTAGCCGTGGCACCGTTAACATACAGCCCAACATTACCAGCGATGGAAGCGGGCACAACTTTACCGTTCAACTTGGCCTGCACGATGCTGCACAAAGGCACGTCATGTTCGCCGTCAGTCGGATCCACCCATTTGACGCGGAAAGTGTCGGTATCCGGCAAAGTGACGCAGCCAGGGATAACTATCCAGCCGGTACCGCTTTCATTGCAATAGGCACAGCCGTCCGAGCGTACCTCCGCGTCAGCCGGCCAATTTGGTCCAAAATAATGAGGATCGCAAAAATCTCCGCCGCCACCGGTGGCTTTATTTATCCTGTCAACGATAAACATGACGATCGCCCAGGCTAAGAGAACAATCACCAGCCCGATCACCGCGCGGATGATTATTTTCTTGGCCTTAGCTACCTTATCAGTGTTGCCGGCCGCGGTCATCCAAACCACGCCGCCGTAGATGATCATGATCACCGCTATCAGCCCGAGGAAGCCGAGCGCCCACTGGACGATCTTTATTACTGTCGATTCCAGGCCCGCCGTGCCCAAACCAAAAGTCGTCCCTAGATCGCTGTTAATAGTCGCCTGGGCGGAGACGGCATTTGGCAGGACAAAAACAGCCATAGCTATCAGCGCTAAGCTGAAAATTAATCCTACAACCGCCCCCGTAATGAATTTATTTTTATTTCTGCCTCCCATGGAATGAGATATTGAAAAGCAATATGATAAGTAAAACTATCCTTGCTTATTCGGCGGATGGCGCTAACGCGTTTTTAACGAGTCGCGATACCAGTTGGCCGTCCGCCTGGCCTTTCAGCTCCGCCATGCACATTTTCATGGCCGTGCCGAAATTCTTCTGCGCGTCATCCAAACCTTCGATTACCTGCTGAACAATTTTTTTGGTCTCCTCTTCATCCAGCTGCTGCGGTAGATATTCCTCCAATACTTTGAGCTCCTTTTTTTCCTTGTCTGCCAGTTCCTGCCGGCCGCCCTGCTCAAAGGCGGCGATGGAATCGTGATGCTTTTTCGCCTCAGTCAAAAGAATTTTCTTCACTTCTTCCTCAGTCAATTCTTTTTTCTTCAGAGCGATCGCCTTATTATGTATGGCGGTTTTCGCCATCCGTAAAACAGACAGAGTCAGCTCGTCATGAGCCACCATGGCTTTTTTAATATTCTTTTCAATGTCTTCAGTAACGCTCATGAAGTTTAGTCCGGCGAATTTATTAGTTCATTCTTATTTTCGCTTGCAATAGTTTTTTTATAGTACCGCGCTTGTTTGGCTTGCGCGGATCAATAAATTCTTCAAGTTTTCCGATTTTTCTCAGGTACTCTTTCTTATCCCTGATTAATTTGCGCCTGGCTGCCACTTCGCGCACCTCGCGCTTTGTTTTTTTGGATGTATAAAATCTTCCCTTTTTGGCTCTCAATAGGACTCCGCTTGACTGCACTCTCTTGGTAAAGCGCCTGATTAAATTTTCTGCTGATTCTCCTTCTTTCCTTCTTACTTCGACCACTTAAATTTCACCTCCTTGATTTTGGTGAATAAATTATTAAATTCTTAATTTAATATAACACATATTTACCGCAAGTGTCAATTAAAACAGAAAAAAATGGATAATTACTTCTTAGTAAGCAAATTCAGCCAATATTAGGCCAAATGATCCAGCTTTTCCCCGCCTAAAAAATGAAAATGCAGATGAGGCACTAATTGTCCGCCCTCAGGGCCGCAATTCACTACCAGCTTGAATCCCCTCTGCAACAGCCCGCTTTTCTCAGCCAGCTGTTTTGCCTGCTCAACCATTTTCCCCATTAAAGCCTGGTCTCCTGCCTCCAAATGAGAGAGCGATTGGATGTGTTTTTTTGTAATTATCAGCAGATGAATCGGAGCTTTTGGCTGAATATCCTTGATCACGATAAAATCATCAGTTTCATTGATGACTGTCGCGGGAATTTCTTTATTTATGATTTTGCAAAAAATACAATCATTCATTGATGGGAACCAACGTATTAGCGCCGCGGTTATTATTTATAACTTTGACTACGCTGTATTTTTCCAAACGCTTTTTTATTTCCGGGACGACTTTGCTGAAATCAACGGTTTCCTGCAATCCGCTCTCCATATCCCTGATCAGGATCGTGCTGTCCATTATTTCCTTCTGCCCGAGAATCAGCGCGAATTTTGCCTGGCGGCGGTTAGCCACTTCCATCTGCTGCTTCAGGCCGTCCTTAGAAAAACTTTCAGTGACATTGTAGTTTGCCTGCCTCAGCTCCTCGAAAAGCTTAAGCGCTTTTTTGCGCGCCGAGTCGCCCAGTTGCGCCACAAAAATATCCGGGCGCAATTCGGCCGGCAGTTTGAAACCCCTGGATTTCATTTCCAGAACTAATCTCTCGATCCCCGCAGCAAAACCGATAGCCGGCGTTGGCGGGCCACCGAGCGTTTTTACCAGGAGGTCATAACGGCCTCCACCGCCCAAAGCGCTCTGAGCCGAGGGCTTGACCTCACTCTGAACGGCTCCTTCCTGGGGACCCTCACCAGGGACACCCTCGCCTGGAATTATACGATTACCCTCGGTAGGCCAAACTTCAAAAACCGTACCTGTGTAATAATCAAGGCCGCGCACCAATCGCGTATTCAAGACATAAGATATTTCCAAAGCGTCCAGATGCTCCAGCACTTTAACAAAATGATCATGATATTCCTCACTGAGATAATCTACCAGCTGCGGAGCGTCAGCCGCCAATAACTGGCAGTCCGGGTTTTTGCAATCCAGAAGCCTCAGAGGATTTTTCAGCAGTCTTTTTTTGCAATCCTCGCACAGTGAATTTTTTCTAGTCTTATAATAATCCGCCAGGGCTTTTTTGTAGCGGGTGCGGCATTGCGGACCACCGACGCTGTTGACCTGCAAAGTAACCGGTATATTCATCTGGGAATAAAAAAAGTAAGCCATCATCATCAGCTGGGCGTCAATAACAGGATGATTGTCGCCAAGGACTTCAAAACCGTACTGATAAAACTGGCGGTAACGGCCGGCTTGCGGCCGATCATAGCGGAAAAAAGGGCCGAGGTAATACATTTTTACCGGCTGAGGCCTGTTCAGCATACCGTGTTCAATATATGCCCTCGCAACACCGGCGGTGCCTTCCGGACGCAAAGTCACGGATTCATCGCTTTTATCGCGAAAAGTGTACATTTCTTTTTCGACAATATCGGTATCTTCGCCAACCGATCTGATGAATAACGAAGTCTGCTCCAGGATGGGCAAATCAATGCGCTGGAAACTGTAAGCTTGGGCAAATGAATTTACCCGGGCGCGGATAAAATTCCAATAATTCTGGTCTTCGGGCATGATATCCTTCATCCCCCTCAGCAATTGATACATTTCTTTGCTTTTATAATTTACTTTTTCATTTGGCTTCTTGGGCATATATTTATTAAATGCTTAAAAATTGTATTGAGGCGCGGCAAAATGCTGGAATTCACTGAATGGCCAGACGCGAAGCCAGGCCCGGCCGACGATATTTTTCTTGTCCAGTGAGCCGAAACTCCGAGAATCCAGACTGACCGGCCGATTATCCCCCATCACAAAATATTCATCTGCTCCCAATTTTATTTTTTCCGAGCCGTTAGTATATAGCCCGCTGGATAAATAATCTTCTTTCAGCACCAGGCCTTGCGGATTTTTATCATTAAATATCGTAACTTTACCGCCGTTGATTTCTACAGTTTCATTTGGCAGTCCGATTATTCTTTTTATCAGAAAATCTGATTCATTAATAATGGGTTTTATCACCACCACGTCGCCGCGATTCGGCTCGGAGAAGCGATAAGTGATCTCATCAATTATCAAGTACTGGTTATCCTGAAAATTCGGTTCCATCGAGGCGCCACGGACATAAAAAGGCTGAAATAAAAAATAACGTATTGGCAGTATAATCGCCAGGGCGATAAGGACAATCTTTAAAAGCTCAAAAATAAAACCTTTAGGTGACTGCGCAAAGGACGGTATCTCTTCCTGTTTTTTTGGTATTTGCTTTTCTTTTCCCTCCGAATCGTAGGTTATTTTCATTTTATTTTAAAAATCGATTAATTATAATAAAAACTTTTAAATTGCTGGTGGGTCCGAGAGGAGTTTCCGCCAAAGGCGCCGCGCCAGCCTCGCTGCCGCAAGGCAGGTGGGCGGGGACCCCGCCCTACTTTAATTTATTTAATTTATTGTGGCGGAGGAACCTCTGACCTTTATCCCTCACCTTCCTCTACATGCGCGTGCCAGGAGTTGAACCTGGGACCTTCACAACCCGCCTGCCACGCATTGCTGCAAGGCATTGCGGGCAGGTGTCAATGTGACGCTCTAACCTCAGCCAGAGGCTGATCCGCCTTTGGCGGAAACTGAGCCGCTTTAAATTTTATCAATCTGCAACGCTCCTTGGTGGGTCCGAGAGGAGTTGAACCTCTGACCTTTATCCCTCACCTTCCTCTACATGCGCGTGCCAGGAGTTGAACCTGGGACCTTCACAATGTCAATGTGACGCTCTAACCAACTGAGCTACACGCGCAGAGGAAGGTGAGGGATCAATGTGGCGCTCTAGTCAACTGCTTGCCCCGTACCTACGAACAAAGTGAGTATGGTATGGGGAGCTACGAACCCCAAAGTCTATTTTTTATAAATGGGTGATTCAGGATTTGAACCTGAGACCTCTATCGTGTGAGGATAGCGCTCTAACCAGCTGAGCTAATCACCCACGAATATGAATCGGCGGGCTAAAATCGCGCTTCCCAAATTCTGACAACTAGATAGTCAATAAATTAATTATCATCCTGAATCATCTCAGACTGCTTAAATTTAGTAAGTGCAAAATTTGCAAAAAAAGTAAAAAAAATAAGCGAATTAGCCACATTATAGCACAAAATCAGAAAAAATCAAATCAAATATACCAGCAATAATATTATAGTATTCCGACCTAGATTTTTCTGAATTTTAGCTGTAAAACCTTCCAAAAACTTTCCAGCATTATGGCTGTACTGAACTTAGAATTTCCTGCTTGGCGCTCCACAAAAATTATGGGAATCTCTTTTATCTTCAATCCTTCTTTATAAGCCTTATAATTAACTTCAATCTGAAAATTATATCCGCTGGATTCAACCTTATCAAAATCAAGGCTGAGCAGGGCTCGCCGGCTGAAACATTTAAAACCGCCGGTCAGATCTCTGATTTTGACTCCTAAAATAAATCTGATGACAAAATTGGCCGAAGTACTGATGAAGCGCCGGAAAAAATTCCAATTTTGCACTCCCCCGCCTTTGATGTATCGCGAACCCAAAACAATATCCGCAGAGTTAATGGCTCCCAAAAAATCCGGCAAATATTTAGGCTGGTGGGAAAAATCCGCGTCCATTTCAAAAATATTTTCCGCCTCCGGATCTTCCAGAGCTTTTTTAAAGCCGGCTACGTAAGCACGGCCTAATCCCTCCTTCTGCTGCCGGTGCAGAACCCGAATGCGCCGATCGCCGGCTGCCAGTTCATCAGCAATCCTACCTGTACCGTCCGGAGAATTATCGTCAACAATAATTATTCCCAAATCAGGAATGTTCAGAGAAAATATTTCACGGACTATCGCCTTAATATTTTCCTTTTCATTATATGTAGGAAGTATAATTATAGAGCGCATAATGCACAAATCGTATCATAAATTAACTCCGCTGTAAATCAATGCCAGACCAGCGTTCCCTGGGTTTTCGAGCTCTTTGACCCTTTGAGTTTTTTTTATTATAATATAACCATCTTATGCCCGAAATAATCAACCAAACAGAAAAAAATCAGAATCCAGCCGCACCAAAACCAGGCGATGTCTATCGCAGCCTGCCGGCGAAGAAAAAAGCGCCGGTTCTTTGGCGGCCGGTTTTGATACTATTCGTTGTCATCATCCTGATCGGACTGGGTTTTCTGACCAAAGTAGTGCTGGCTGTCAATAGTACAAACGCCGAATCCGGAGAAAAAGTCAGTTTATTTGACCAAATCAAACACCTGGTCTCTAATCCTGATACGCAATTCAAAGGCAATACGGATGATCGTATCAATATATTGCTGATCGGCAACGGTGGACCGGGACACCCGGGCTCATATCTGGCTGACACTATTATCCTGGCTAGCATCAAGCCATCAACCGGAGAAGTAGCCACGCTTTCCATCCCCCGGGACTTATATGTGGAAATTCCCGGATATGGCTGGAGAAAAATAAATAACGCCCTGGCCTTTGGCAACGAATCCGACTACGCGGGTGGCGGAGAAGCCATGCTGCGCGATATCGTAGAAAAAGTCACTGGGCTGGAAATCCCCTACTATGCCCGGGTAGATTTTGTAGGATTTAAAAAAATCGTGGATGATCTGGAGGGAGTCGATGTCACTATCGACAATAGCTTCTCTGACACTGAATACCCTGACTACAATTACGGCTACCAATTTATATCATTTAAAAAAGGCACGGAGCATATGAATGGCGAAAGAGCTTTGCAGTTTGTGCGTTCCCGGCACGGGAATAACGGCGAAGGCTCTGATTTCGCGCGTTCGGCCAGGCAGCAAAAAGTGTTGCTGGCCATTAAAAACAAATTTTTCTCATTGAATACTTTTCTGAATCCCAACAAAATCGTCTCAATATTGAATGACATCGGGGACCACAACACTATTAACATGGAAATCTGGGAAATAGTAAAACTGGGCAAGATTGTGCAAAACACAGATTCTAATAAAATAATTTCCAAAAATCTGGAAACCGGGGCTGAAGGACTATTAATCTCCTCCACTACCCAGGATGGCGCCTATATACTCACGCCAAAAAGTGGCGACTATGCGGAAATTCAGAGTCTGGCAAAGAATATATTTGACGTTAATCTGATACAAAAAGAAAATGCCAGGATTGAAATACAGAATGGCACCAAAGAAGCCGGCTTGGCCACAAAAACCGGCGATAAACTCAAAGGATTGGATTATAATATAGTTAAAATCGGTAATTCTTCTTTGGCGACTCAGCAGGAAACCACCACGATTTATGATCTCTCCGGTGGGACAAAAACTAATACACTCCTGGGTTTGAAAAAAACCCTCAATGCCAAGATTTCCAGCTCCTTGCCGGGCTTCATGACTAACAGCGACCTGACCTATGACTCTCTGAATGCGGCCAACGGTAACGCACAGGCGAATGGCGAAGACATCGACATCCTTATCATCATAGGTACTGACCAAGTCACCAACGGTCAACTTAGTCGACATTAAAAAAAATTACCTATGTACAAAGAGCTCCCGCGCGTGGTCCTGGTCGGGCGAACCAATGCCGGCAAATCCACGCTTTTTAATACCTTTTCCGCCTCCGGTAAATCCCTGGTCTCTGACATACCCGGCACTACCCGGGATTTTAGCGTGGCCAAGATTTTCTGGCGGCAAAAACAATTCTTTGTCATCGACACCGGTGGCCTTGACGCCGGCCGTTTGGGTGAAATAGAAAAATACGTCCAGGCGAAAGCTTACGAAGCCATTGCCTTTGCCGACCTGATTTTGCTGATTATCGACGGGCGGGCGGAAACAATCGCTGAAGACAAAAAAATCATTAAGCATTTGAAGAAGCTTAAAAAGAAAATCATTCTGGTTATCAATAAAATTGACGGAGATAAAATCAGGAGAAACATTTCCCCGGACATGTACAGGCTGGGAGTGAAGAATGTGGAAATAATATCCGCCCTCAACGGCATCGGCACCGGAGACTTGCTGGATAAGATTAACAGCCTGCTGCCGACTAAAAATACTATTACGCCGCCGGCGGATATAAAAATTTCTATCATCGGCAAAACAAACGTCGGCAAGTCATCATTATTAAACGCCATTCTCGGCGAAGATCGGGTCATCGTCACGCCCCTGCCCCATACTACCCGGGAGCCGCAGAATATCGAGATCAATTTTCAGGGCAAGAACATCACGCTGATTGACACTGCCGGCTTGCGGAAAAGGAGCCGCATCTCCAACCGCCTGGAAAAATTCAGCGCCCAAAAAACCCTGCAAACAATAAAAAAATCGGAAATTTCATTTTTTGTCGTTGATGTGACGCAAAAAATTTCCAACCAGGACCAGGCTATTGCCAATTTTTCCCAGGAGAACCATAATGGTATAATATTAGTGGCCAATAAGTGGGACTTAGTGCCTGATAAAGACCCACTGACCATGCAGAAGTACGTCGAATATTACCAGCATTTATTCCGGAATTTATGGTGGGCACCGATCATTTTCATTTCCGCCCTGGAGAAGCAGAGGATGGCAAAACTCCTGAGATTGGCGATCAGCATCCACCAGGAAAGGAATAAAATTGTACCTGAAAAAGACCTGGAGATTCTGTTGAATGAAATTAAGCCGAAAAAAAGCAAACCCAGCAAGGGCAAAAAGCCAGTCACCGTGAAAGGCCTGAAGCAAACAGGCACAAACCCTCCGGCTTTTTCCCTATATGTGAACCGGCCGGATCTCATGCACCAGGCTTATGTGAATCTGCTGGAAAAAAAATTGCGGATAAAATTCGGCTTTACGGGCACGCCGGTATTAATATCAATCAATGAATCCAATAAACTATGAAGTTCATCGCCGGCCTGGGCAATCCCGGAAAACAATACGAAAACACCAGACATAACATCGGATTCTTGGTGCTCGACGAACTGATAAAAAAATTTCCGGAAGCGGCCTTTACTGAAAATAAAAAAATCGCTGGTCAGCTGGCAAAAACACAGGAAGTGGTTTTATTCAAGCCGGGTAAATTCATGAACCTTTCGGGAGAACCGATAAGAAAAGCTGTGGATTATTATAAAATATTGCCTAAGAATATCTATCTGGTACGCGATGACGTGGATTTGCCCTTTGGCCAGATAAAAATTCAGTTCGCCCGCGGTTCTGCCGGACATAAAGGCGCCATTTCAACCATAGAGTATCTGAACACCGATGAATTCTGGCACCTCCGCGTAGGCATCGCTGGGGAGGATCGCCACCAGCGGCCGACTGACGAATACGTTATTTCCCAATTCACTAAATCGGAAAAGGCAAAACTGCCGGATTTGATTAAGCGCGCGGTTGACGCATTGGTCGTCTGCCTGGAAAAAAGTCCAGCCATAGCCGCACAAGAATTCAACCAAAAAAACTGTTCTTGAAGAAACTTTATATAAATTATACATTATCAATTATTAATTATTTTAATGGATACCCAAAATAAATTAGCGATAGACAATATACTCAATACCGTGGCCGGGCAAAAAGCCTCTGACCTGCATCTCTCTGTCGGCAGCCCGCCGATCATCCGCATAGATAACAAGCTGATCCCCCTGGAAAACGAAAATATTATCAGCAAGGATTTTATGGAGACCTTCATCGACTCCCTGCTTGATAATGACCAGAAAAACACCCTGCAGGAAAACAGAGAAATAGTGCTGACCTATCAATTTGGCAAGCAGGAAAGATTTAGAATTAATTTATTTTTCCAAAAAGGCGCGCTGGCTGCCTATCTCCGGCTGATCAGCAACCAGATAGTCCCCCTGAATCAATTGGGGTTGCCCCTCCAGCCGCTGATAAAACTGGCCAGCCTAAATAAAGGCCTGCTGCTGGTGAGCGGCGCGTTTGGTTCCGGAAAATCAACCACTTCATCTTCTATTATCGACTACATCAATAAAAATGCCTCCACCTATATCTTATCGATAGAAAAGCCGATTGAGCATATCTTCACCGGCCAAAAAAGCTTTATTGAACAAAGGGAAGTAGGGCGCGACGCGGTTTCATTTGAACAGGCTCTGAGCAACCTTACCCAGGAGGACGTTAACATTGTCTATGTTTCCGACCTCCCCTCGTCAAAAGTGATCGAGCAGGTTTTAAAAATTTCCTCTTCCGGACGGCTGGTTATTGCCGATATCGAAGCCGATACGGTGGTCAAAACTTTGAAAACCATCATTGACAGCTTTCCCTCAAACGAACAGCAGCAAATCAAGGACCAGCTTTCAACCAATCTGGAAGGCATCATCTGCCAGAAACTCGTACCCCGCACCGGCGGCGGCCAGGTGGCGGTGGCAGAAATAATGACATCAACTCCGCCCATCCGGTCATTGATAAAAGAAGGGTCCCTTTATCAGCTAAATAACATTATCCAAACCTCGCGTGAAGAAGGGATGGTTTCTCTGGACTGGTCACTGGCGGAATTGGTGAAATCAAACCAGGTCCAGATTGACGATGCTCTGGAATATGCGATCGATCCGCAGCAGCTGAGCTATATGCTCAGGGCGTAAATTATATTTTTATTTAAACTCATGCCAATCTTCGGTGAAAAAAAATCAAAAATCCTGGGAGTCGATCTTGGCTCGTCCGCCATTAAAATCGTTGAGCTAGAAAGATACAAACAGAGTTTCCGCCTGGTGACCTATGGTATCGCTGAAAGGGACCAGGCAATAACACGATTTGATACGGCCCAAAACCAGCAAAAGATAGCCGGCCTCCTGAAGGAACTCACGCTAAAAGCCAGAGCCACCGCTACCAGATCGGTAGTGGCGATTTCCGCACTCAACGTTTTTAATGCCGTCATCACCCTGCCAAAAATGCCGGACAAGGAAATAACCTCAGCCATACGCTGGGAAGCTAAAAAAATGGTGCCGCTGCCGATAGACAGGGTGACTCTGAGCTGGCAAATAATCCCTGCGCGTAATGCCTCCGAGCCCGCCGACAAGCTGAATATCATTCTGACTGCTGCCCCAAAAGACGTGGTAGAGAATTATTTGCAGATATTCAAAATGTGCGATTTAACCCTGATCGGCGCCGAAACAGAAATTACGGCCATGCGCCGTTCGCTGATCACCGATGACGAGCCAATTCTATTGATGGACATCGGCGCGACCAATACTAATATGGCCCTTTTTTCCAAAACAATCCCGGTCATAACCAGAAACATTGATGTTGGAGGCGAGACCATCGCCCTGAATATCGCCAATGCCCTGAATGTCAGCGAAGAGCGCGCCAAGCAATTCCGCGACGACATTGGACTACCGACCGGCGCGCAATTCCTCCATCCGGTGGCTAAAGCCATGGCCTTCGTCATAGACAATATGGTCATCAGGGAAATAAGGAGGATTATAACCAGCTATCATCATGATTATCAGGATACGGTGAAAAAAATCATCATACTGGGCGGAGCCAACAAATTAAAAAATTTCACCGCTTATATCAGTGAAACGCTGAAAATAGAAACTGAGGTGGCTGATCCCTGGAAAAAAATTTCCTACCCCACAGAGCTGAAAGAAGAATTGACGGAACTTGGCGCGCAAATGGCCGTGGCCGCCGGGCTGGCAATGAAACAAAAAAATTAGGCCCCTCTCGCTCGCGCAAGTGAGGCCCTTTTGTGTTGTTAGCCGCCAAACGGCTAGGCATGAATGAACTGGATGTCATGACGCTGAAGAATCAGCTTAATCTGATCGGCCACCATTGATGGCAAGGGAATCCTTGATATTTCCTGGAGCGCAATCGCGGCCTCAGGTTCTTCCTTTAGGTTTGTCAACTTACTAAAAAGGTTTGGCAATCCCTCAGTCGTACTCAGATCAACTTCGCCTGTAATTTCTATCAACTGCTCCTCCTTGAACTGGGTAGATGTGTTTTGGAATTTCAAATGTGTCTGATTTACTTCAGAAGTGAGTCCGGAATTACTATGTCCAGTACCGGATTCGTGTCCATCTTGTTGTTGGACATAATCTTAATGAAATTATACAGCGCGTAGGCTGTATCAATGGTGAATGAATTTGCTTCTGCGCAGACATTCTTCACTGCCAACTGGATATTTGCTGGCACTGCCACAGCGTTAAATATCCGCCGGGCAACATCAGGACCTGCTCCATTTTCAGGTTTTCCGCGATATACCTTGTCCACTGCCTGGTAAAGCTCCCTAACTTTAGCCATAGTCCCTCCTTGGCTCTGGTTTAGTGTTTGTAAATATTCCTTACTAAAAACATCCAACTTCCTGCCTCCAAGCGCAAGATTAAACAGTAAAAACTGAAAAACCTTAACTTGTGACTACTCGCACGGCTTAGGAGGGGTTGCCTTGCTTTCGCCGCTTGGTAGGCAGAAAGTTGGATGCTGTAAATATAGAATTTAGTTTTCCACTTGATTTTTTAAGAAACAATTGCAATACTACATACTAGCAGAATAGATTAGCTGTGTCAAGTCCCTATATGCCTAAATAAAGGGAATTTGGCTAATTTACGCATTTTTACTTTAACAATAAACAAAAAGTGACTGAAAAAACTGCTGTCAGGGAAGCCCATCAGAGGTTTTTAGCCGATTCAATAAAAGCTCTGGAAGCCAAAAAAAACCTGCCTCTTTCCGGTCTCCCCAATCTCGCGTGCCAAACATTTTATTTAGCCGCAAATCCTTATTTGCAAAACAAGGTATTTTTTTGGCTTTTGAAAAAAGAAAATATCCTGCTGGCTCAGCGCCTGCTTATCTATTGGCACACTATTTTTAAGATAGCCAAACCCGTCTGGCTGCTGGAGGAAGTCAATCCGATCAGGGCTATCCGCCTTAAGGACAGCAAACCGCAGATTGTTCTGGTCGATATCGCCAATCTGCAGAATAAACTGCCCTCATTGAATAACGGGGAGAGCTATAAACTGGAAATTGATAAAAAAGAGCTGTGGTCGCCGGCTCTAATTTCAAAGAAGCTCATCAGCTTCGGCTATGAGTTTACCGGCCAGGCCAGCCAGACCGGATATTTTTCGCGCCGCGGGGGCATTGTCGACATATACCCCGTAAATACCGAGAAACCCGTGCGGCTGGAATTTGAAGACAATAAAATAATAAATATATCGTATTTCAATCCGATCAATAAAAGACTGGAAAATAAATTAGAAAGGACGGAAATAGTGGCCAAGTCCTTCTTCAAGATGCTCAGCCGCACGACTCTGGCTAAATATTTTGAGGCCGCCGGCGATCCGATAATCATGTACCAGGACGTGGAGGAAATAAAAAACATCAATCCTCTGTGGCTAGAGCTGGAAGAAAGTATATCCGGATTTAAAAAAATTATTGTTCTGAATTTCTCCCGCACCAGCTATAATCTATTTTTTGAAAGCGCGCCGCTCTATCATCAAAACTACTCTTCGCTGGCCAAAGATATCAAAAAATGGCATGACAATAATTTTCAAATCTCCATCGCCACGGACAAAACCAAGGATATCAAGGAATTGCTCAAGCAGAATAAAATAGCCAGCCTGCCTGTTGAATTCCAGCCATTCAGCCGGGAACTTGATGGATTTATCAATAATAAGCTGGGCCTGGCTTTCATCACTGACAAAGAAATTTTTGGCGAAGAAAACCTCCGGCACGAATCGCCCAGGAATAAAATCGATCAGGCCTTCATCATGGGCATGAAACCCGGCGATTATGTGGTGCACCTGGACCACGGCATCGGCCGCTTTACCGGCATGCGCCGGGATATGATCGAAGGCATAGCCAAGGAATATTTTTCTATCCAATATGCCGAGGGCGACAAACTGTCAGTGCCAGTGGAAACCGCCGATAAGTTGTCAAAATATATCGGCATCGCCCACCCGAAACTGCACCGCCTGTCCGGCACCCAGTGGTACCAGCTGACCAGGAAGGTGAAACAGGAAGCCAAAGTTCTGGCGCACGAACTCCTAAAAATCTACGCCAAAAGGGAAATGACAAAAATAAGCGCTTTTGGCCATGAAACGCCCGAGGACCTGGAGCTGGCAAAAAGTTTCATCTACAAAGAAACGCCGGACCAGGCCAAGGCCATTAATGAAGTAAAAAACGACCTGGAGAAAGAAACGCCCATGGACCGCCTGATTTGCGGAGACGTCGGATTCGGCAAAACAGAAGTCGCCGTCAGGGCCGCCCTGAAAGCGGCGATGAACAATACGCAGGTCGCCCTGCTGTCCCCCACCACTATCCTGACCCAGCAGCATTTTGACACCTTCAGCGAACGGCTGAAAAAATTTCCCGTTAAAATCGGCATTCTCTCGCGTTTTGAAACCGATAAGCAGCAAAAGGATACTATTGAAAAAATGAAGGCCGGACTGGTGGACATTGTCATCGGCACCCACCGCCTCTTATCTCCGGACGTAAAAACTAAAAATCTGGGATTAATAATCATAGATGAGGAACAGCGCTTCGGCGTGAAAGCCAAGGAGCGCCTGAAATCTCTGCGCACCCAGGCCCACGTGTTGACGCTGACAGCCACCCCTATACCGCGCACTTTGAACATTGCCTTATCAGGCGTCAGGGATGTCAGCATCATAGAAACTCCGCCCGAAGGCCGTCTGCCCATAGAAACTCACATAGATCCGTATTCAGAAGAAACAATCTCTGAAGTATTAAGCAGAGAATTTAAAAGAGGGGGCCAGGCCTATTACCTGCATAATAAAGTGGAAACTATCGCCTTTGCCGCCGCCAAACTGAAAAAACTCCTGCCTCAGGCAAAAATCGGGATCGCGCACGGCCGGCTGCCGGAAAAAGAACTGGCCAAGGCGATGCAGGACTTCGATAACCAAAAAACCAATCTCCTGGTCTGCTCCACCATCATTGAAAACGGCCTGGACCTACCAAACGTCAATACGCTGGTAGTGGATAACGCCACGAATTTCGGTCTGGCCCAGCTCTATCAGCTGCGCGGACGCATCGGACGCGGCGAAAGGCAGGCTTATTCATACTTCCTTTACCACCGTAAAAAGCTGAAAGGCAATGCCCAAAAAAGGCTGCAAGCGCTGATGGAAGCGAAAAAACTCGGTAGTGGCTTCCAACTGGCGCTGAGGGACCTGGAAATACGCGGTGCCGGCAACATCCTGGGCAAGGAACAGCATGGAAAAGTTTCCGCCATCGGGCTCTCGCTTTACACCCGCCTGCTGGCTCAGGCTATTGAAGAGTTAAAATTTGGCAAAATCCAGGAGCCTATCAGGGACGTGATTATTGACTTGCCGCTGGACGCCTATATCCCCCAGGAATTCCTACCGGAGGAAGAACGTTTGATTCTGTACCAAAAAATGGCCGGCATAGTCAAGCTAGATGAATTGACTGAGCTGAAAGATAAAATAATTCGCTCCCGCACCCGCGAAGAGCAAAAATACATCCCACAGGAGCTGATGAATCTTTTCGCCATACTGGAAATAAAGATTTTAACGCAAAAAACGGATATCTCGCATATTGATACCACTATTACTTCCGACCAGTTCGGCCATCGCGTGAAAAAAGTCATTTTCAAATTCCTCTTTCCGCTGAAGCCGGAGAAGCTGGCCATCCTCCTGCGCAAAGACCAAAACTGGCAGTTCACCGACGACTCGCTGAAGATTGACCTGGAAAAACTGGGCGACCATTGGGTGGAAGAGATTAAAAAAGTTCTGAGAATATTCGAAAATAAATAACTTCTGTTATTCTATTCTTGCTATTAAACAGCCCCTCTGCTAAACTAACGTCAGACCTTCCCCAAAAAGGTCTTTTTGTTTATTAATACAATAATGAAAAATGTTCAAAGTTTAAGGTTTAAGGATATAAGTATGGAAGAAAGTGAAAAGTCAAAGGTAAGCTGAATATTTAAAAATATTGAAACTTTTAACTTTTAACCTATATCCAAACATTCTTCCTTAAACTTCAAACTTAATACTTACTTCAAAATAATATTTTAACTACCATCTTACTTACTTGATAAATTATGCCAAACGACACCAAATTCTGGGTCGCCTTTTCCAGGATCTACAGCCTCGGCCCGCAAAAATTCAAACTTCTTTATGCGCATTTTCCGTCTATGGAAGCAGCTTGGCAGGCCTCTGGCGCTGAATTAAAAGCCGCGGGCCTCGGCCAGAAAGACGTGGAAAAAATATTAACCGAAAGATGTAAAATAAATCCTGAGGCTGAATGGGAGGATTTGACAAAGAAAGGCATACGCGTTATTACTATACATCATCAGGAATATCCCGCTCTGCTGAAAGAAATCCATTCCGCACCTGCCCTTTTATATGTAAAAGGTAAACTGCCGGAAAATTTTAATCTGTCCCTGGCGGTCGTCGGCACCAGAAAAACCACTGCTTATGGCCGGCAGATTGCTCCAGAAATAACCGGTGAGATCAGCCGGGCTGGATTGATTATAATCTCCGGACTGGCACTGGGTATAGACGCCCTGGCCCATCAGGCTGCCCTTGATGCCGGCCAGAAAACCGTGGCAGTGCTGGGTTGCGGCCTGGACCGCATTTATCCTGTCACCAACCGCAGTTTAGGCGAAGAAATCGTGAAAAATGACGGGGCCTTGATATCTGAATACCCACCCGGTACGGAGCCGTTAAAACAGCATTTTCCCGCCAGAAACCGCATTATCTCCGGACTGGCCAAGGGCGTGCTGGTAATCGAGGGGGGCGAGGATTCCGGCTCATTAATCACCGCTCGCTTTGCCCTGGATCAAAACAGGGAAATATTCGCCGTGCCCGGTAATATTTCCAGCCAAACCGCCAGCGGGCCCAACAATCTCATAAAAATGGGCGCTCATGTGGTCACTTCGGCACGCGATATCCTGGATGTCTTCGACCTCAGGCTGGCGCAATTATATGAAGAGAATAAAAAAGTTATCGGCTCTACGGAAGAAGAAAAAATTTTACTGCAATTTTTATCGCACGAACCCCTGCATATTGACGAATTAATAAAGAGGAGTAAACTAAAAACCAGTATTGCAAATTCCGCCATCACCATGATGGAAATGAAGGGTATGATACGGCACCAGGGCGGCGCGTATTACACGCTCGCCAGTTAAGGTTATTGAATTATTATGGCAAAAAAGCTAATCATCGTTGAGTCGCCGACCAAGGCAAAAACCATTTCCCGTTTTCTCGGGAAAGATTTTAATATTCAGGCTTCTTATGGCCATCTGCGCGATCTGCCCAAGTCAAAAATGGGCATAGATATTGAGCACGACTTCGCTCCTCAATATATCATCCCCAAGGCCAACGAAAAAACGGTAGCCAAGCTGAAAAAACTGGCTTTAAGCTCACCGACCATTTACTTCGCAACTGACGAAGACCGCGAAGGCGAGGCGATTGCCTGGCACCTGCTGGAAACCTTCAAAATGTCCGCGGGAAAATCCAAGGAGAAAATAGATCCGGCAGAGCTGGAGAAAAAATCCGAGCGCATTGTTTTCCATGAAATAACCGAAGAGGCGATAAAAGAAGCGTTAAAAAATCCCCGCGACATTGACCTCCATATGGTGGATGCCCAGCAGGCGCGCCGCATTCTCGACCGTCTGGTCGGCTATGAACTCTCCCCTTTCCTGTGGAAAAAGGTAGCTAAAGGCCTGTCGGCCGGACGGGTGCAGTCTGTAGCTCTGAGATTGACGGCTGAAAGGGAAAGGGAAATTTTAAAATTCAATAAGCAGGAATACTGGTCTGTCGAGGGCCAATTCAAGAAAAAAACCGGTTCAAACGAAGAATTCCCGGCCAAGCTGTCAAAAATAGATGACAAAAACCTGGATAAGATGGCCATTCAAAATGAGGGGCAGGCAAAAAAAATTCTTGATGAATTGAAAGGCACTGAATTCAAAGTAACCGACATCCAGAGCCGCCAAACTAAAAAAAACCCGCCTGCGCCTTTGACCACCTCCGCCCTGCAGCAGGAGGCGAACAGGAAACTCGGCTATTCCGCCAGGCAAACGATGTTTATTGCCCAACAACTATATGAGGGCGTTGAGCTGGGCAGCAAGGGTCCTGAAGGCTTAATCTCTTACATGCGTACCGATTCCCTGAATCTGGCAGAAAAATTCCTGGCTGAAGCTCAGACTTTTTTACGAGAGCAATTTGGGGATAAGTATTCACTGGCCGAACCGCGGAGATTCAAGGCCAAATCGAAACTTGCTCAGGAAGCCCACGAGGCCATCCGGCCAACGGATATAAGGCGCCGGCCGGAAGACCTGAAAGATTATCTGGATGCCCGGCAGCTAAAATTATATACCATGATCTGGCAGCGTACTCTGGCCTCCCAAATGCCGGAAGCCATTATTGATGCGGTCGGGATTTATATAAATGATAAAAACAATAAATATACTTTCCGGGCCAGCGGTTCAACTGTCAAATTCGACGGTTATATGAAAGTCTATAATAACACCAAAGATATCATCCTGCCTCCATTAGCAAAAGAAGAGGGCCTGGAGGCGGTGAAAGTCGAGCCTATTCAGCATTTTACCGAGCCTCCGGCGCGCTACTCAGAAGCCGGACTGGTCAAGGCGTTGGAAGAGCACGGCATTGGCCGTCCTTCCACCTACGCCCCCACTATCGCCACGCTGGTGGACAGGAACTATGTGGAAAAAGAGGACAAGCGTCTCAAGCCTACGGAAATAGGCCTGCTGGTCAATGACGTGCTGGTCAAGCATTTCCCAAAAATAGTGGATTATAAATTTACCGCCCACATGGAGGACGACCTGGATCAGATCGCTGACGGGAAAATGGCCTGGGTGCCGGTGATTAAAGAATTTTATGAACCCTTTAAGGAAAATCTTATGAAAAAACATGACGAAGTTGACAAGAAGGAATTAACTGAACAAGCCACCGACAAGGTCTGCGAAAAATGCGGCAAGCCGATGGTCATTAAAATGGGCCGCTTTGGTAAATTTTTGGCCTGCTCCGGCTATCCGGAATGCAAGAACACCAAGCCAATAGACCAGAATGGCGAAATTGTAAAAAATACCGAACCCCAGGGAGCTGACGCCAAATGCGAGAAATGCGGCAAACCGATGGTCATGAAGCACGGGCGTTTCGGTCCGTTCCTTGCCTGCTCCGGCTATCCGGAATGCAAAAATATAAAAAATATTGAAAAAAAGACCGGCGTGGCCTGCCCGCAATGCGGCAAAGGCGATATTGTCGCCAAGCGCTCCAAACGCGGCCGGACATTCTTCGCTTGCAACAAATATCCCGACTGCAAGTTCGCGCTCTGGTCCAAACCAAACGGCGAAAAGTGCCCCGACTGCGGATCTTTACTGACTTTTGCTGCCGGAAGCAAAGTGCGCTGCTCAAATAAAGAATGTAAATTCACCAAAGATACTGAGTAGTAAAAACTTCAATGCCAGATCAGTTGGGAAAAACAACAACCTCTGAAAACTCTCCAGACCAACGGAGCTGGTTTATAAATAAAAATATTATTTATTCTGCCATATTTTTTTCCGGTCTGGCGGCTTTGATGTATGAACTTATCTGGATACGCGTATTTAATCTGGTATTTGGCGTGAGTAGCCTGGCTATAGCCACTGTAATTTCCGTATTTCTCCTCGGCCTCGGCCTCGGCAGCTATTTTTTTGGCAGGCGGGCGGAACGATCAATAAACATTCTTCGCACCTACGGTTATCTGGAGCTGGCCATAGCCATTACTTCCATGACGGCATTCGTTATAATCACCTACACGCCATTATTTTCATCAATACACCATTATTTATACAATTCAGCAAACATTTATATTCTCTCAATCGTACGCTGCCTGTTAACGGTAATCATTTTGCTTGTTCCGACTATGTGCATCGGCGGAACAATACCGCTTCTGAGTAAATATCTGATACGCAATAATATTACCATCGGCTCCACATTTAGCGGCATCTACTTCATTAATACTCTGGGTGCTTTTGCCGGCGCGCTCGCCACTGGACTGCTGCTGGTACAACGGCTTGGCACGCTGGGAGCTTTCTGTTGCGCCGCGGCTTTGAACGTACTGATTTTCCTGGTGGTGCAATTTTTTAAAAAAAGAGCGGCCTCAATAATTCCCGGGCAAACAGCCGGTGTGCCAGTTGAAAAAGACCGCCCCCGGCGCTTTATGCTGCCGATTCTGTTTATTACTGGCTTTATTGCGCTTGGCTTCGAAATACTCTGGGTACGAATACTGACTAATTTCGGTTCCGGTACGACTCTGTCGTCTACTCTCATCCTTGGCGGGTTTCTGGCTGGCTTAGCGCTTGGCAGCTGGTATGTGGCCAGACGAGTCGATCGCCTGCAACAGCCGCTTAATTACTTCTCCGTCTATGCGATCTTGACCGGCCTGGCTGCCTCAATAATTCTTTTTTTCTTCGGTTCTTTAAATAATTATTTTTCCGAACAATTTCTCAGCTACACCACCCTGCTGACCGAATCTTGGGTCGGTTTTGGGCTGGCTTTCATCCTGGCGGCTTTTGTCGGCACCTTGTTCCCACTGGGCTGCAGAATATATATGGGCTCGGCTGAAACCATCGGGAAAAAAACCGGCACGGTTTACCTGGTCAACGCTTTTGGCACTGTTGCCGGCAGCCTGGCCACCGGATTTTTCCTGATCCCCTTTCTTGGTATAAAAAACTCCGCGCTGATTCTAATCGGGCTTTGCTTTAGCGTGGCCGTCATTGCCATTTTTAAAACGACAACCAGCAAACGCAAGCTTATTCCCGCGCTGATCGGCGGAATAGTTATCGCCTATTTCATCAGCGCGAACGGTGGACAGGTTTTCCACCGGCTGCCGGCCTCGTTTGAAGAAATTTTTTATGCCGAAGGGCTCTCGGCTACCGTTACCGTCCAGAGCCTGAAATCAGCCACTGACCCCTACAAAATGCTCAGCGTGGACAGCCAGATTGTCGCCGGGACGTATGCGACGGGCATTATTGATTCAAAAATACTGGCGCACCTGCCGCTCCTCCTGCTTGACCACCCGTCTCGCGCAGCCACGGTCGGCTATGGCAGCGGCGGGACGAGCTACAGCATGCTCCAATATAAAATACCCGTCTATGCCCTGGAAATAGAAAAAGAAGTAATCAATGCGGGGCAGAAGTTTCAGGAGTTGAATCACGGCGCGCGAGATGACTCAAATCTTCATATTATCATCGATGACGCCCGCAACTACCTGCATAATTCAACACTGAAATTCGACACTATTGTTACCGATGTTACAAATCTTAAATACAAAAGCAATCCCTACCTGTACACGCGTGAATATTTCCAAATAATGAAAAACGCGCTGGAGCCGGATGGTCTGGCCGCGGCCTGGGTGCCCTTGGGCGGCTTGTCTTTTACGGATTTGCGCATACTCATGGCAACCTTCCAGTCGGTCTATCCGCATACCACGGTCTGGTACTATAATATTGAGCCGACGGGCTTTCTCGTATTTATTGGCTCGCCGGAAAAAATTAATATTGATCTTAATAAAATCAATGAAAGGATGTCCGCCGTCCAGACGGATCTCACGGAAATATACCTGGATAACGCATACGAGGTGGCTGGCATGCTGCTGCTCGGAGAAGACGACGTGCGCCAGCTTGGCAGCGGCATGGCCTTGCATACGGATAACAATCCCATCCTTGAATTTACAGATCTGGAAGCCTACGCACGTGCAAACCAAATGGAAAATCTGAAGCAGCTGGTCGCCGCCCAGACTGAAATTCTCCAGAGCTATTACACTTATGATGCGGATGACGAGCAGCCGCTGCTGCAGGAACTGCACCTGGGGCGTGAGCGCATGCTGGAATATTACGGTGAGTAAAAATTATCTATTCCGGATAAAAAAAGGCCGGTGCCGTCAAGCTGACAGCACCGGGTTTGTATTTCAGACTTCTTACTAGCTAAGCCGCTCGGTCTAGACTAGAATCAGTCCGGTAGTTCCTGCGAACGGTGCGAGTTTCGCAAAGACGGGGATTACCGGTCCGTCTTCGATCCACACACTGAGCACAGGAAATTGCGGCCCGTGCTCAATACTCTTCTGCTCGAAACCGACAATATGGGCCGGATAGGCCACGCACTCCCGCGGTTCATTGGCGCTCGCCGTCGTCGTACGCTCAGCCAATTCGATACTGCTGTTAAGTTGTTGTCGGTTTTGGGGTGAAATGTTCAGGTAATCATCGCAACGCGCCAAACTTTCAGTATTGGATATTGGCGGGCTGGATGCGGTCAGGTAGGCGGCTGTCAGTTTATTCGACGAAACTGCACAAGACGCCAGGTAATTGTCAATCACTGCCGGATTAGCTGTGTTGACGACGAGTCGATCGGCGTTCATCGGCGCTACGTATTGCAGCGCTGTCAACACCATAGGACTCAACTCTTGCATGGCATTCGACGAAACAGGCAAAACGCTTGACGGCGGTGAAACATCTTTGTTAGACCAACCATCCCAACTCTCAGCAGATATCGCCGGCGGAATTGGATTTGCCCAAACGACGGATACCATGAACAGGAGCGTAACGGCAAGAATTAAAGCACAAAGCTTTCTTGTCATCGTTTCCTCCGATGGACATGAGTTCATGGGTACCTGTGTTAACTCACTCATATTCTACCTACCACCCAGACAGGCCGGTTTTCCTGTCTTTAAAAATTCCCTCCTTTCTGCCGGCGTGAGAAGCGGTGCCCAATTAAGGCAGTAGAATATTGAGTTTCTATTTTTAGTATCGAATTTATAGTCAATGAACGAATTAAACTTAATGAAATATATTAATCGATCTGCTAATAAATGTCAAGGCTCATGGTACTTTAGAATAATTAATTTGCAGTGTCTGACTGCTGTTCAGCGGACGTTAAATCCTGCAATTTCTGCTTGAATGCCGGGTTGCTTGGCGCAATTTTTACCAGTTTCTGCAGTAAAGACACGGCCTCATCTTTATCCTCTTTATTTTCATAAATTAAGACGGCATACCAGTAGGCATCCGGGTAGTCAGGCGCCTGGACAATTATATTTTCGTATATTTTCAAGGCTTCATCCGCATTACCCACCGCTTCCTGCGCCAGCCCGATATTCAGATCGGCAATGATAAAATTATCTTTTAAAGCCTTTGCTTTGGAAAAATCCACCAAGGATTGCTGCAATAACCCCATACCTTCATTTTTAACGGCCGTATCGTCTGATCTCTGCAAGACCTGCCCCCAGAGCATGCGGGAGCGCCCAAGGTTTAAAAATACCAAGGGATTATTAGGCTCCAGCTCGGATAATTTTACGTAGGCACCGATAGACAGCTCATCCGCATTGGAAATGAGATTGCGCATGCTGTCGTATAAATTCGCTTCCTGCTCATACAAGGTAGCCAATCTCGGTCTCACTTCCTTGGCTTTTTTCAGCGAATCAATGGCCTGTTGTGTATATTTTTGCACAACGTCTGTTTTGGGGGTATCCTTAACGGACTCCAACTGGGCCTGAGTAACGTCCCCCTGCGCCTGCGTTATGTAATATTGCACTTCATACGGATTATTTTTGATCGCCTTATCCAGATGCTGCTGAATTTTAGTCATGTCATTTTTTGCGTCAATGCCTCGCAAAGCCAGGACATAATGATAATCAGCCAGCCATATTTTAACGCCAAAAAATGCCACCAGGATTGCTCCGGTGGATATTACCACAAACCCAATATGAAAAAGCAGATTCGAAATTCTGGTTTTGTTGATTTTAATTATCTGCGCCGTATTGTCTTGGAGAATCAAATAGCGCATACCTAGCCCCAGGAATAACGCCCAGGCCAGCCAGAGAATAAAATCAAAAGGCAAAAGCCAGCTGGCGATAAAAGTTACCAGCCATCCGCATAATAAAACTATCCCCAAACTCCAGTCCTCAAGGGAGTGGCTTAATTTACTAACAGATTTTATACCGCTTAACAGATATTTTAAGCAAATTGCCAGTAGCGCCAGGAAACCGCCCAAACCGAAAGTTGTTAAAATCCCCCACCACTCATCCGCTCCTTTTATGAATTTCAGATTCCACAAATCGGAATTGTTGAAGGAAACCGGCCGATAGGCATTGAAAGCGTAATTATAATTTTGCGGGCCAACCCCCCATAAAATTTCATGACTGACTGTCTGCCAGGCAATATTAGCGGAGGTTTTTTGGTCGAGAAAAATACTGTCATTAACCTGCAAAGAAAAAATTGACGAAACATCAATAAAGATAAAAACGATTAGGAGCGTCAGTAGAATGGTCGGGGTAATGACCCACCATGGTGAAATTTTTCTGGAATTAAAAGCCGCCAGTATTAACAGGCAGAAAAATCCCAGTGCCACGGCAAATAAAGAGATCTGCTTGTTGATTAAAAACAGTAAAAATAACGAGAGCAGCCCGATAATCCCAAACAATGACTTTTGCCAGAACTTTTTTAATATCAGCATTAAACCAGAACAGACCAGCATAATCAGACCAGCATAAATCGCCAGTGATACCGCTGAGCTAGAAGCCAGGCCAAAGCCCGGAGTTTTAGTGACAGCCCAGGGTAGAATATCAACTCCAAAAACCTTGAAAAGGTTGTAAATAACGACCAGAATAGCCGAAGCGATAAAAGCGTATAAAAATAAAAAAATATGCTGCTTTTTCTTTATCAGGCGGAACAGCAGATAAATAAATAAGATTAAAGCCAAAACGGCCATCAGCCCGGTGCTATAGTAACCGCTGACTCCCACTAAACTCTGGTAGTGATCTTTGGAAAAAATAAATGATGAAAGGTAAAATCCGAAAAAAATTATAAACAGATAATCAAACGGCGTACGTATCCACCCATATGTGCCTTTGTATAAGGATACTCCATAACTCACGGCGGTAATCAGAAAAATAATTATACAGAACAAAAGGACCTTATCGAATTCTAAGGGATGCGTATTAGGGCTGAAGAAAAAAATCGGCAGTAAAAAAACTAGAAACAGGAGTATCCAGCGCAAACCGGCATCCCATTTATCTTCCTGCTTATGAAAAAATAATTTACTTTTCAAAGTATTGATAATATTCATGGGTTATCCGGTAATTTTATTAATAATCTCCCGCAATTCTTCTGTCGAATAAAAATGGATTTTAACCAGTCCTTGTTCTCCATTTTTCTGAATTTCCACTTTAGTCCCCAGCTTTTCGCGTATAGATTCCTCCAGCGCGGTAATATTTGGATCTTTGGACGACTGCCGAATATGTTTTCTGACAGTCACAGTGCGCGCCTTATCTTCAGCCGAACGGACGCTTAATTTATGGCTGATAATATTTTTGAAAACCTTCAGGCGTTCAATTTCGTTTTTAATGCCTAATAATACCTTGGCGTGGCCTTCAGTAATTATGCCCTCTATCAGGGCTTTCTGTATTTCCGGCTCTAGCGTCAGCAATCTCAGGGCGTTGCTGACCGCCGCGCGGCTTTGTCCGACTTTTTTGCCCACTTCCTCCTGAGTCAGATTAAACTCATCAATCAGGCGCTGATAGCCATAGGCTTTTTCAATGGGATTCAAATTCTGCCGCTGTACATTTTCCACCAGCGCTAGCTCCAGCTTCTCCTGCTCCGTGGCGCTGCGGGCGACTACCGGTACTTTTTTTAAACCCAGAATTTTTGCGGCGCGCCAGCGTCGTTCTCCGGCAATAATCTGATATTCACCTTGCCCTTTTATGACAATCAAAGGCGAAATGATCCCGTGTACTTTTATGGAATTAATCAAATCCTCCAGGTTGGCCCGGTCAAAGTCCACGCGCGGCTGATGCGGGTTCGGTTTCAGCAATCTGACTTCGATTTCCCTGATCTGATCATCAAGGACCGGCATGATGGTGCTGTTTATTTCCTCGGCAATTTTGCGGTGAGGAATTAGCGATCCCAGTCCCCGGCCTAAAGTACTGTTTGACATATTTTTATAATTAAAATTTATTGCAACGCTTCAGTCAGATCAATGACTTCCTGCGCTAATCTTTTATAAGCTTTACCGCCCGGAGATCGCTTGTCGTAATGCAAGATGCTCTGGCCGAAGCTGGGGGCTTCCGCCAGCCTGACATTGCGGGGCACAACGGTGCGAAAAATATTATCCGGGAAGTATTTATACAATTCATGGAAAACATCCTGCGATAATTTATTCCGATCATCATACATGGTCATGACCGCGCCCATTATTTTCAATTCTGGTTTTAAATTTTCCCGTACGAGCTTTATGGTGTCGAGAAGCTGGCTCAATCCTTCAAGGGCGAAATATTCGGTTTGTACGGGAATCATTAATTCATCAGCGGCTACCAGCCCGTTAACCGTCAAGAGGCACAGGGAGGGCGGACAATCAATGATTATATAATCATAATCATTACGCACTTCCAAAACCGCGTCATGCAGGCGGAACTCCCTTTTTTCCATGTCCACCAGCTCCACCCGCGCCCCTGCCAGATCGATCGTCGCCGGCGCCACTCTTAATCCATCTACGCTGGTCGGAGTGATGATATCCTTTAATGGGTGGCCGGCTATTAAGGGATGGTATATGCCTTTTTCAATGGTTTTATAATCAATGCCAAGGCCGGAAGAAGCGTTTCCCTGGGGGTCCAGATCAATTAAAAGCACAAACTTGCCATGATGCGCCAAGAAAGCGGCCAAATTTATGGCCGTTGTAGTTTTGCCCACTCCTCCTTTCTGATTTACAATGGAAATGACCTTTGGCATATAATATATATAATAGTATTATAGCAAATAATCATTGACAAAAACAGCGTTTTTACCTAGAATCATTGTATATATTAAAAACTGTTTTGATTTACTTAATTACGTAGGTAATCAATTTTACAGTTAATTTTATAGAACATGCCGAAGTGGCGGAACTGGCATACGCGTGCGACTCAAAATCGCATGGGCGCAAGCCCGTGTGGGTTCAACTCCCACCTTCGGCACCAACAAATTGACATGTACGCTTGCCCCGCCGAATGGCGGGGACTCAAAATCGTGTGGGATTACTCCCATGTCGGTTCGACTCCGACCGGCGGCACCACCCAACTTGCCAGCTTGCGTAAATACATTAAATACCTTATAATTCCCAACACGCATAATAAATTACCGCCTAAGTAAGTCCTGAATTATTTCTTACAACCGAGCAGAAAGCGAAGCTTTCTGCGAGGAGAGGAAGAATCGCAGGGAGCCAGCAGCTTACAAAATCTTTTGTAAGCGGATGGCGTACTGCGATTCTGACGACGCGGGGTAGAGAAGTAGAATCTCGCCGGGCTCATAATCCGGAGATCGCGGGTGCAACTCCCGCCCCCGCAACCAATCCTTGCTGACTGCGATAGTTTGATTTAGGCAGACAATTTAAAAAATTAAAAACCGAGTCCGCCCATGGGCGGACGAGGAAAGGAAGAAGCGCACGCAGCCTGCAGTTTTCAGAAAATTTTGGAAACGGAAGGCGGAGTGCGATTCTGACGCGGCAGGGTAGCTCAGTTGGTTAGAGCGTGGGACTCATAAGCCCGAGGTCGTGGGTTCGAATCCCACCCCTGCTATTAAGTATAACGATACTTTTAAGCTCGTGGGATTCGAACGAGCAGAAGTGAGGCAAGCGCGAAGCGCGCAGACGAACGTCGACGAATGCGACCATCAGGAGCATTCGGCGCTGCTCAGGACAAGGAGCCCGAGCGAAAGCGAAGGAGACGCGGAAATCCCACCCCTGCTATTAAGCATAACGATATTTTTAAGCTCGTGGGATTCGAACGAGCAGAAGTGAGGCAACCCTGAGCGGAGCCGAAGGGGCAGACGAACGCCGACGAATGCGACCATCAGGAGCATTCGGCGCTGCTCAGGACAAGGAGCCCGAGCGAAAGCGAAGGAGACGCGGAAATCCCACCCCTGCTATTAAGCATTCCCCTGGGCTACATTTATCAAACTAGATGCGCGTTCCCCTAAAAAAATCTTCATAATTATAGTTATCTTACTCGGGATCCTCATTGCAGTATTCGGGCCTCTTATTATTATGCCATCAGTAAAGACCATCTCCGATGACAATAAAATACCAGACAGTATGGTACCCGTCATTTTACAGGCAACACGAACATATTTTGACAATCCTTTCCAAAAAATATTTGTCTTTAGATACCAAATTACGGAGCGTCAGGTAGAATCAGGAAATCTAGACCAATACATAGTTGTCGGAAAAACATTCTTCGGAATAAATATCGTTAAAGCACGAGTAAATTCTGCGGGTAGCGCGGTGACATTATAGCTATCTTAATGACAGAGCTGCCCATTATTGATATTATATATTGATTTAAAATATAAATTATCTAATTATCTAAGCATGTTTGCTACCACCCACGTTTTAGCAAGCGTCGTTATCAGCCAGTATTCACCAAACGCCTGGATTGCTTTTTTTATTTCATTATTTTCACATTACCTACTAGATCTAATCCCTCATGGCGACAGACTGGTTGAACGATGGATTAAGAGCGGCAACTATTTCAAAAAATCCGTAATAATTTTTTTGTCCGATATAGCTTTAATTGCCATTTTTTTCATAACATTCTACCATCAAATATCGCTGCCTTCACTAAAAATCCTGGTTGCCGCCATTATCGGCGGATTGCTGCCTGATGTCTTACGCGTAACCCAGGATTTAAATGAAAGATACTTATATAAAATTACAGTCTTTCATCAAGTCTTTACCATGACCAGATTGGATAAAATCCTCGCTTATCATAAAAGAATGCACGACTATATTGATTATGTATTTAATAAAACAATAACGCCAAATGGCATCGGTGTAGTTATTCAGGCGTTATTTCTGGGAATTTTTTTAATCCTGGCTCTTTACCCCGGCTAGCCTGCCCCGAAAATACCACAGTAAACCCGCCGCCGCAATAAATAAAACGCTTATCCATTGGGCTATACTAAGCCAGCCAAGCATGGGCGGCTCAATCCTTAGGAAGTCTAAAAAAAATCTCACCAGCGAATACAGAAAAAAATACAGCAGGGTCAAATCCCCTGTTTTTAATTTACCTGAACGCCAAAGAACTAAAAAGACGATGAAAACACCCAGCATCAGCAGTGATTCATACAAAAATAACGGATGGAAATACTGATCTTCTAAGTAAGCAAACGGCCGCCTAGCTGTTTCAATGAAAATGCTCCAGGGCAGACTAGTCGGTTTGCCAAACAGCTCCTGATTAAAATAATTCCCCCACCGGCCGATTGCCTGCATCAGAGGCATAACCAATACTATTAAATCAGAAATTACCCAGCCAGATATTTTTTTTATTTTGGAATAAACGGCCAGCGCTGCCAGGTTTGCGATTATCACGCCATATAGAGATATGCCCCCGTCCCATACTTTAAAAGCATCGGACCAATTTCCGCTAAACACCTGCCACTCTGTCAGAATATAAGCTATCCGGCCGCCAATCAAGCCGCAGACTATAAACAAAAAAAGCAGATTATAGATATGCATAACAGCAATCTGCTTTTTTTTAGCTATTTGTAAAACGATTAAAAAACCTATAAGAATCGAAAATGATATTATCAGCCCGTACCAGTAAAAATCCCTGCCTAAAAGACTAAAAGCGACTGGTTGAGGATGAATTGTTTGAAAAAAATTCATCCGTGCTAAGATTAGACTTAAATTAATCTTTCAAAGCCAGGTCTACCACCGCTTTAAACTGTTCATACGGTCTGGCACCGGAAACCAAACGGCCATTCACGAAAGTCGCGGGCGTGCCGCCGACACCTAACGCAGTCCCGTCAGTGATTGATTTCTGAACAGCGGAGGCGTATTTCCCATCATCAAGACAACTGTTGAACTTTGTCGTATTCAAACCAAGATCCTTGGCATAAGTTTTCAAATTATCAACTGTCAAAGCCGTTTGATTGGCAAACATTTTATCGTGCATCTCCCAAAACTTATCCTGTTCAGCGGCGCACTCTGACGCTTCAGCGGCTTTTTGGGCATTGGCATGGAGGCTAGTCAGCGGAAAATTACGAAAAACCACGGCTATTTTGTTTCCGTATTCCTGTTGTAACTGAGTAATGGTCGGAGTTACCTGGCCGCAATATGGGCATTGAAAATCCGAGTACTCAATTATCTGGACCTTGGCGTTCTTGTCCCCTTCAATATGATCGTCAGCGGTAATTTTGACATCCTGCTTGGTCAATGAGGCTGCGTATTCTGCCGGAGTCTGAGTCGGCGCGGCTGCCGTATTTGTGTTGGCATTTGTGTCTGTACCGGCTACCTTGGCGGTGTTAGAATCCGCGGTATCCTTGGAACTGCCATCCGATTTTAATAAAGAATAAGTCATTCCGAATGCAGTTAAAGAAACTAAGGTAACTCCCACTAAAATGCCCATAATAAAGGCCATCTTTGGCGGAGTTTTGAAAACTACCACTTCTTTTTTCTCGTGGTCTGATTCATGATTTGGCATAAATTTAAACATATTAATTATTAAAAAAAGCGTTCCCCGCTTTAGTATATAATAACAGATACAAAAAGGGTGTCAATATTAATCTCCCCCTCCCTGATTCCCTCCCTGGGTCCCTCCCTTATATATGATGAGGAGACGGTCAATGGCTAATTTAAAATTGTCCAAGGTTGGCGAACCTTCAAACAAATGCCCATTTATAAAAAAGGTCGGCGTACCGTCAACACCGGCAAAAATACCATCGTTAAAATCCTGAGTAACTTCGTTTTTATACTGTCGGCTGTCAAGGCATTGGTCGAAAACATTCGCGTTCAACCCGATCTCCCGGGCATAAATTTTTAAATCGGAATTCTCTAGGTTCTGCTGGTTAATAAAGAGCTTATCATGCATTTCCCAGAATTTACCCTGCTCGTGCGCGCATTCGGCGGCTTCGGCGGCCATTTCCGCATGGGCGTGAGAAGCGGCTAAGGGGAAATCGCGATAAATAAATTTTATTTGATCTTTATATTCCGCTATCAGCTCTCTGACTACCGGAAATGACTGGAAGCAATAGGGGCACTCGAAATCCCCAAATTCAACTATCACCACCTTAGCATCAGGATTGCCTGCATACGGATCGTCGCTTGTTTCAATGGTAGGCGTGTTAGTATTGCCGTTACTGCTGCCATTAAGATTATTTATATTCTTACGTATCAGGGAAAAAAAATAGGCGGCCAAAAAAAACAGTGCCAATAGTGCCGCGATGATTATTATTTTTCTGGTTTTTTTCTTGCCAACTGGCGCCGGGCTGCCGCCGTCTGGTGCGAGAGAATTATTCTCCATAATTTTTATCAAGGAAATATTCTTTTATCCTCATCATCATAAATTTCAATAGCCTGCGTCGGGCAGGATTTTGCGGCATCCAGGATAGTCGCGTCATCAGCGCCAGTGGGGTTTTTCAGGCTTACCTTGCCATCACCATCAAGCTCAAACACATCCGGAGCAATAGCTACGCAGGTACCGGCAGAAATACACTTATCTTTCAGTAATTTTATTTTCATAATTTATTTCCGTTAATGCTAAACAGCACGCGCTAATTATAGCACATGCTGTGTTAATTATTAATAAGCGGACTTGCTGCTCCTGCTACTCTTTTCGTTCACCCAGCTGATGGTCAAGCATCCAGATGCCGCTGCCTTTTTCGCCGATTTTCTCCAAGACGCTGGCTACTTCATAAGTCTGCGCTTCCTCTTCTACCTGTTCATCCAGAAACCAGTGCAAGAATTCCTCAAAAGCGTAGTCCTTTTCCTGTTTTGCCAGTTCATACAAGCCATTTATCATGCCGGTAATTTTCTTTTCATGGCCATACGCCTGCTGGAAGACCTTGGTTGGAGAAGTGAAATTTACCGGCGGTTTTTGCAAAGCCAGCAGTTCAACCTGCCCGCTGCGGTCATGCAGAAAATCATAGAACTTCATCGCATGTTTTATCTCTTCGCCGGCCTGAACTTTCAGCCATTTGGCAAAGCCTTTGAAATTCAGCGAAGTGCAATACGCCGACATTGCCAGATAAAGATATGACGAATAAAGCTCGGCTTGGATTTGCCCGTTTATGGCTTTTTCAACTTTTTTGTTTATCATAGAATTATTTTTAATGCTGAGATTATATAAATGAATCATACTTGTCTCCGACTGACTCCCAATTTATCACATTCCAGAAAGCTTTTATGTATTCCGGCCGCTTGTTCTGATATTTCAGGTAATACGCATGCTCCCAGACATCCAGCGCCAGTATCGGCAAGCGACCGGCAGAAAGGGGCGTATCCTGATTGGATGTTTTTTCAATCACTAATTTTCCCATTTCAACCGAGAGCCAGGCCCAGCCGGAACCGAACTGCGTCGTGGCTGCATCCTCAAATAGCTCCTGAAACTTCTCAAAACCGCCAAATCCATTTTTAATGGCCTCCAGCAGTTTTCCCTCAGGTTCGCCGCCGGCGTCAGGGCCCATCACCTCCCAATACAACATGTGATTAACGTGGCCGCCGCCGTTATTTCGCACTGCCAGCCTGATATCTTCGGGTACTGAATTTAAATCTTTTAATAAATCAACTGGGTCTTTGGCAAAAAGCTCGGGATGCTTTTCCACTGCCGCATTAAGTTTAGTCGTATAAGCAACATGATGCTTGTCATGATGAATTTTCATGGTCGCTTCGTCAATATATGGCTCGAGAGCGTCGTAACCGTAGGGCAAATCAGGTGTAGTAAATTTCTTATTCATAATATTATTTCCTTAGTAAATTAACACTTTCTTATGCATTAAAAATACCATTTAATAATTAAGATATGATTAATTAAAACGGCTATTTTACGCTTGGTTTAGTGATATTCAGGGCTTTTCTCAGCGTTTCCAGGGATAATAAGGCGCATTTTTTTCTGGCTGGGGTTATAGGCACGCCCATATCCTGGATGAATTGGCGGTCAGTATATTTTTTTAACTCACTGATCCGCTTGCCTTTCACAATATCTGTCAAAATCGATCCCCCAGCCCGCGACACGCTGCACCCGGCCCCGGTGAATTTTATGTCGGAAATTTTTTTCTTTTTGTCCAGCTTGACGGTGATCTGCATTTCATCGCCGCACAGCGGATTTTTTTTATTGGCTGATTTATCGGCGTCCTTAATAATACCGAAATTATGCGGATCCTTATAATGGTCAATGATTATTTCTCTGTACATGTCGTAGGTCATAGGCCAAAAATTTCCTGGGCTTTTTTAATGCCGCTGATTAATTTATTTAAATCTTCTAAAGTGTTGTAGAGGTAAAAACTGGCGCGGAGACTGGCCGGGATCCCCAGTTTCTGATGTAGGGGCTGGGCGCAGTGATGTCCGGCGCGGACCGCGATGTTCTGCTCGTCAAAAATGGAGGCGGCATCATGCGGATGCACACCGGGAATTTCGAAGGCAAAGACCGCGCCGCGAGCCTCCGGCTCGTGCGGGCCGAAAAGTTTCAATCCCTCTACTGATAATAATGCCCTCAGTCCGGCTTTAACCATTTCTTCTTCATATTTAAAGACATTGTCCATGCCGATATCCTGCAAATAATCGATAGCCGCGCCAAAACCGATTACCTCGGCAATGGCCGGCGTCCCTGCCTCGAATTTTGCCGGTACTTCGCTCCACTCCATTTCCTGCAAAGTTACATTGGCAATCATATCACCGCCATATAGAAATGGATTCATTTTTTCCAGAATTTCATCCTTAGCGTACAAAACGCCCACGCCGGTCGGACCGCACATTTTATGCGAGGAAAAAACATAAAAATCTGCATCCAAATCCCGTACGTCAACGGAAAAATGCGGAACTGACTGCGCTCCGTCAATTAAAACCAAAGCGCTGCCCTGGCTCCTGATTTTTTTTATAATCTCTTTCGCCGGATTAATCGTGCCCAAAACATTGGACATCTGCGTAAACGCCACTAGTTTAGTTTTTTTGGTCAGCAGCTTATCAAGTTCATTCAAATCCAGCCGGCCCTCCTGATTAATAGGCCAGTATTTAACGCTGGCTTTTTTTTCTTTGGCCAAAACCCGCCAGGGCAGCATATTGGCGTGATGCTCCATTTCGGTGAGCAAAATTTCATCGCCAGCCCGGATATTCTGCCGGCCCCAGGTATAAGCTACTAAATTGATGCTTTCTGTCGTATTACGCGTAAAAACTATGCGTTTCTCGCTGCCGGCGTTGATAAAACCGGCCGCCTTGGCACGCACGCTTTCATAGGCGGCTGAAGACTTTTCCGATAATTTATAAATACCGCGGTGCACATTGGCGTAATATTTTTCGTAACAATCGGTAATGGCCCGGATCACCGCCTGCGGCTTCTGGGCACTGGCGCCGGAATCCAGAAAAACCAATCCCGGATTATTTTTGAAAATCGGGAAGTCCTTTTTAATATTCTGCCCCAGCTGTTTGCGCATAAAATTTATTCTTTATATTAACGGGTAATTTGTCGGTAATTGATTTAAAAAATCCCTTGATGATCATCTGCCGGGCCTGCTGCTGATTTAATCCGCGCGAAGCCAGATAAAACAGCTGCTCCTCGTCAATCTGGCTGGTAGTGGACCGGTGGGAAGCCCTGACGTCGTTGGCGGAAATTTCCAGCGTCGGCACTGATAAAGCTATGGCTTCATCGGACAGGAGGATTTCATCGGAAAAATGCGAGACGGCTTTCTGTGACGCTTTATCAATCTTTATCAATCCGGAAAATGAGCCTCTGGACATATTTTCATACACACCTTTTATAATTATATCACCCTTGGTCTCTTTTGCCTGGTGATGCATGATAATATTAAAAAAATGCTTATCTTCCTGCTGGCCGTGAAAAATTCCATGAACATGAGCCTGCGCCAATGGTTCTATTAAATTGATGACTATCTTACTGTCATCACTGTCTAAGTCGGTCATTAAGCAGAATAAATTAAACACCGCGCCCCTCATCACCGTGACTATGGCCTCTTCCAGGCCGCCGCGAAAGATCAAATTCCCTTTTACGCCCGGCTGAATGACTATATTAATGCCGCCGGGTTTTTCCACTTTTTCCAGCTCAATGGTTCGGTCTTTTTTTATGATCAGCTTTTTCATATTTTTTATATTTAACCTACCCTGCCTCCCATTTCCAGCTCAATTAATTTATTCAGTTCAGCGGCGAATTCCACCGGCAGCTGCCGGGCAATCGGCTCAATGAAGCCGGAGATAATCATAGACATCGCCTCCTGTTCGGACAAGCCGCGGCTCATTAAATAAAACAATTGCTCTTCGCCCACCCTGCCGACCGTCGCCTCATGGCTCACGCGGGTGGCGCTTTCCCTGATATCCATCGTGGGATAAGTGTCAGAACGCGAATTTTTGTTCATCAGCAGGGCGTCGCAGACGACGTTTGATCTGCAGCCGGCCATACCCTTGGCTACGCGCACCAGGCCGCGGTAAGAAGTGCGGCCGCTGCCGCGGGAGACTGACTTGGAAATAATTGACGAGGATGTTTCCGGCGCGCCATGAATGGCCTTGCCGCCAGCATCCTGGTGCTGGCCCGAGCCGGCAAAAGCAATGGATAGGACCTCTCCTCTGGCCTTCCTGCCAAGCAAATAGACGGAAGGATATTTCATCGTTACTTTGCTGCCTAGATTACCATCCACCCATTCCATCACGCCTTCTTCCATAACAAAAGCCCTTTTGGTTACTATATTGTAAACGTTTTTTGACCAGTTCTGCACCGTCGTATAGCGCACGCGGGCTCCCGGCTTTACTATTATTTCCACCACTGCCGCGTGCAATGACCCAGTAGAATAAACCGGCGCGGTGCAGCCCTCCACGTAATGCACGAAACTGCCCGGCTCGGCGATTATCAAAGTACGCTCAAACTGGCCGACTTTCTCGGCGTTGATGCGGAAATATGCCTGCAAAGGAAATTCCACTTTTACTCCGGCTGGTATGTATAACAGGCTGCCTCCGGACCAAACCGCGGTGTTCAGGGCGGCAAACTTATTGTCTCCAGCGGGCACAACCGTAGAAAAATATTTCCTGACAATTTCCGGATAACGCCGCAATCCGGTATCCATATCGGTAAAAATTACTCCCTTTTTTTCCAGCTTTTTCTGCACACTGTGATACACCGCGTCAGACTCGTATTGCGCCATGACGCCTCCCAGGTATTTCTTCTCTGCCTCAGGCAAGCCCAGTCGGTCATAAGTATGGCGGATTGCTTCAGGCACTTCCGACCAGGAACGGGCTGTCTGGCCGGTCGGCCGCAAATAATAATACAGGTCATTAAAATCAATTTTTGACAAATCCGGACCCCAGGCCGGCATTGGCTGCCTCAAAAAAGTCTGGTAAGCCCTGAATCTTTCCTCCTGCATCCACGCTGGTTCGTTTTTATAATGAGAAATCTCCTTGACTGTCTTATCCGTCAGGCCTTTGGCCGAAGTATGAAAATAATCCATCTCGTCCGGTTTTTCCTTTTGCGCCTGCCTGTTAAGTTGTTGCAGATTTACTTTCATAAATTATTTTGAACCCAGCCAATCATATCCTCTCTTCTCCACCTGGGTGGCCAGCTGGCGCCCTCCCGATTTAACCACCCGGCCGTGCATCAAAATATGCACTTTGTCAGGTTTTATATATTTTAAAATCCTGTTGTAATGGGTTATCAATAAAACGCTCATTCTATTCTTGCCGGCTTTCTTAGCTTTTTTAAGGCGGTTAATAGCCTGGGTAACGTCTCTTAAGGCGTCAATGTCCAGCCCGGAATCGGCTTCATCCAGGATAACTAAACAAGGCTGCAAAATGGCCATTTGCAGTATTTCCAGTTTTTTCCTTTCCCCGCCGGAAAAGCCTTCGTTTAGCGATCTCCCGCCGAAATTTTTATTTATCTTCAGGAGTTTGATTTTTTCCTCGAATAATTTTTCAAATTCAAACGGGGACAGTTTTGACTCGGGATTAAGATTATTGAATGCCGCCCGCAGGAAATGCTTGATCGAAAGGCCAGCCACCTCAATGGGGTTCTGGAAAGACAGGAAAATCCCCTTTTTCGCGCGCTCGTCTGGTTTTAATTTATTCAAACGTTGGCCGTATAAAAAAATTGAGCCTTTGGTAACGTGGAAATTTGGATGCCCCATGATAGTTGAAGCTAGCGTGGATTTTCCAGAACCATTTGGCCCCATTAAGGCCTGCGTCTCTCCGTCTTTTATCGTCAGATTAACGCCTTTCAGAATTTCCTTGCCCTCAATGGCGACGTGCAGATTTTTTATTTGCAGCTGGTTCATATTTTTAATTACTTATTTGCTTTGGGATAATAGCTGCAGTTTATCTGGAAGCAGCATTCCCGGCAGACCGGCGCTTCTTTCTCCAGATCTTCCAGCAGGCTGCCGCAGGCGATGCAGAAGAGCTCCGGTACGGCTTTTTTCGGCAGGGCGGTTTTCTGGCAGTTTTTACAAACACCCCGGATCTCATAATTTTCCGAGCGGATCATGAACTTCTTGCTGGAAGCTAAATTCTGCAGTTCGCGGATCAATTGATCATCCTGCTGGCTGTCCATGTCCATGATACTGTGGCATTCTTCGCAGACGAAGTGCACGTGCGAATCCACTCTGGCTTCATAGCGGGATTTTTTATCTATCACGCATTCCTTCAGCAATCCGTGCTCGGTTAAAAAGTTTAAGTTCCTGTAAACCGTGCCAAAACTGATTTGGGGATATTTTGTCCTGACCGCGGAATAAATAGCATTGGCAGTCGGATGAGAATCATCCCTCCTGACCTGCTCTAAAATGACTATTCTTTGCTTAGTCAGGCGGAAGTCCTTGTCCTTTTTGCTTGTTTTAACTGATTTATTTGTCATATATTATTAATCCTTATTAGTAATTATTATCAATAAGTATTATAATCCCCTACATTTAATATGTCAAAGGCTAACGATGAATATTGATATATATAATAAAACCGCCCAATATCTTTGAGCGGCTTTATGTTAATTGTAATGTTGGATTAATCTCTGCTTTGTCCTTCAGTTACCTCATCCTCGCTGTTCTGTTGCTGTCCCTGGTTGGTATTTCTGTTCTCGTTTTCATTAGCGCTATCTTCCGTCCCATTATCGCCTTGATCATCATTTATATTTTCATTGCTGTTGGTGTTTTCAGAATCCGGCTGATCCTGACCCGAGGAATCGTCATTTATATTCTGGCTGCTGTCATCCGCACTGTCGTCGCCCTGGCTGCCATCAACAGAATCAGGTGACTGGTTTGTATTGCTCTCATCATTGGCTGCATTATCGCTGCTGTTATCGCTGTTACTATGGTTGTCAATTTTTATGAGCGTCCTGACATCTTCGGTGCTGATGCCTGTTTTTTCTTGTATTGAGTCAACAATTTCCTGGGTGTCGGAAGTTTCAAGGGAGTATTCATATTTTTTGCCTCCCGCTTCCAAATTAATCCGTGCTTGTCCATCCTCTACTTCTACCTCCAGATCGGTGCTGCCAAACTCATTCTCCAGCCGCCGCTCGGTCTGCTCGCGCTTCCTTTCTTCAAAACGGTCGCTTAGTTCCTGCAGTTTATGCTCAACCTTATTCAATGACTCCGAGGCCTGCTCACGGCCGTTCTCTTCATGCTTTGCCTTGACGCGGGCAATTACTTCCTGGGCATTCTGCAGCGCATTACTGGCAATACCTTCGGCGGTATTAGCTTCATCAGTTTGATTACTGATCAAGAGAGCTTTTTGCTCCTGCTCTCTCTCCTGGGCGATTTTCAGCCAGCGCTCCGCCTTAGCCTCATCACTCAGGGAAAAATTAAGCTGTGTCTGCTCCCAGGCCCTTTCAACTCCGAATAATGCATCTCCGGGTTTTGAGTTTTCTGCAGCCACGACTGTACCGGTCGTTCCGGCAAAAATGATAAGAGCGATTAAAATTGGTATCATGGGTTTTAACATTAATGAATTAAATATTGAAACTTTTCTATTTTCGTTAAAGTGATTATTTTTTAGATCCCCCTGATTTTCCAGATTTTCAAACTGGCTCAGCAAAACACCTTTTATACGCTGAGCAGGCGCCTGGTCCAGGCGGATATTGTTCACTGACTCTAATATTTTTTTTATTTCCTCATTGGTAATGTTATTTTTCATCTTGTTCCATTATTAAACGAATCTTTTTTAACGCCCGGAATTTCAGGACCCTGACATTGATTATAGTGATTGACATTATTTTTGCAGTTTCGGCCAGGCTGAATTCCTCAATAATCGTCAGATGAATAACGGTTTGGTATTTTTCCGGTAATTCTTTCAAAATCTTTCTCGCTGCTTCATAACGGGTATCTATTGCCACTTCCTCTGGCTCTGTTGTCAGGGAGGGGTGCCTTTCGCCTTCCAGGTCGTCTAAATTAACCTTTTTCCTGGCTTTGCGGTAATAATCTATCAATCTGAATCTGGCGATCTGGAAAAGCCAGGTAGAAAATTTCGCGTTGCTCTGTTCCTTATATCGTGGGAGGGAGCGAATCATTTCAAGAAATACGCTCTGGGTCAGATCTTCCGCTGTTTCCCTGTTTTCCGAACGGAATAAAAAAAAGCGATAAATCCGGTCTTTAAAAACCTCATATATCCCTGATATGCTGTCAGACCGGCCTGACTGCGCCCGGGCAACCAATTTTTGGATTTCCCCTTCTTGAAGCATGTTCAATTATTATATCGTTACGGCTTATTTTTCGTTACACTTAGCTAATTATACAGCTACGATAATTAATATTCTATGAACGGACGGAGCCAATATTTGGTTAAACACAAATGCGCCCCAGTTAAAAAGCGCATTTTTATTACTAATTCTTTTTATTCGCTCCAGCTGATCGCTTGCTGCGGGCAGCTATCGATGCATTCCTGGATCGGTAAATCAATATAATCGCTCTGTTCAATGACGCGGGATTTACCGTCTTCATCCAGCTCAAAAGCGTCTGGGCACAGGGCGACGCACGTGCCGCAGCCGCTGCATAATTCTTTATTTACAATTGGTTTTTTCATAATTTTTTAAATTTTCTTAATATCAAATATCCATTTCTTCCTTAAAGCGGCCAAAGCCATATCAATGCGGTCCTTATTCTGCGCGTAGAGCGTGAAAAGTCGCTCACCTTTGCGGACTTTCTGTCCTATTCTTTTATTGATGTAGATTCCGGCTAATTTCTCGTGTGGCGCTCCAAGCGTACGGGCTATCTGATCAACCATTTTATCATCAATGCTGACCACGCGTCCAGCGTGCGGAGCGTGAAACCGGTGCCGGATGGCCGCCATGGTCAGATCTTCGGAATCAATGTTGGGCTTGCCGCCCTGGGCTTTGATGATCTCCTGCATTTTTTTCCAGGCACGGCCCGAAGCCAGAGCTTCTGCGGCCAGCATATGGCCTTTGCCTTTTTTCGCTTTGCCCACCAGTTCCAGCAGCTTGCCGGAAAGTTTGATTGACTTATTGGCCAGATCTGCCGGACGATAATCTTTCTGCTGCAGGACGCGCAAAACATCCCGTGCTTCCAGGGATGGGCCGATGCCCCGCCCCACTGGTTCCTTAGTTTCCGTCAGCACCACTTCTATCTTTATGCCAAACCGCCTGGCCAGATATTGAAATTTTCTTTTTACTTCCAGGGCATCGCGCCGGCTCTGAATCTTCACCGTCGGGCCGTAGGGCAGATCAACCACCAGATGCGTCACGCCCATGGCGATCTTCTTCGACATGATGCTGACGACCATCTTATCAAACGGCTCAATGGCCATAGAATGCTGCACGCGGATAATATAATCATCCGCCGGCGCCAGGCGAAAACTGCCTCCCCAGATCAGACAGCACTTGATATCCTTGATAATCTGTTCCACCTTTTTTATTGGCAGGGAAACCGGCGCCAGCACCTCCATGGTATCGGCTGTGCCGGCCGGCGAGGTTATGGCCCGCGAGGAAGTCTTGGGAATGCAGACGCCGTATGAGGCGACAATGGGGATGACCACCATGGTAGTGCGATTGCCGGCCACCCCGCCGACAGAATGCTTGTCAGCCACAATTTTACTCGGCATTTTCAGCGTTTCGCCGGTATCGGCCATAGCCTTAGTCATATAAAAAAGCTCCTCATCAGAAAAATCCTTGATAAAGCTGGAAGCGACGAAATAAGTTATTTCCACGCTGCCTAGTTTATGCTGGACTATATCGCTGATAATGGCATGCATCTCCGGGTAAGTAATCGGTTGGCCCAATAATTTCTTGCGTATGGCCTCGATTGACGGCGGACGGGACAGCACTTTTATGGACACAGCCTCTCCGGTGGCCACGTGCCGGTATTTCCAGATTTCGCGGAAAAAACCGATCTCTCCGCGCTGGACTTTGCGCCGGGTATAATAGGCTACGACCATAGCTCTCTGCCGGCCCCAGCGTATTTCTATCAGATCGCCCATGACCACGCCAAAAGACCGCGCTTCCTGTTCCTGGAGGACTATCACCCAGGGCTGGCCGCCTGAGGAGATGTCCAGCTTGCGTGCCTTAAGATAAAAAGACATATTGGATAAATAACTTTAAACTTTCATTATAGATTATAACCGATTTTTTGGTTTAATTCAATGAAAACAAAAAAATCCAGCAACCAAACTGGCTGGCCAGAAAAAACTATTTGATTGATTTATTTAATTCCTCAATCAGCGGCTCAACGGGAATGCCATGCACTGCCGCTCCGGCCGCCAGCGATTCGTATGGAGAAACTGAACAGCCTATACAGTGAAACCCGTGCTTGGACAATATTTCAAATGATTTGGGATATTTTTCAAGCAATTCGCCGATCAAAATATTTTTGCTTATCTTCTTTGACTTGGGTGATTTTTTTGTTGTTTTATTCTTTTTTCCTGGCATAAAATTAATAAATATTGGATTATTAACTTTTAGTTTATCTGCTGATAAATAAATTGTCAACAAAAAAAGCTGTACAGAAGGCTGTACAGCTTGTAATTACATTACTGATATTTGCCTGAAGAAACAAAGAGCTAAATTGCGGCTCGCCTTAGAGCAAGATACTCCAAATTGCTCTCAAAACGAGAAAACCATGTATCGACCGTTGTATACGGGAACAGGTCGCCAAAGACTGGAGCGACCGTTCTTAGCGCCAAACTGTCGCCATATGCCTGTTCCACAACCATCACCAGCGGCTGATCCACCATCGGCAGGAAATGATGGTAATACTGTACCAATGTATCACCGGCACGGATAGTAGACAGGCTGTCCCTGGTAATCTCGTGGCCGGCAAGCTGGGCGCGAATCCTTCCTTTCTGATAATTCAGGGCTGGCGCAGTATAGGCCGACATGATTCTGTAAACCTCATGGGACTTAATCAGATCCTTTGGCCGGTATGGCTTAGGTAGATCAACGGTACGGCAGATGTGCTCTACAATCGTATCTGTCACCATTGCGGGCAGGGGCAAGGTACAAGCCGCTTTTCCTACGAAATCATACAAGCTCATTTGATTTTTCCATACCATCAGGCTATCTACCATCTTTTGCCAGCGTCGCGTCAAGCGAGGGTCACTCGTTACCGCAAATGCTGGCAGCCACGCCCAGTTGCTGTCGCCGAGTTGGAAATAATACCGGTTGGAATCGTGTGGCGGATTAACAAGCACTCCACCGTCAAAGATAAGCCCCGTAAATTGATTCGGCAGCTTGTTCATTGAGTAGGTCTTAACGATCGAGAGATGAGTACTCGAAGTCGAGTCAATGAAAACGGTATCCGCAAAATAGTTGTTTGGGTAATTGTAAGTCACCCAAAAGTACTGCTGGCCAAAGGATGGCAAAGAATAGCCGACCTCCTCAGCAAGCAGCTGATCACGACTGACAACTCTGTAGGTTCTCTCCATTACGGACAGAGAAATAATGGCTATGCAAAAAAGTATTGCAAGCACAACTGGAACAAACAGAAACCCTCTGCGCATAATAACTCCTCTTGGTATACGTTCGTGTTTACTAATTCAGTGTCAAAGGTTCAATCCAATCTAGCAAATAACCAATATTAATATGATTATAAGCAACAGACCATTTTAACAGAATTTATTATTTTGTCAATGGGTAAACTGTAAAAATCATACTGCAATAAAAAAAGAGGCGGTGCAGTCTCACTCTGCTCCGCCTCGCGACATTACATCAGACTGGCGATCAGCAATCTGAACCAGCGCCGAATGAACGGCTGCTATCAGAGCTGCCACCGTTTTCACGTGACATAGACGCCTCCTTTCCCTTAACCAGGTTAAGGAAGCTGATTACGTCAGCCACTCGTCCTTGGCCAAGGTCAGATAAGGCGTCCGCCTGACAAATACGCAAATTGAAAGCCTAATGTTGCCACTGAGTCTCCCTCCGACTGTAAATGAATGATCTAATGGCGTAAACTTAGTAAAAATAAACAAATGTGTCAATCAGAACAATGGAAGAGGGACATTGCTGAAATTATAATATAAAAATAAAATCACGCCGGCAAATCCTATCAGCATTATTAAATAATCAAAGAAACCCCCGGTGTGCAGACGCAGCCAATGCGGTAACAGCCCAAAATTCTTTTTATAGGGCCAGAAAAATTCCACACCTGACTTGGTCAGGCTATCCAGTATTAGATGGCTGAGATAACCAAAAACCACCACTAGCCATAATGACAGAGTAAAATGAGGAATCAGAAAACCAGCACCTATTGCTACCAAAATAACAAAAGACAGCGAGTGCAAAGCCCCGCGGTGCCCGAAAATGCCGGACAGGATCATGGCCAGCGGAGCCAGGGGTTTGAAGCCGACCTTGATCCCAGCCACTCTGCCGCCAAGCGTAATATTTTTTATTTTTGATTCAGAGGCATCCAGATCCGGCAAGAGCGCGGCAAACGCTCCGACAATAGTAAACCAGGGTTGAACTGTTAATCCGAATAACAGCGGCACCCAGGCCATATTTGCTCCGATAGCGGCATGTGTCGCACCTTTCATATGAAGATTATAATTAGAAAAATAAAGCCGCCATACATCCTATCTACTGGTAATAATTAAAAATAAACTGCCTCAAAATAGCTGGTGGTCGGGGCAGCCGTATTGCCGGACAATATTCCTGAATTCGCGTGATTTATCAGGCTGAATCCTTTTATATTATTTTCTGACAGCCAATATAGCAGCAGAGCGATGGATGGCGGAGAATCAACGTAGTCATTGAATCTGGGGCCGAATGACATTATTTTTTTATAATCCAGAGTCCGCAGCATTTCCAGCGTTTCCTGGTCATTTCGTTCTGCCTGGGCGGCGGAAAGATAATGGGAAAAATCAACCGAGGCGACAACCACCGTTTTGCTATCAGAAATTTCGTTTATCAAGTCTGAAAGGACGTTTATATCCTGTAAATTGATTTCTGACTTCAGTATAATCGGTACAACCGTGGCCTCCGACAAGTAATAAGAAACAAAAGGCATGATCGCCGCCATTGAATGCTCGTTGGCGGCAACATCGTCGTTTTGCGTAATAGCGCTCTTTTCCAACAGCCTTGCGACTGCCATCTGGTCGGATTTGACTAAACCGTATTCGGTCTGCCAATTGGCGCGCGTGGTGATAACATTGCTGCCGCTAAGCTCAAAGTGGTTGGGCCCGATAATTATAATGCGCTCAGGTTTTTGTTTGGCCAGCGCCTGGAAGAAATGCGCGATAAACTGCCCCTGGGTAATGTCATGGGGAAAAATGCCTCCGCGAATGGGTGCCGCAGGAAAATTATTTTCCATTTTCTCCGCTTTTTGAACGGATAAATCAAACTGGTGCTGATAGAAGTATTTCACTTCCAAAGTTACAGCGCCTTTTAAAGCCGGGGCATTATCATTTGCAGAATCCATCCTAATTTTTGCCGAGCTAAAATGCCAGCCGACAGCACCGGCCACGAAGACAGCAAAAACAAGGCCGCAGTAAATTAAGAATTTCTTTCTCATTTTAATTGATAGTGATATCCAGTGCCTGGCTGAAATTCCTGCTGTCCTTGGCGACAAAGCCCTGGATCTCCGCCGGTTCAGCCTTATATTGGCCTTTGCCTACGACTATCGCGTAATAGTGGAATGCCTTGGCCGGTTTGCCGGTCCAGAATTTAACCGCCTGACCGTTGACCTCGTAAGGGAAGCCCAGCTGCTGGTCATAATCCAATCCGCGCGAAGTAATATTGGTCAGCAGTTTCAGACCTGCCGGCAGATAGTCAGTCAGCTGATATTCATTATCCAGCGCTTTTTCGGCGATAGTGGGAGTCAGGTTTATCTGCACAATATCGCTTTCATTGAACTTCGTGACGGCCTGGCCGTTAACCAGATACTCCCTTTTGACTGATACTAAATTATCCGTTGGCAGCTGACGCCAATCAGCCGCCTGCTGATAAGAGGCGATCACGCCAACCTGGCCGTCAATCGCGCTGAATGTTATTTGCTGCAGCTGCTCCGGAGTGACGGAAACCGTCAGTGCCTGATTGTTGGTTAATTCTATGGGTTTAGTTTCAGCTCCCAAAGTATAGGAAAAACTGACCTTATTGTCTGTCAAAAGAGGCAGGCTGGTTTTAATGTAAGCCAGCTCGTCTAAAACATTAAGCTGATCGCGGGCGGGATTTTCCTGAGCATAGTCAAAAAGCTTGCCTGCCTGGTCGGATGAAACCGCCGCTGCCAAAATTGCCGCCTGATAGGTGTATTCAGTATTGTCATCCTGCGTGGTGCCCAGATCTATTTTTAGATAAGGATCGGACTGCACGCCATGGTCGTTAATTACCTGCTGTAGCAGAGTGGCGGCGTATTCGGTGGCGCCCAGGTTGGAGACGGCCCTGGCCAGGTAGAGCATCAGCTCCGGTGGTACTTCATTATTGTCGATTAATAAATTAATGTCAGTCAGTACCGGTTCATGCAGATTAGCCAGGCCAAAAAGCGCGTAAGCGACTTCATCTATATTGCTGGATTTATTATCCAGAATTCCCCGGAAATAGCTTTTCGCCAATTGGGTGTCAAACTGGTCGCCGGCCATTTCCATGGCTTTGGCAGTTAACAATAAATCTGCGGAAGAATAAGGCAGTAATGACAATCCCCCTTCCCCGACCTGATAATCAGTGAAGTTGATCGCTTCGGCCGTGTTATTTTCCCCGAAATATTGGTTCAATAAACTTGCGGAAGCAAAATTAGCGACTTTCTGGTCAACCCTGTCGCTGCCGGCGAAGGACAAATATTTAAGGTAATTATAATATTGCCCCCTGTCCTCGCTGACAAACGTCAGATTAGTGCGGCCGGCGCTGCTGCCTTCTATCTGCACCTGCGGCGCTAGCAGATAATGCCGTGTCACCCCCGTGGTGATATTGGAAGTGCGGTACATAATTTTTTTGGTAACCGTATCTTCCGAATTGCCCTGGTGGGCTTTGACCTTGATCGAATGGTCGCCTTCGGCAAAATCCGGAAGCGTAAATTCCACCGGATCCGCGGCTCCGCCCTGCAATGTCTGGGTCTCCTCGCTGAAGCCTGGGTAAGTTATGTCATATATGACATTTTCTCCGGTTTTTAATCCTGTGCCGAAGCTCCTTAATTTAACGGTCGGCTTATCGCCTACCAGATAATTGGCAGAAGCGGAAACATCAACGAAGAAAGGCAAAGTGGAGATGACCGCTGTCTGGGTTGCGTCTGCCTGCAGATCCTTGGTTAAAGCGTGAACGGCGGTCTGCCAGGAAGTAACGTTATCCGGCAAGGTGAATTGGACAGTAGCCTGGCCGTCGCTGCCGGTTTCCGCAGAGCCGAAATAAGCGATATCCTGGAAATTTTCCCGGCCGCCGCCCTTTTCATTGTGCACATAGATGCCGTCGGCGATGAAAGTATGGTAATTCTGGATTTTCAAATTATAAACGGCAGTGGGCAGATGATGAGCGACAATGGATTCAATGACAATTTTATTGCCCGAATAATCCATGAGCTCATCGCCGATTTTCGCCGTTCCGATTGTCTGCCAATCACCATTCAAATAAACTATATGCTCCGGGGTGACATTGAGAAACCCGTTGATCGTCAGATAAGAATCAACCATGTGCACCAGCTTATTTGTGACTTTGGCCGCGGCCATCTCATCGCTCTGCGGCGAACGCCTGGTCAGCACTTCATCGCCGATTTTAATATCTGCAATGTTCTTTTTACTGCCGTCTGACATGAGAATTTCCGTCTCACCGGTGAAACAGCCGCCGCCCTCCGCATTGGCAGTCAGGGCTTTATCATAGCTTTGGTATACGAAAGCCAGCGGCGTCGGCAGATTCTGGTAAAGCGTGCTCAATATGTTGATGGGATTTTCCCATTGAATGGCGGCCAAAGCTTCATCAATGGCGGAAATGTTGACTTCCGCCCGCACTGGTCTTTTATCTTTATCAGTCACATTTAAATTCATGGTCACCTTTTCGCCCGGACGGTAGAACTTTTTATCCTGCTGAATGTCAATATTTAATTTCTTCAGGCTGGTGTCGTATTTCATGTTCAGGGAATCGGTCAGGTGATAGCTGCGGCCGTCAAAATAAATTCCATAGGCGTAAATATTTGGCGCGTAGGAATCCTTATATTTGAATTCTATTGTCGGATTTTTGGAAACTTCTATGTCGAAGAAATTTTTCTGCGCCTTGAAATAAACGAAATTTTTCTGGTCTGCACCGGCGAGAAGCTCTTCGTTTTTGTTGAAATTCAGGGTAATATCCTGCCCCGGCTGATACACGGGCTGGTTCTCCGTCTCCGCTACCTGCGAAGTTATAAGATAATAATTATCATACCCCGAATTATAGCCGTAGAATCGCGGTCCCTGGTAATAATACGCGTAACTCTTCGCCTGGCGCCCCTCAGCGTCCGTAGCGGTAATTTCAATTTTATAGTTATCATTAGTCTCCGCTTTAAAATCGTAAGTGAACTTGCCATCCTTATCACTGACAGCCGTGGACTCCTTGGTAAAATCAGAATGGAAATCGTAGTTATAGGTCTTATTGGTTTTCTTATTGATAAAATCATAAAAAGTTCCGGTTTCTGTTTTGGTGTAATACTCGCGGTAAATTTTTATTCCCAGATTCAAATTGGCTACCGGATCGCCCTGATATTCCCATTTGAAGTCTCCGCCTTCCTTATTGATGGAAGCCAGGTCAACCTGATGCACGCTGCCGGACACCAGCCCGTCATTGTCTATGGTGGATTGCAGGTCGTAGTGCGGCCCAAAAGTGTAAATGTTCGCGTCCGTGCTTATTTCCGAGATCTCCGATTTGACCGGATGAATGGAAAAATATGCATAATTCGGATAATAACCGGCGTTAGTGTAGCTTGACTGCAAGGTTACCTGCGCCTGGCCGTTAACGTCGGTTTTTACCTGTCCGCTGCCGAGCGCGCCGGTATATTCCAGGTCCAGATTAGCCACCGGAGTGCCGTCAAAAAACGCTGATTTAATATTGAAGACCGCATCCTCTCCTTCAAAAATCGCCTTCTTCTCCGTCGTTACTTCAATCTTGTACGGCGGCTTGGTGTAGGTGGCGACATCCACCCAGGTGCTCAGGATTTCCTCTCCACCGGCCAAAACCTGTATCGAATAACCGCCAGGGTTCAGGTTGGCATAGTCGAATGATCCGGTAAACGTGCCAAATGAAGAAACTGGCAGAGTTTTCTGGTCAATGATCGGATTTGAATCTTCATTATAATAATACCCGTAGCTGACTAACCTTACCTGCAGCTCCTGGGCTTCCTGTTTATCGCTGCGGGATTTAATAACGCCCCAGAATTTAATGCTGTCCGTCGGCGAATACAACGTCCGGTTCGTATATAAATAAGACCAATAGTCTTCTGACGCAGTTGAACTCATCCACGTGCCATAGTGATTTACCACCGGCAGTAATAATTTTTCGCCGTTATTATCAAGTGTGAAATAATAAGTGCTGGTCAGGCCTTCGCTCTCGTCAGTAGTTAACGCGGGACTGGCAAATTCCGCCAGGCCTTCCTTGTCTGTCTTGGCAGTGAACTGTCTATCGTGCGAAAAGGAAACAGTCGTACCCGACGCTGGTTTCTGGGTGTCCAGGCTGTGCGCCCAGATGAATGAATTTTCTTTGCCGCCCTGATAGCTGGCCGTCAGATTGCCCACCTGCAGAAAAGCCTGAGCGGTATTATTATCCCTGGTAATCTGGATTAAATATTGGCCAGTGCTCAGCTGTTCAGGAAATTCGATGTATCGCTGGTAATCCGACTGCTTTACCTCAGCCTGGAAGGTAACTGCTGAAATCAAACCGTCAGTGGAATAAGAACTGTTGCGCCTGGCATAATAAGCCCAATACGGCACTGCGTCCAGGCTTTTCACGGCTTCAGCAAAAGCTTCAAAGGTTGGATATTTAAAAGCTTCCACCTGCACCTCACCCGGATTATCGCTATATTGCTGCATTGTCAGGATCGGCGCTTCATTGGAGGGATATTCAAAAAAATCTTTGCTGAACGACAGGCCTCCCTGGGGAGCCTGCTGAGTGTCGGTTTCAAACTGAAAACTGTAGTCCTCCGCCAGAGTATCGCTGCTACCGGACAAAGGCAGGCCTTTCTTCACCAAAACAGTATAAAGCGTGCCGGGTGCCAGGCTATCCGGGACGAAGGCTAAAGTCTTGCGGTGCTGTTCAAATCTGCCGCTGACTTGCGGGGTGATAGTAATGAAATTCTCAAAGTCAGTGTAATTTTCGTGGGAAAAAATTATTTCAATCCCGGTATTCTGAGGGATGTTGGCGGTTTTGTCCCTGGGCAGGGTGCCGGTAATTTTAAAATTATCCTTAATCTGATAAGCCCACTGGTATTCCCGCTTGGTAGCCGCGCCTTCTGCTTGCGCCACGACGGAAAAAGTATAAACAGTGTTTTTTTCCAGCGCGGATTCAGGAGTGATGCTGAAAGTATTGCTGTCAGACGACTGCACCTTATAGGCGATTTTCGGCTCAACTGCCAGGTTGCCCTTGATCAAATCTGCGCTCACCGGCTCTTTGGTGGAGAGAGTAAAAGTGCTGTCCGATTCCACGCCCAGGGCATCGGCTTTGTCCGCTTTCAGCGTGAATTGATTGTCTGCCTGGGTATAAATAACCGGCACAGTCCGGTTGTTTTTTACCGGAGTTTTCTCCGGTTGATTGATGAAGACCACCGCAAAAATACCGCCGGCAATCACAACTGCCGCGGCCACGCCAATTATTAGTGTTTTTTTCATGTTATTTATTTTAGCCTATTATAAATGAATTTTAGCTCATAATCTGCCAAAAATCAAACATTCTCATAATAATTTTTGTATTGGTTTTCTAATCGGGTTGCGGCAAGCCCTCGCTTGCCGCTTGAATATTTTGTAAAGCTGTCTGATGGGTGATTATAAATAATTTCACTATTTGCCCTTTACGTCACTATCCGGCTTTTTCCCCCACCGATGATCAATATACAGCCAGCGCCACCACAGCCGCCCTATTAAGAACCCGCCGGCCGCGCCGACGACCAGCAGGCCGATCTGAATCAGGGGATGCAGCGAGCAGCCACCGTACCAGACGATTTTCCGGCCGGCATCCTGCGCCCAGCGCAAATAGTTTGTTTCAATAATTATATGCGCCAGCAAACTTAAAAAAACACCCAGGATAGTCGCCGCGATTAAATAAGTATAATGCTTGGCTGGAGTAGCTTTTAACGGTCGCCGGAAAAACATAAAATTGCATATTAATTAATAATCATCATCTCAATTTTAAACCCAATAACCGAAGTAAGCAACCCTTCGCTGATGAGTTTCAGGCATTAAAAAAATTTGAATAAAAAAAGGGGAGAGCAGGCTTCAATTCTCGCTCCCCCGTCATTCGCCCGTAGGCGGTTGTTCTGCAGATAACCTCTCCTCCATACGCTGACGATGCCCCTTGGCTCCGCCGTTATTTATGTAGTATAAAATCACTTCCGTATCATTTTCGGTGTTGCGACTAAAATGCTCTTGATAGTATTGATTGGCAAAATAACGGTTATCATCACCCAGCGCTTCTTCAATCTGATGAAGATTATTATCCAGCACCTCTTTGGCGGTTGGATCTTCGGTATGGCACATTTTTCATCCTCCAAAAAGCGTTAAAAGGTACCATTAACAAACACTATAAATCCAAACCGATTGGATTGTCAAGGCAGCCGGTAGATATTTGAAATACAAAAAAACTATACAGCCTTCTGCCGGCTGGTTATATTTTTTTTAATTAATTGCCAATATCCAGCTGGGGTCCGCGATGTCTCCACCACAGACGGTAAATAACGGCGGCCAAGACCAGAACAGCCATAATCCAGTAAATTGCTTTTATCCAGGCAAGCTTCATGTCAGTGCCGATCAGCAGGCCATGCACAAAAATCGCAGAAAACATTATAAAACCCGAATAATGCACAATCCTCCAAAAACGTGGATGCTTAGTCATGGTGTATAGCGAGGTGATCAGCAATAACAATAATAAGTAAAAACCGGCTATGCCCAGAGCCACCAGCGCCGGGCGGTATGAAGAGACAAAAGGCACTAGTACGTCCAAAATATGCAGGCCGATAAAATGGTCAAAGAGCAGGGCGCCGACATGAAGCAAAACGGACACCAGCAGAACCGAAGCGATCGCCCGATGTATCGACCAGGCGGTAGCCGGATCAAAAATACGGAAAAATAAACCCGTGCTCAATAAAATGCCGGAGATGGTTAAAATTCCCAGTAATAAATATGAGGCGATACCGGCAGAACGCGTAACTGTCCAAGCCCAGGGAAAGGAACTGGATATGGCAGGCGCCGGTGCGGTATTTGAATTCACTGTACTGCCGGGTGCGTTAACGGCATTATTCTGCGTATTCAGGGGAACAGCCTGAATTGGCGCTTGAACATCTTCCTGCTCAAAATCATCACGCTCTGATTCTTCCGCCAGCACGGAGGCCGCGTGCGCATGCAAAGGCAAGAGCAAAGCCAATAAACCTGCAAATAATAATATCTTTAATTTCATAAACGTATAATATATGATTTCATGCGCTGCGTAGCCTTCACTTTGCCGTCATTGGTAATGGCTAAGGCCTCCACCTGGTGCTGATGCCTGGCCCAGTTCAGGCCGTCACGGGATCCGCGCAGCAATACTACCTTGGCAAAAGCGTCCGCTTCCAGGGCTGTCTCGGCCAGAACCGTTACTGCGCATAAATCTGTGTCCGCCGGACGGCCGGTGCGCGGGTTAATAATATGATGCCACGGCACTCCCGATCTTTCTCCGCGTCTTTTCGTGGTGCCTGAGGTGGCTATGCCCCAGCGGCCGCTGACCGGCCGTAGCTGGAACAAATCTAGTTCAGGCACGGCCGGATTCTGGACATTAACCGGCCAGGCTTGATTCATCTCATCTGTGCCGGAGATGATCAGATCGCCGCCGAGAGACAACCAGTAATCTTCCGTACTTTTTTCTATCTTCCCGGCTAATTGATCAAGCAGATAGCCTTTTCCCAGGCCGCCGAAATCCAGGCTCACGCCTTCCGGCATTTTAACGGTGCTGGCTGATTTATCAACGGACAAATCGGCCAGCGTAACAGCTTTGAAGCTGCCTGGCAATCTATTAACCCGATTTTTTTTCTCCAGCAGCTCGAATGAGGCGTCGTAACCGGCGTCTGCCAGCGCGCGGCCGATGGTCGGGTCGATCAATCCGCTGGTGGCCGACCAGATGCGCTGGGCGGCTCTGAGCAAATCAAAAAATTCCCGGCTGACCTTTACTCTCTTGCCGGCATTTTTGTTCACGCGCGACAGCTCCGAATCAGGCAGAAAACGGCTGAATCTTTGTTCGAATTTTTTAACCTCCCGGCTGACCAGCCGCCACAAATCCTTGGCTAAATCCTGTTTAGTCCGAAAACCGCCCTCAATCGTGGTATTTAAGGCGAAAAAATTGCCGGTAAAAGTCTGGATTTTTTCTTGCATAATTGACAGTAAATTTTTTATGAAACCGCTGTGCGGGGAATAGGCCTGACCGGCGCGGGCGAGGTCTGCTGGATATTGGTACTGTTACTATTTTGATTGTTTGAAATGGAAGGGCTGGCATTGGTATTAACCTGTGTTGAGGGGACAGTGTTAGCGGTCTGGGCATTAGCCCGCCTGAGGCTTTCCACCCTGATAACCACGCCCAGCAGAATCATAGCCGTCACTCCCCAGGCGGCAAAAATATATTTCGGCACCGGGGTGCCGCGTTCTATAAAAGCGGACGAACCGACGCCGAAGCGCTCGCTTTTTAATTCAAAAGACGGCACTCCCAGCGAACCCAGTATTTCTTTCATGGATTTCATAAAAGGCGGCGGGCCGCAGATGAAATACGTGCGGTTGAGATAATCTCCCTCAAGTTTTTCCGCGATCAGATCCCGGCTGATCCGCCCGCGCACAAAACTGCCGTCCTTACCGGTCACCTCGTCATTGCTCACCGCAAATACAGTGCGTAAAGCAGGATTTATCTTTCCCAGCTCCTGCAGTTCCTGGATATATGGAGCGTCAGACAACGTCTTTACGCTGTAAAAAAGATTAAGTTTATTCGGCAAACGCTGGTTGGCAGCTGACTGGATCATGCTGAGAAAAGGCGTGATGCCGATGCCGCCGGCGAGAAATACGGCTGACTCGTCTCGGGCCGGGACAAAAGTGAATTGCCCGAAAGGGCCGGCTACCAAAGCCGGGTCGCCTGGCCGGAGATTTAGCAGGGCTCTGGTATATCTCCCGTAGATGCGGATGCCGAATCTCAAGGTCGAGAGATCCTCAGGCGCGCTGGTAATGGAAAAAGACCTTTCCCCGCGCAGCCGGTCGTGCCCGGGAAAGCTCAGAGTCGCGTACTGGCCGGGCAGGAATCCGAAAAAATTCCGTCCATTGGCCCTGACCATGGATATTTCAACAGCCGTCGGGCTGATCGCTCTGATATTTAATATTTTTGCTCTCAATTGTTTCATAAATTTATACAGCTTTTAAAACGCCAGTTGTCCATTACTACGCAAAAATACGCGCCTGCCTTTCATTTTATACGAAAGTTAGCTAAAAAGCTAACGTCACTTTCATTTATTATTTGACTGTTCTTCATAATAATTTAAAAACACTCGCCACTATAAAAGTATGGGTAAATTTTTTACTTTATAAAATATATTTGCCTACTGCCCGCTGGCCAGCTTGTTTTTCCTTTTTTCAAATTCTTCCTCGCCTATCTCGCCACGGGCAAATCTTTCCCTGAGAATATCCATGGCTTTATCCGAAATCTTGCCTGAAATCATCTTTTTCTCCATTTGCTCTTTTTTCATTGAACCCGCGCCGTACATCCATTTTACCGACAGGGCAATAGCGCCGATCAATAAAATCCAGAATAATATCATCATCAACCACCCCCCGTCAAAACCGCCGGACATCATATTACCACGCCGGCTAAAGTCGTTATCAACAAAAGCCAGGGCAGCCACGGGTATTAAAAGACTTGCCAAAACGGCGGGAAAAATTAGAAACTTTCTTATCCTCATAATTATTAGAATTAATGCCTTAACTTCACTCATCAATACGCTTATTTAAGCTGATATCTTTCATAAAAAAATCAATAAAAGGACTAGATGCCCAGTCCGGTGGAAGAATAAGTATCAAATACATTGCCCAATATGATTGGCGGGTTATTATGCGAATATTTTATCTACAAAAATCATAATCACTGCTCCGACGACCATAAGATGAACAAAACGCAGCTGGAATTTTTTTTCCTTGAAAAAAGTTGCTGCAGCCACCAAGACCAGCCAGACAATAATCACGGCAATGGTCATAGGAATGCCAACCTGAAGAACTTCCGGGATTATTCCATGAAGACCAGCGGTAAAGAAAGGCGGATAGAACACTACTTCTCCATGGTAGATGTGTTCCGGTATGAGCCAGGCTACTCCGCCCCAGAGCAAGGCGAGAAGCCATTTAATGTGATAATAAGGCGGAATTTTTTTCCTGGCAACTGTCACAATAATTGCCGCGGTTGTCGGAGCGATGAAACAAGCCATAATTCTTTTATTTAAATTATTATTTAATAGACGACCAGGTAAATGCCTAAAGCCAATAATAGTATGCCCGCTACAGCGTGCAGCAGTCGCAGGCGTTTCTGCCGAATGGACTCAAGGGATTCCGGTTTAAACCCAAAAAATACAGCAAAAGTTATTGTTAACATTGGCAGGATGAAAATGAGGTTGTAATAGATAAGCCACCACAAGGCCTGGGAGAACGTCGATTCCTTACCCAGCATGCCAACGATGACGATGTACGGTCCGGAGGTGCAGGGCAGCAGGAACAGGCTGACCACGAATCCAATCAACAGCGCGGCGAATGGATTAGTCACGGATTGCAACAGCCTTTTCATGCGCGGTCGCCAACTGAAAGGCACTTCCAATAAAAATCCTTTGCCATACCAAATGGCGTCTTTGAGGTTGAACAGACCAAGTACGACGGCTAATCCGCCAGCTACTCGCTGGATCCAAGACGTCACGCCAACAGCCGCAATAGCCGAAAAAAGACCTAGCCCCATCGCTAAATATGAAATGTAAACAGCCAACGAAAACAACAGACCTGACAGTAAGGCGCGTCGGCGATGGCTGGCAGCCAGTACCGTAGCCATAAGTATTATCAAGACAGCGAATTCGCACGGGTTAATCGCGTCAACCAACGCCGCTCCGGTAACGATTAAAAAGTTCAGGTGTTTTTCCGTTGTCGTTGGTGTCTGCGCTGCGTTTGTGTTGGTCGGCACTGGCCGGGTAATCTGATTAGATGGATTCTCCAGAGCGGAAATAATTGGTCCATCGCCGACATAATAATGGCCGCTAATTACGGCAAATGGAACTCCTTGTTGCTCGGACGGCACATTATTTTCTATAAAATATTGAGTGAGTTCCTGGGCATTTTGCGAATTGGAATATACTTCTTTGCGAATGATGGAAAAGGTATCGTCAAGTTTATTATCCTGGATATATTGCTCTACAACGGCGCAGTGGGGACATCCCTGGCCAAAATACAGGATCATTCCCGGCTTAGTCTGGGCTTTGGAGGGAGCCATAAATAAAAATAAAGCGGTAACGATCAGCACTAAGCAGCCTAATGATGCAAAAAAACTTTTTTTATTGAGAATCTTTTTCATAGTTTAAATTTAATCATCTAAGCACATTGATTCTTTTGAAATTGTGCCCATAATTACCTGCTTGATGCAGCCAGTTGGAAAATTATCCGAATAGCATATTCCGATTATATTTTTTATTGGCTCCTTAGCAAGCGTAATTTTTTGTTCGTCAGTTAAAGTCGGTGGAAAGCAAATCCCGCTTTCGCATTGGGCTCCGTCAGTACAAGTTTCACCGGCTTTTTTATTTGCCAAAAGACATTTATTTTGATCACCAGACCATTCTCCGCCAACGCTTTCGCATGATTGTTTATTTTTCTGCGGATGGTGTACGGACAATGATGAATAATAAAAACCTAAAGCAATTCCAAATAAAATAATAATTACAGGAATTATGACGATGAATAGTAGACTTTTTTGTGCGTGTTGTTTTTGCATTTTATTATGGCTATTTTTCCAATTCTGATTGATAATCTCGAACAGTTTTTTCTTGTGTAATTGGAGTTTGATGACTTGCTGAAATAAAAAATACCGCCAGTATGGTGGCAATCGGCATAGCTAATACCAAGCCGACACTGCCGGTCAAAGTCCTGACAATTTCCGTGGCCACTATTTCATTATTTAAAACCTGACTGAAAGTTAAAAATGGCGGTTCCTTGACGCTGAATAAAATCAGCAGTGGTAAGGCCGCCCCGGCATAAGCTAAAAATAAAGTATTGACCATGGCACTCATATGGGAAACACCGACTTTCATGGCTTGGCTAAAAACCTGCCTGTTAGATAGCCGTAAATTAGCTTGCTTTAATTCTTTTACTAATATTACCTGAGAAATAATTACGTCATCCAGAACACCAAGTGCGCCTATAATAATGCCAGCTAAAAGCAATCCCTGAACATTGATATTTTGGCCTGCTAGCCCCATCAAATAAATCGCCTCATCGCTGGCGAATCCGGTTAATTTTGTCAAAGCCGTAAACCACACGGACAAAAGTCCGGTTATGACTAAAGCGATGAATATTGAAAAAACAGCCACCGTGGAGGTGCGCTTAAATCCCTCGGTGATATAGACGGATACAACCAGAATAAATAATGAACCGACGATGCTGATAAATAAAGGGCTGTTGCCTGCCAGGATTCTAGGAACAATGAATTTCAGAATTACCAAGAATGTCAGTATTAAAACAATTAATGCCCGGAATCCTTTCAGTCTGCCGACAGCGACCACGACCAAGGCGAATAATGCTGCCAGCCAGTAGATCGCGCCCTGCCGGACGTAGTCTGTGACGTAAAACACGTCATTGCCATCCGCGTCTTTGGAACTATTAACCATGACCTTATCGCCCACCTGATAAGTGCTGGCGGAGATTACTTCGTGCTGCGTACCGTCAAAAATAATCTCCTTATCGTCCCAACTGCCGGACAAACCCTTTAATTTAAGTTTTTGCTGAATAATAGGAGCGCCATCCTCTGAAGGGACGGTTTTTTGCTCCAAGACTTCAGCCACGCGGGCATTAAACGTCTCCTCGCCTGTCTGGGCTTTAGCGCCATCTGAAAAGGAGACCATCACAGGCACTATAAGCAAACCAAAAAATAAAATTTTAAAAAAATATGGTTTATTCATGAATCTAACGCCTTTTAATACCCGATCAAACTTACATTAACACAAATAAAAACTGATTCTGCGAAAATATTACTTACATCTGATATCCTATTATTTTTCAATAGCAACCGCCTTGCCTTCGATAAGAGCTTGAGCTGTTTTTTTTCTTGCCGACTGAAGGATGCGCTGTATCGTGCTCTGTGAAGTCCCCATATGCCGGGCCGCTCTGGTTTGCTCGTATCCTTTTACATCTACCAGCCAAAAAGCCTCCAGCTCTTCCCTGGTAACTGATATTACTTTCAATTGGTTTAAGGGCACGCCCCGTGGTTTGAAATAAAATACGTCGGGGTTGATGCACAGCTTTCTTCTTAATCTCGGTCTTGGCATAAATTATTCTTCATCAATATAGTTGGGCTGGATAGTCCCGCTGTAATTCATATTCTTTAGCCCAACCTTAGTGTTATTATAAGCGGGACTACCTTATTTTTTCACAGATTGCAGCTGTTGTTTGGCTTTTTGCAAAGCCTCCAATTCTTCTTTTAATGCCGCTTCCTCATCTTCCATCATTTTCAGCTCCTCGTCTTTGCTTAGCTGGTAACCGTAGTTATAGCCGTCATACATACGGCCAGGTATGAAGCCCCAGCCCAGGCCGCAGCCTTTGCCCCGTCCGAAACCCCTACCCAACCCGCCGCGCGCGCCTCTACCAGCTCCACACGGACCAGCGCCCCAACCAGCACCCGGGCCGCCGCCCCAGACAGGACCTTGCCCATTTTTCCTTGGCATAAATTTATTTCCTTATTTATTGATTAAAACGACCTTTAAAAAAATTCGAAGTACGAAATCCTAAATAAATTCCAAATTCAAATGTTCTAAATTATAGACTTATTTATTTGCACTGTTTGGAACATTAGAATTTTATACATTAGATATTGTCTAGAAATTAGGATTTAGAAATTAAAAATTCTTCGCTACACTTTATCATGTTCAGAAAACTCCTTGTCAAAAGTCGGATCGTTTTTCCGCATCCATTCAATCAACATGGCCGCGTGCTCTTTTTCCTCATCGCGGTTGTGAGCCAATATCTTTTTTAACTCCTCATCTTTAGTCGCGTCAACCCGCTCCTGGTAGTAATCAACCGCTTCCAGCTCTTCGCGCAATGATCTGGAGGCGCGCTCCATATCCAGTGTTTTTTGCCGTAGTTGTCCTTCTTTTTCAAAATATGGCATATTTTTAATAACAAATTATTAGCCTGATATTACCTATACTCGCCAAAAACATATTATTTAACTTATCAACATTATGAATATATACCCATAACTAAACATACTCCTGACAGGTTAGAATGTCAAGTTTTTGAAATACTTGTTTAATGGCTTGGTATGGCTGCGTGTAACACGATAAAAACTACTAAACTGGCCATAATCCCATAAATTAAGCAGTCATATTTTTTGTATTTCAAAGCCATTGGCCATAATTCATGCAAGGCAATAAAAAGCATAATGCCAGCCGTGAAAGCCAGTAAAAAATGATTTATTCCCGTGAACCAATTTGCCGCCAGTAAACCTAAAACAGCGCCAACCGGCTCAGCCAGTCCAGAAATGACCGCCAATCTAAATAAAAATTTTCGGCTTTTTCCCATGGCAATCATTGGCAAAGCCATAGCAAACTCTTCCGGAATATTATGCAAGGCGATGGCTATAGCCACTAATATTCCCAATGAGGCGGTATGGATGTATGAATTAGCCATGGCAAATCCCTCGGGCACATCGTGTAAGATTAATCCAAAAGCAATTAAATACGCGGCAGTTATTGATAAATTTCCTAAGCGTTTGCCATTTTGTTGCCGCACGTGCTCTTTTATCAGATGCATGTGAGGAATAGCCAGGTTCATTAATGCAGAAAACGTCGCGCCACCAGCAGCAAAGAGCAGTGTTCTTAACAGCCCGAGTTGACCGGCGGATTCGGGAATTAAATCAAATACCGATATTAAAACCATTATGCCGGTGGAAAAACCAATGCCGGCCACGATTAATTTCTGGAATCTGTGGATAATGTAAGCTAACCAAACGCCGATGATAGTGGTCAAGCCAGAAATGAGCGCTAACAAAATTATTGCCACATTTTCATGTACCCACATAACATTTATTTTTCTATTTAATAACTAGTTAGCGCAATATTCCCTAAAAGTCTGGCTTAATTGCTTAATCTTTTCGCTGGCTTTATTAATCAGCAAAATATCGTCAATCTGCCGCACCGGCATGATCTTGACTGAAGTGCCAGTCACAAAATATTCATCAAAATTTTTAATTTCCGCCAGGGGAATGTCCGCCTCTTTAACTTTTAAAATCTTCGGCGCGATTTTCATCAGTATAGTGCGAGTGGCGCCGACCAGCACTTTTTCAGCCGGCGGTGCGATTAAAACGTCGCCTTTGATCACAAAAAAACTGGAGCGCGTGCCCTCGGTAATATTTCCGTCGCGGTCAATTAAAAGCGCGTCATAAGCTCCCTGCTCCTGTGCCCGGCTGTAACCCATATAAGACATGAACAGGCTTTTTACCTTGGCCGTAGGCATGAAACGCTCGCCGTGAAAAGTTATTAATTTAGCGCCGTCCTTATACCATTCTTTGCGGTAAAAAGTCAGGCCAACGGGAAATAAAAACAGCAAAGCTTCGTTTTCCTTATCTGGACCAATTAGTAAAAGCCTGATTAAGGCGTCGGTAATATTATTTTTCTCAATCAACTGACTAACCCACTGCCTGATTTTTTCTTTGGCAAATGGATGCTGCAGGCCGATGATCCCCGCGGAAGCAAACAAACGGTCGATCTCCACTTCCGGCATGAACATTTTCCCCTGCACTACTTTTATGTTTGAATAAACGCAAAAATCAAAAAAATACGGCTTATTGTAAATAGAGACATTGGCTTTTTCTTTTTCAATTAATTCGCCGTTTTTAATGGCGTATTTGAATTCCATATATTTAATTATAGCACTATTTAATATGTGTAGGTGCAGAGCCCCGCCTGCCGCTCCTAGCGGAGCTATGGCGGGCAGGTTGCTCTGCTGGGTGGACTAACCCTTATCGTTTCTTCCCGAAAAAAGACATGCCAATGCCGATAACGAACATTATTGAACCCGTTAAAATAATCGCCGGCCCGGTCGGCAGATCAAATAAATAGGAAAAGATAATTCCCAAAACAACCATCGTCTCTGCCATGACAATGCCCCAGATGGAAAACTGCCGGAAGGAGCTGGAAAAAAGGCGGGCCACCGCCACCGGGATGATTAGCAGGCCGCTGACTAAAATAATACCCAACACTTTGATGCCCAGCACCACCGCCACTGCCAGGATAACATAAAGTGCCGGCTGTAAAATATTTATCCTGGCTCCCGTCAGTCTGGCCATTTCCACGTCCATAGTCATCAGCGTCAGGCTTTTTAAATATTTAAGGATAAAAGCGTAAGCCACGACACTGACGATCATTATCAGCCAGAGCTCGCCATTGCTGACGCTCAAAACATTGCCGAATAGAAAACTGATCAGCTCCGGCTGATAGCCCGGAGAAAAGCTTAGCAATATTACGCCCAGAGCCATGCCAGTAGTGAAAATTATGCCGATAGTGGTGTCTGATGCCAGATGGTGCTTGGTTTCCAGGTAATAAACGATCAGGGAAAATATGACGCTGACAGCGAGGGCCACGCCCAGCGGGCTCCAGGAAAATAAAATCCCCACGGCCACGCCGGCCAGCGAGGCATGGGCAATGCCATCGGCGAAAAAAGCCATTTTCTTCAGCATCACGAAAATACCGAGCAGTGCCAGCAAAGCCGCCAGCAGTACGCCGGCTATTAACGCGCGCTGCATAAATGGCAATTTTATTATTTCTATTAACTCCATATTTTTTACTGCGAATGATGATGCGGAGTGATTTTCACCCGCTCGCTGTATAATTGTTTCAAAACTTCCTGCGTGATCGCTTCTTTCGGCCGGCCGAAGCAGAATAAATCCTTATTTAAACACAAAACCTGCGTAGCATAGGTATAAACCATATTCACTTCATGGGAAATCATAATGATGGTCAGGTGATGTTTAATATTCTGGTGCTGCATGATCTGATAAAAATCCTTTTCTCCTCCCAGATCGATCCCGGCTGTCGGCTCGTCTAAAAATAATATTTCCGGCTTATTAACCAGCGCCCGCGCGATTAAAACTCTCTGCAGCTGGCCACCCGATAGATCTCCTAAAAGCTTGTCTTGATGTGATACCATTTCCACTTCCCATAATGAATGCTCCAGCCTTTTCGGATCCTTCTGGTGCATGGAAAAACGGATAAATTCCCTGACGGTAATGGGAAAGCTTTTGTCAAAGCTGAAGCGCTGGGGCACATATCCCACGCGCTGCAGGCTTTTTTGCGGTCCCTGTCCGAACAACCGGATCCTGCCGGTGAAAGGCAGGAAGCCGAGAATGGCTTTGACCAGCGTGGTCTTGCCGGCGCCGTTTGGCCCGATAATCGCCAGCACCTCGCCCTGCTCCACGACCGCGCTGATATTATTGACAATCACGGCGCCGCCCAGCGTGACGCTGACTTTTTCCATTTCTAAAATTTTTGGTTTGTCGTTCATTATTTTATAAAAGCATTATGAATTTCCCGGGCATTGTATCGCATCATATTGATATAGCTGTCGCGCTGCCCGCTGCCGCCCAACGGGTCAAGGGTGGAGATGCTTAAGCCCAAATCCTGCACAAATGGATTGATCAAATCCGAAGCCAGCTGAGGCTCAGTGAAAACAACTTTGACATTATGATCTTTGGCTGATTTATAAAGCGCCTGCAGATATTTCGGCGTGGGTTCCTGGCCCGGCCGCGGCTCAAACACGCCAGCAATAGTCAGGCCGAATTCATCGGCAAAATACGCCCATGATTCATGGAAAACGATCAAATCACCTATCCTCTTATCTGATAACAAACCTTTCATTTCCGTTTCCAACGAATCTAATTCCCCTTGATATTGTTTTAAATTATTATTGAATTCATCCGCATTTTCCGGCTGTAGTGCAATTAAATTATCAGTAATGGTGCGGGCGATCAAACGGGCATTGATAATTGACAGCCAGTAGTGCGGATCAATGCCGCCGGCCTCGCTTGATTCTAGGGAAGCGTCTAGCGGAGGAAAATTTTTCAGCTGCACGCCCTGGTCAACCGACACCAGACGGGCCTGGCTGCTGTTTTGCACCGCCTCATCCACCCAAGAATCAAGGTTGTTGCCAATGGCAAATATTATTTTAGCTGACCGCAGCCCGGCGATATCCGATGGCCGCAGTTCAAAAGTATGCGGACTGGCTCCCGATGGCAGGATATTTTTTACTTCAATTAAATCACCGCCGATCTGCCTGGTAATGTCAGATAAAGGAAAAATCGTGGCCGCCACGACAACTTTTTGCGTTTGCGAATTATTAACGCTGTTGCTCCCCCGCTGTTTGAAATAAATCACCCCGCCGGCCAGCAAAAAAACTATTATTAAGAAAAGTGCCGCTTTTTTATTCATTGGAATAATTAAAATAAATCATTACTGCTTGGCGCTGCATTTCGCGCACAAGCCCCGGAGAATAAACTGGTGGGTAACCTTGGTAAAATTGTTGACTTTTTTTAAGACATGCGTGCAGGGTACGCAAGCCACCGTATGGCACGAGCGGCAGACTATGTGGTGGTGTTCTGCTTTGGCATAATAATAGCGATCCGACCGGTCGATCGCTTCCTGGAAAACAATCCCTTTTTCGGCAAATGAAGCGAGATTTCGGTAAATTGTCACTAAATCAAACTTCCTATCTAATTGTTTAAAAATCGCTTCAGCTGATACCGGATTTTCAGTATTAATTAAATATCCTAATATAGCTACCCGGCCAGGGGTTATTTTCAGGCCTGCCTGCTTGATTATTTTGTTAGCCTCGTTTTCCATGACAGTATTATAATATTAACCATGATTAAATGCAAGTGACTTGCATTTACAAAAAAGCACGCCCTGCTTATCCGGCCACAGGCGCCTTAAAAATTCTAAAAGATAATTTATTAAATTATTGTATAAATATCGGCTGCTCCTCCAGACCGAACATAATGACATCGCGGACCGGCATATCAACAATCAGCAAATTGCGGAAGCCGGTATCGCGCAGGTTCCACATGCTCATCGGGCGGTCCAGCGGAGTATAAGTCGTGGCCACTTCCGGCAGGCCGCTTTGTTTCCAGAATGACCAGATGTTCCGGCCGGCTTGCTGGAAGCGGAGGCTGTAAGCCTGGCTAAGCCGGCGGTAAGTGAATCGGCTCAAGACTATATCTCCAGAAAAAATTGGCGATTCTGGATTTTTTTCAATAATAATGCTGTCTAAGGTTGCCGGAAAATCAACCTTTTTGTCGGCGTTGCCTCCCCAGGAGACAAAATTATTTTCAATATCTTTTAATGAGAGGTTCAATCTTGTCCAGCCGTAGCCTGTATAACCCACATTTACCTGGAATATTTCGCCGGTGGAGTCTTTCATCCGGAAGCGGACAGGCTGGATACCGCCGTCGCTCCATAACCAGAGGTCAAACGTATCATACCAGGAATAAGGTATCCCCTGAATTATAATTTTTCTGTATTGCGCGGCGTCGTTGTTGGCGAATTCATAGTGGAATCCCACGCTGCCCTTGCCCCGGACAGCTTTGATATCAGGACGTCTGGCTACCGATTGCTTGCCCGTCAGTTTGCCGTTATCATACGACTCCACGGAAATGCGTTCCGGATTCAGGAATTCCTCGATCGGCTTGTCGAATAATTCGCTGTCTTCCTGGACGGCTAATGACGGGTACGAGGTGGCTAACTGCCTGAGGCCACGGGCAGACTGTTTTTCCCTCCAGTTGTAATCAAAAAGGCCGAAATTTTTATCCTGGCTGTCCGCCTCTTCATCGTCCCGCAGATTGTACCAGAAGATTTTTTCTACCTGCGGATACATGCGGCTCTGGAGGAAACTCCTTTGCAGATAGTTTGCCTGGGCGGCCTCGGAAACGCCGCCGGTGTAAGTTGACCAGCCGAGTTCCGTGATCCAGATGGGCGCAGGGGTGGGATCATAAGCCCTGATCATGCTTCTCATCACGTAAATATCATTGACCAGGCTGTTAAGGCCGAATTGCTTCTCTTCCGGAGCGTAAATTCCCAAGCCGTTGTTAGACCGGTAGGGATGGATGGCGATAATGTCAAAATATTCATTGGCCCCGCTCCAGTACAGGCGCCGGATAAAATCGGAGTCAGAGCCGGACAAGCCTCCGGTCACAACCTTGGCGGAAGTATTGGCGGAACGGATCGCCTGCGAGGCCGTCTGAAGAATATTTTTATACTCCGTGACCGGATCATCGGCTATTAAAAAAGCTGAATGATTCGGCTCATTCCATACTTCCCAGTATTTTATTTCCGGATAGCGGCTGACTACCGCGGTAACAAAGCTTGCCCAGGCCTCGGTTTGCGGAGCATATTTGTCTCTATTTGTCGTAATGTCATCCGGAGCCGTAGAAGCCCAATCGGCGCTATAGGCCAGGACTCCGAGGACATTTATTCCGGCCTGGTCGTATTGCCCCATTATCCTGCCAAAGCCATTCCAGTCATAGACGCCTTCAGAGGGTTCGATCACGTTCCAGTTGAATTCTTCGCGCACCCATTTGATATTCAGGCTATTGATTTTATCAATTGCCGTTTCTTCCTCATTTTGCTGGTAACGCAATTCTAATCCGACATTTACGCCAAAAACGCCCTCTTCACCGGTAGCGGCTTGTGCGTGTGGGGCAATCATTAAAAATATAAAAAATATCGGCGCTGCAATAAAAGCATATATGGCTGGCGCCCGAAAATTAATTATAGTCTTAATCATTTTTGTTTTGGTTTTGTAAATATTCTTACCTAATTATAGCTTAAAAAAAGGTCTTTGTCAAACCTGCTTTTGCTATTCAAAAAAGCGGCCAAGTAACCTTGCCCGCTGACGTTTAGTTTTGTTATTGGATAATATCCACTAACTTACTACAACGCCTGTTCCATCGATCACCTCAATAAGATAAAGAGCAAAAAGTTGGAAGCCCTCTCGGACATTCTGACTTTCCTGTGCAGTGGCAGGACCGCGAGAAGAGGTTTCTGGCTGTACCTTATTCCGTAGCCGGGAAAGTACTTCATTAAATCCGCTGTCAGGAAACATTTCATTAACTCCATCTCAATTTTTGAGCATCATTTTTTATTCTTAATATACTAGCATCAGGATTTGGAAATGTCAAGAGCTACCTAACCCTTGACCTGGTAATATTATAAAGTGAATATTTTACAATTTAAAAAACGCCCGCTTTTTTATACGGACGTCTTTTTATATTTGGATTGGAGCGCAGGCAGGGGCCTTCGCTCAGAGCTACCTACCACCTACAACCAACAACACACTACTTACAACTTACTACCTACTCTTAAACCGTCCCCTCTTCCTCAACGCATCCGCAATCATCCATTCAATCAAACCGTTGACGCTGCGGAACTCGTCGCGCGCCAGCCGCTGCAGGGAATCGTAGACCTCTGCATCCAGCCGCAGCAGAAAACGTTTTGATTTATTTTTTTCCGTCATTATTATTGGTAAAGCGAGCCGGTATTGACCACTGGCTGCGCGTCACGGTCGCTGGTCAGGACTACCAGTAAATTGGAAACCATAGAAGCTTTTCTCTCGTCATCCAGCTTGACCATCTTCGATTCTTCCAGCTGCTGCAGCGCCATTTCCACCATGCTGACCGCGCCTTTGACAATCAGCTGTCGCGCGGCGATGATGGCATTCGCCTGCTGCCGCCTTAACATGGCGCTGGCTATTTCCGGCGCGTAAGCCAGGTGGCTGATGCGCGCCTCTATCACTTCAATGCCGGCCTTGGACAAACGATCCTGAATTTCTTTTTTCAGCTCGCCGGCAATCTCATTGGTATTGCTTCGGAGAGATTGCTTCCCATCATCATGGGCGTCATAAGGAAATGAGGTGGCCAGATTGCGCACGGCCGATTCGCTCTGCACACGCACGAAATCTTTGTAATCCTCCACGTTAAAAGCCGCTTCGGCCGTATCCATTACGTTCCAGACAACCACGGCCGCGATTTCAATGGGATTGCCGTCATGGTCATTGACTTTCAGTTTGCCGGTTTCGAAATTGTGTATTCGGAGTGAAAACATTTTACGGTTGGTAAACGGATTCACCCACCAAAAACCGTTCTGCTTGACGGAGCCGACATACTTGCCGAAAAGCTGGACCACTACCGCTTGGTTCGGATTGACAATGATAAACCCGCGGCAGCAAAACAGCGTTGCTAGCATTAAAATAGTAGCGACGGTTATAACGACGGGGTTTTCAGCCACGCCCGCCCACATTAATATGCCCACCCAAATTACAAGTAAAATGAACAATATCACAGCCATTTTAATGCCTGGCTGGTGCATAGTTACGCGTTCGGAAGTCATGTTTTTATTGGTTAATTATAATGATATCACTATGATATCACAGGGTGAGGTGGGTGTCAAGGGGAATAATAATCTAGGCACAAAAAAATCACTTTCCATAATTAAATGGTTTTACTTATTGGTACGTCCTGATCACTCAAAACTCACTTTTGAGCTACTTCATAAGTTTATGAGAACACTAGCCCACCTTTCTGGTATCTCCTAAAACTTTCAGCTAAACAAGAAGCTTATCAAGTTCATTAAACACTAGTTGTAAATCAGTATTATAATTGGCAACATAATTGGCTTGGTAAATTTTTTTATCTTGTTGAGTAAGATTCAGTTCTTTGATCGCAATATTGTTGTTAGTCCAATACTGGGCCAGCCTCTCTTTTATTAAAACTTTGGTGAATTCATTGATATGGGGGATATACCCATGCCCGTCACGTTCAGATACATTAGCAAAATGAATAAGCAAATAATCCAAAAACCTCTTATAATTTTCACTATCAAAGCTTGGGTTAAAACAAATATTAAATAGGTAGTCATTGATGAGTTTTTTTATCCCCTGGTCATCGTCTTGTCCTTCTGGGTCATAATAACCACAACCAATACCCGAAAAAATTTCGGAATTACCCAACTGATAGACAGTAAAGGATTTTATCTGGGTTATGTGACGACCAACTGTGGCATCAACATCTTCAATCTCCCCAGCCTGGATCTTTGTTTGTATAAGACTATCGTATCTACCCGTAATATCTGATAGCTTTAGTTCGTCAATTTGTTTAAGTATATTAGTATTTGTGTCTATATATTGTTTGTTGAAAATTTGAAATACCTTCTGCGAAATTTCTCTCATTTCCTCAACTGCAATGTCCTTTGTTGGGCCATCAGTTGGAGCTTTAGGATCCCCATGCAATGCGATGGCTCGACTTACATTAAAAATATCTCCGCCCCGATCGGCGCTACAAAAGAGTCTAAAACAAAGTAAATCGTAAAGCCCGAGCACGCCCCTGTCTTCACTGGATAGCGTCTGAATAACTCCATCATTGGCATGCCTTCCCTCACCAAAGACCCATTCAGCAATCTCTTTGATATTGTTGTTGTCATTCCTACGATGACCACCGTTTTGGTCAACCCAGCCATCAGTGTCTAGCATTTTTACCAGGTATAAACTTAAGTCGTCCCTAAAACCGACTCCAATCTTTTTATTGGTAAAGAATGAATAATGGTGGATATTCGTCAAAACATACGTTATTAATTGCCTTCCTGTTTCTCCGTTAAATTCGTATAGGCTGTTAAGAATTGCTCTCCAAAGATGCTCCTGGCACATTTCGCCTTTTTCGATTGCGAATTCTTGTTCTGCTAGTATCCGATCAATTGGCGTTCCTTGTTTAATTTCATTGATCTTATTTAAGTAAAATCTATATTGAATTTCTTTTTGTGGTTTAGACTGGTTAACAATAAGGTTAAGATACTCTTCCAAGTTGTTCCCACTACCTGAAAAGGGGCTGCCATTAAAGCATGCATAAGATTTTTTTATCTCTTCCGTAATCCCATCAATTCGTGCCCCACTTGGAAGCCTTGCAGCCACATTAAAAATTTTATTTAACAAGAATCGTTGTTCAATGGATGATAGACTTTTAATATACTCTGTATACTTTATAGAATTTTTAAATTCTTTTTCATCAAATGGCGATCTTCCATTTTCCTTAGGGTAGTCTGCCATATCAAATGGGGTTACTGCAGAAAAGAATCCTCTTCTTCCCTGTGTCTCTGTGTAGTATACTTTTCTAAATATATTTGGGTAATTAATATATAGGAGTAAAAGGTGGGCCAGGTCTTCTTTGTTGAAGTCACTATTTTTAAAATCAGTTTTTTCTATTTCCAATAACATCACGGTATTCATTAATCGCTTTAACTTTCTAATATCTCCAATGAAAGGTGAATAATTATAGTATTCGTTTGAGTTGAAAATGTCTTTTAGCCCCCCCATTGCTTGCCCGACAAGAAGGGGGTCTACTTGGGGGTTATGACTTTGAAGAGAGATTTGACTTTCGGAAATAAAGTTTTTGAGTTTATCGCTATCAATATAAAGATTTATTTTAATGTTTACAAATTTTTCAAAAAACTCACTTATTTTCTCAATTTCAGGTTTTTCTTTTTCTAAGGCATTAATGTTTGCCGTATCATAACATAAAACATATGAGATATTGGGTAGTGCAAAACTCTTATTTATTGCAAATAGAACATCTTTAATGGTAGAAAAGTTAAGTCTATCCAAGTCATCAACAATAATAATTATTTTTCTATTAAATCCGTTAAGTACCAATTTCAGATCCTCTAATGCGTCATCCGCTGTGTATCCACTAGAAAACAATTCGACATTAATACCAAAAAAAGAGAAGGTAGCCTTTGTTTTTCTAAATAAATACGTATACCTGGATAGAAGGGGTTTGATTTCTGGCAAAAATATCTCTTTCTGAATACTTCGGATTAACCCATCCACAAACTTCTCTATGAGTTTATTTTTATCTTCATACCTGATGGGATTGAATTTATAGATAATTGGTTGTGTGTTTTCGGACTTTTTCCAATATTGTATACAAAAATTAATGAAGGTAGACTTCCCAACTCCCCAAGGAGCGTCAATACCAAAAACCAAGCTATCTACTGATCCTCGGTTTAATATTCTGTCAGCGAATTTTTCTGAAAGTTTAGAATACCCTAGCTGATCATCCTCTAGTTCCTCTTTTTCCTCATCACTAATAAAGAATGGTGCAGTTTGATTTCCCCTTTTATAGTGCCAAATATATTCATTTAGACCACTCAAAAGAATCAGAAGTACGACAATGAAGGGTAGTGAAGTAAAAATAATTAGCTGGAAGATGTTGAGTGACGATGCAATTGCGGAATATATTTTCGTACCAACCCCACCAAAGGACACACTGATAATAATTCCAAAAGCAATTGGGATTAATAATTCCCATCGTCCACTTTTTAATATAATAATTGATCTTTTAAAAAAATCCCTTTTAACTAAGTAGAAAAGAAGCAATAAAATACCTAAGCTGATTAAAATGGGTGATAAATATTCATGCCCCCCTTCTATTATTCGGTGGCTGATCGGCAGCGAAATTGTATGTGACAAATACAAAACCTCTGATACAACAATACCAAGCACTATCATCAATAAATGGGTGTTCAAGCTCATTATGGGAATTGGCTTAAATATTGTCTTCATTATTTTAAGAAAATGTATAACCTGAAGCAAAAATGTAAGGATTCAAACCTTACTTAGCGATTTTATAATATGGTAGTTGTTTGTTGAAACCTCGATCAAACGTAAAAAACACTTAGATTTTAGCTAAGATTCAGTATTTTTGCAAGCTCTGAAGGAAATCATTCAACCATTAACCCCCCACCAGGAGGTAGACCAGTCTTTAGTTGAGGATGTTTTTCTTGTACTGCAGAATATAGCTTGACTTGCATAAACATTTGTAATACAATTGTAATACAAATTTTAACTATATGCGAATAATCCAAATCTGTTGGATATTATCCAAATATACCGTTTTTTACGGATTCACTTCTGCGCGCCGACAAAACTTCGGCAGGCGCCTGAAGATAGCCTTTGAGGAACTGGGACTGACGTTCATCAAAATCGGCCAGATCCTTTCCATGAGGTATGATTTGCTTTCCCGGAAAGACTGCGAATCATTGCAGGAACTGCTGGACCGGGTCAAGCCGATTGAATTTAACAACATCGTAGAAATTATTAAAAAAGAATACGGACGCCCCTGGCGCGAAGTTTTTCGCGTGCTTGAAGCCGTGCCTCTGGGTTCAGCCTCGGTCAGCCAGGTTCACAAAGCCGTACTGCCGGATGGCTCGGTGGTGGCCGTTAAAGTCAAACGTCCGGGCGTTGATGATAAATTCCTCGAGGACATAAAAATATTAAAAATACTGTCACGCGTCGCTGCCCTGTTCTCCCCTACCCTGCGCCACGTGCAGATCACTGAGCTGGTCGGCCAGTTTGAAAGCTGGATCAGGCAAGACCTGAACTTCGTCCTGGAGGCGAAGAACATGAGGAGGATCAGGGAGCAGTACGATTTCGGAGCCGTTAATTTTCGCAGCGACCTGGGCAAGGGAGTCTTCATGGCGCCGCACGAAAATCTGTGTACGGAAAACGTCGTGGTCATGGATTTTGTTGACGGCATACCCATGAGCCGGAAAGACGAGATCCTGGCCAACCCCGACTACGACATTGAGAAAAGCCTGAAAACCTACATTAACGCGGCCATGCGCAACTGGTTCCGCGACGACATTCCCACTTACCTGTTCCAGGGAGATCCACACCTTTCCAACGTCATGGCACTGCCGCACGGCGACGTCGCCAACATCGATTGCGGCCTGGTATCCGAATTGTCCAGAAAGGAAATAGAGATGTGCAAAAGCCTCATCATCGCCGTTTATCTGAGAGACATAGAAAGAACCGTCAGAATCGCCACGCAGATGACCGGCGTCAGCTACGGGAAATATGCCGCCACATTAAAACCAGACCTGGAAATTTACCTGGAGCAATCGCAGAACGAGGGCCTGGGCTTCTGGTTCATGGAATTTACCAAAATAATGATCAAGCACAGGATAAAATTTCCACTTTTTTTAACGACTTTCGGCCGGACCAACCTGGTGCTGGACGGCTTGGCCCGCACCTACCTGCCGGAGCAGACCACCTTGGACATAGTCGGAGTGGAGCTAAAAAGGCAGGCTATCAAGGAAACCATTAAAAACATAACCAACGGCGACTGGCTGCGGCTGGCTTATGCTCTCAGCCGGGAAGCCGGACGGACGCCGGAAATGATCGTCAGTTTTCTGGAAAATCCGCTGGCTGCGCTCTCACGCATTGCCGCCGCGGTAAAAACGCCGTTTGACGGCACCCAACAAAAATAACACAACTGCAACATTAAATCATTAATATAAATAATATGGACAACAACAAGGAATACATTATCAACATCCGGGTTTCCAAAGAAACCTACCGCAAGCTGAAAGCCAAAGCGAAAGAAGAAAGCGAATCTTTATCCAGCCTGGTGAGAAAAACGCTGAACGACAGTTACGAAATTTTCAAAGACATTAAACAGGATATTTTCGGTAACGAGGAAAAAAGCAGCGGTAACATGCTGCACTACCAGAAAATCATCCTCGCCAAGGACACGGCCTGCGAGCGCTGCCATAACGAGATAGCGAAAGGCAGCCAGGCGTACCTGGGAGAATCAAAAACCGGCACAAAAAAATATTTCTGTGCCAAATGCTTTGACGCCCTTCAGTAGCGACCTATCAATACTAAAATTAATCCCTATTTATACCAATCAGGATTAATTTTTTTCATGCCTATTTTAGTAATACCTGCTTATATTAAGAGAAAGAAATCCAGTGGGACTTTAACTACATTCGCATCCTCTAGCAATGTGAGCGTGTTACGGCAAATTACTACGCCATACCTGGCTGATCCGACTTTTTTCATCGTGCTTCGCACTTGCGTGCCCAGCTTTTCACCCATGCCAACTTCAATTGGAATAATATTTTTACCGGCAATGGTCAGAATGAAATCAGCGCCAGCTCTTGAACTGTCATAATTTAATGCACCGCGGCTATTGGCTACGAATTCCCGATACAAGGTCATCGCGACGATATCCTCCATAAGCCGGCCTTTCTGACCGGCAAAAATCTGTTCGTTGCCGGCAACGGAAAGAAATGCCGAGCGCATTGCGCTAGACATGAATTGATAGCGTGACGGCTTCCTGACTTTTTTTGCATTCGAACCATAAGGCATAATGCGAATCAGCAACTCCGCCTGCTCCAACACTTCAAGAATATTAGAAATAGTGTTTATGCTGGTCCCAAGCGTCTTGGCGAGTTTTTGAATACTCACCACGTCGGATTCGGCTAACAAAAACAATACCCTTTTGATATGGACGAGTGTTTTGGTATCAAAACGACCCAAGCCCTGCACGTCTTGATTGATTACTTTATCTAATAACAAAGTAATGGTTTGGTACACTCGTACTTCGTCTTTAATCCGGATAGCAAACGGTAAAGTGCCGATTTTTAAATATTCATCAACATAATGGCGATCTATAGATGACCAGGCGCTCACTACGCTTTGTTCGCATCTTTTTAGCTTTTCATAAGCGTCTTTAGCGGAGTCGGCGTTGAATAAAGCGTCTTTTATGTTTTTCTTAAGACCCGTAACCGGAAACTTATTGTCACGAATCATTAAGAATTCAGAAAAGCTGGTCGGGAAGAGCTTTTCGAAAATGGATCGCCGGATAACATCAGGGTTAGTCTGCAGGGAAACGGCCGATGAACCGCTACATGCAACAAAGACTTTATTTGACCGGTCATACACCGACTTTAATACCGATGCCCACTTAGGATCATATTGTGCTTCATCAATAAAAATAAAAACCGGTCTTGTGAGCTTTTCAAAACTTTCACCAATTATTTTTTCATATGCACTCAGGACATCTTTCAGCGACGAGCCAATTACATTTACAACTTCATCTAATGAGACATAAAGCATTCTCCGATCGCCAGCTTCTTGATAGTGGTTTAAAAAAAGCTGTGCGAGAATTGTGGTTTTACCAACGCCACGGAGTCCCGGAATTACAATCCAGCGGTCTCGAGCGCTTGGATTATGCAAAAAATCCAAAAAGTACTTATCGATTTTAACGTAAATATTTCTTTGGGGATATTTTTTACCTTGCTCATCCTGGATGTAGGATCTAAGACGGAAAGGCGCCTGAACAAGTTGGTTTTGAACATATTTAAGAATTTCTTCCATATTTTTCTATCTTTTTAAGCTGATATAGTAACATCACTTACTATATTACTCTACTGATATAGAAAAGTCAAGTGTCCTCTTTAGGCCGGTAATAAAGGCGTTTTCACCATATTTACTAAAGATGCTGCGAAGCGGTAATCCTTATTGTTTTTAAGCAAAGTAAACCACTGAGGTTAAGGTGCCTCTATACATTGAGAGTAGAAATTGAACGTATAATAAAGGTTAGCCCCAGACTGGTCAAACTAAAAAATTCAGCATCACCAATCAGAGGTAATCCCGCGTTAATATTTTTTAATCCCTACTTATACCAATTCACATTAATCTTTTTCAATTATTTTTCCAGATTCGGTTTTGCCGGGATATCAAGCAAGCTTCTTTTTTCGTAAAACAAACTATAAGTTAGTTTAAACCTTACTTGCAGTATCTATTTTATACTATAAGACCCAACCTACTTCCGCCTGGTCCTGTTTCGTTCCAGTTCTGTCAGAAACTGTTTGCGCAGACGAACGCTTTTTGGCGTGATCTCCAGATACTCGTCCTCCGCCATGATTTCCAACCCGCGTTCGATAGTTAAAGCAATCGGCGGTGCCAGTTGGATGGCGTCATCGGTTCCGGAAGCGCGCATATTGGTCAGGCGCTTGCCTTTGATAGGATTCACGGCCATATCAATTCCTTTGGAGGTATTGCCAATGACCATGCCCTCATACACTTCCGTGGCCGGCAAAATATATAATGTTCCGCGCTCCTGCAGACCATTCAATGAATAACCGAGCGCTTTGCCGGTAATCATGGAAATCATCGAGCCGACATCGCGTTTCTTAAATTCGCCGGCATACGGGCGGAATCCGATAAAGCGCGAGCAGAGGATGCCCTCGCCTTTTGTATCCACGATAAATTCGCTGCGATAGCCGAGCAAACCGCGCGTGGGTATGGAAAAAATCATCCGGGCCTGGCCAGCTTCATTCTTCATATTTTCCATTACGCCCTTGCGTTTTCCCAGTTTTTCAATGACCGGACCGGACAGGGCTTCGGGCACGTCAACCGTCACCTCTTCAAACGGCTCCTGCTTGTGGCCGTCAATTTCCTTGATAATTACCTGCGGCTGGGAAACCTGCATTTCATAGCCTTCGCGCCGCATATTTTCCAGCAGAATGGAGATATGCAGCTCGCCCCGGCCATAGACTTTGAATGAGTCATGCGAAAAATCTATCCTCAGGCCGACATTAACCTCTAGCTCCTTTTTCAAACGCTCACGCAATTGCCGGCTGGTCACGTAGGTCCCCTCGCGTCCGCCAAACGGCGAATTATTCACTAAAAAATTCAGGGAAATAGTCGGCTCATCAATGGTAATGGCTGGTAAAGCCGCTTGTTCTGCACTCTGGCAGATCGTATCGCCAATATCAATTTCCGGAAACCCGGCCACCATGACAATGTCGCCGGCATACGCTTCTTCAACAGATTGCCGCTGCATTCCTTTGAAGGAAAATAGCTTGGTAATTTTGCCGTTCTGAACCGTGCCGTTGGTTGATTTTAAAACAGCAGGTTGGCCGTTTTTAAGCGTGCCCTCATACATCCTGCCGATTGCCAGACGGCCTAAAAAATTATCATAAGCCAGGTTGAAAGGCTGGAAACGGAATGGCGCATTTACATCAGCCAGCGCCGGACGGACTTTTAATAAAATAGTATCCAGAAGCGGAGTCAGATCTTTTGACTCGTCAGCTAAATTTAATTTGGCAATGCCGTCGCGTCCGACCGCGTAAACAACGGTAAAATCAAGCTGCTCGTCATTAGCGCCCAGATCCAGGAAAAGCTCATAGACTTCTTCCTGCGCCAGATCCGGATTAGCTGCCGGTTTATCTATTTTATTTATAACCACAATTGGTTTTAATCCAAGCTCCAGGGATTTTTTCAGCACGAAACGGGTCTGAGGCATGGGGCCTTCCTGCGCGTCAACGACCAGAAGCACGCTGTCAATTGAACGCAGCACGCGCTCCACTTCTGAGCCGAAATCCGCGTGCCCGGGAGTATCAACAATGTTAATTTTTGTCCCGCGATAAAAGACCGAGGTATTTTTTGAATAAATCGTAATGCCGCGCTCTTTTTCCAGGGCATTGGAATCCATGCTGACGCTTTCATCGGTGACCATGCCGGTTTGGCGTAAGATCGAATCGGTCAGCAATGTTTTCCCGTGATCAACATGCGCAATGATAGCAATATTCCGTATTTCCATTATGAATGTATATTAGATTGTAACCTGCCCTGAGCGAAGTCCCGAATGGAATTGAGGGACGAAGTCGAAGGGTGCGCAATGATAGCAATATTTCTTATTTCCATATAATTTTTTGGATATTAAAACTGTCCTCTCAAAGGACCGGGTATTGGTAAGATGATAGCAAATATATGACGAAAATGCAAGAGTGCCTAGTATCTGCGCCGCGAACTGCTAAACCCCCGCCGGCGCTGAAATCTCCCGCCCGGCTGCGAACTACCCTGCCTCCGGCGGCTAAAAAACTGTCGCGGCGCCTCTCCCGGATCAGTGAAATGCCGCGCGGCGGGCAGATTTGGCAATTGCCGCACTGGCAAAGACTTGCGCAACAGCCGCTCAATGCTTCTGATATCGCCGCGCTGGTCAAAAGTGGCAAAGGAAATTGCCATGCCCTGGCGTCCGGCGCGAGCCGTCCGCCCGATCCGGTGGATATAATCATCAGCCGTGGATGGCAAATCAAAATTCACAACCAGTTCAATGCCGGTAACGTCAATCCCCCGGGCCGCAATATCCGTAGCTATTAATACGCGGAACTTCCCGGATTTAAAACCGTCCAAAGCCGCGCGGCGCTGGCCCAGGCTCCGGTTAGAATGAATCTCCGCGGCAGTGTGGCCCATATCCGATACGCGGCGGGTGAGTTTCCTGGCCATATGCTTGGTTCTGACAAAAACTAAAACTGAACCGAGGTGCTCTTTCAGAAGTTTTTCCAGCAGCTGCGGTTTTGCCTCTTTATTAAGGAAAAAAACTTCCTGGGTAACTTTTTCTACGGCTGTGCCGGATGGCGCGATTTCTACGTGAATAGGCACGGCCATATATTTATGCGCGATTTCTACGATCGCCTTCGGCATGGTGGCTGAGAAAAGCATAGTCTGCCGTTTCTTCGGCACTTCGGCTAATATTTTCTTGATCTGCGGAGCAAAGCCCATATCCAGCATCCTGTCCGCTTCATCCAATATTAAAATTGTAACGTCATTCAATGAAATCGTCCTCTGCTCCATATGGTCGAGCAATCTGCCTGGCGTGGCAATGATCGCGTGCGGTTTCCTCTGCAGGCTCTGCTTTTGCTTCCCCATCGGCGCCCCGCCGATTAATACCGCCGTTCGCAAACCTAAAGCATGGCCAATTGTCTGCAAAGCTTCGTCAACCTGTATGGCTAATTCTCGTGTTGGCAAGATTATCAAGCCGCGGCCTTTTACCTGGGCCAGGCGCTGGATCATGGGAATACCGAAAGCCATGGTCTTGCCGGTGCCGGTTTGGGCAATGGCAATCAGGTCCTGTCCCTCAATGGCAATGGGTATGGAACGGCGCTGCACCGGCGTCGGTTCGGTAAAATGCAGGCGGTCAAGCGCGTCAAGCAGGCTCGGAGCGATGCCCAGGCCGGAAAAGCCGGGAGTTGTTGGAATGTTAGTCATGGATATACATTAGCACACAATTATTATTTAACGCTACTGCCTTAATGGCGCAACTTCAGGGCCGCTGTAACCCTTTGTCCTAGGAAATGTTTCAACTTGCCGGTTTAAAATCCTTAAAAAATTATCTTACCGTTAAAATCACCCCAATCACCATTACAGCGAAAAGGACAATCTTTTTTATCAAGCTCCGCCTATTGGTTGATTCTTTGAAGGCCAGAGGGAAATAGCGCTTGAAAAGTATCGCATATAAGAGGACAAAAAACGGCTGGAAAGAATCTATGCTCCGCGAGACCGTGGCCGGCACCGCGAAAATGGCGTAACTGAAGCCGATATTGCCTAAAAAACTCGCGCCTCCCACCAGCAAAATCAGCCAGTAATTTTTTTTCAGCGCCACCAGTTCCTGCCTTGTATCCGTACGCCTAAGTTGTGGCAGTAAAGCCGCTAATGCTATGGCGCTGGCAATTACCACCGTCCAGACATAACCCGTACCCCAGCTTACTTGCGTAAAAATATATTTAAAAATAACGACTTCCACTGCCAGTAGCGCCGAAGACAATAAGATGTAAAAAAATGTCCGGTTAAACCAAAGCCGGGCCTTTGGATTGAAGGTCAGTGCGACTGAGGCCGCGATTATCAGTAAAAAACCGGCGTACTGCACGGGACGCAACGTCTCGCCTATCAGAAAAAACGCGAGTATCGGTACCAATATCTTGCCCAAGGAGAATAATGAAGTAGCTACTGAAGTATCGTCGCCCTGCAAGGCTTTAAAATAAGGATACACGTACAACAGCTCGATAGCTCCCACGATGATGAAATACGGTAGCAGGTGCAACGGGAAAAACTTTGGCGGATCCAGCAGCCAGACAAAAGGCGTAAAAATCGTTACGGCAACGGTTATAATCAGCGACAGCAGCCAGGCGTTTTTAAACAGGCGATTGGCCAGGTTGCTGTCCAAAATATTGGCAAAAGCATGAAAAATCGGTTCTAGTAAAGCGACGAAAATCCAGTTCATTTTTATTCGCTAATAAGTAAATTATCGCCTAAATTTTTTATCTTAGGCAGATACCGGTGCCGTAAACTGGCTGTTGTAGAGCGAAGCGTAAAAACCGTTTTTTTCCAGCAGCTCATGGTGTTTCCCCTGCTCAACGATGTTTCCGTCGCGCATGACGAGGATCAAATCGGCATTCCTGATGGTGGAAAGCCGGTGAGCAATGACAAAGCTGGTTTTGCCTTTCATCAGGCGCTCCATAGCTTTCTGGATCAATACTTCCGTACGGGTATCAACAGAACTGGTGGCCTCGTCAAGGATAAGCATCGGCGTCTTGATCAGCATGGCGCGGGCAATAGTCAGCAATTGCTTTTCACCCTGGGAAATATTATTGGTTTCCTCATCAAGTACCATATCGTAGCCGTGCGGCAATGAGTGAATGAAATGATCAACATGAGCGGCCTTGGCTGCTTCAAAAACTTCCTCGTCAGTGGCCTCGGGCTTGCCATAAGCCAGATTTTCCCGGATAGTGCCGTTGAAAAGCCAGGTATCCTGCAAAACCATGCCAAAAAGTTTCCGGACATCAGAGCGTTTCATAGAGTGTATGTCAACGCCGTCAACTTTTATCACGCCGCTGTTGATGTCATAAAACCGCATTAGCAAATTAACCATAGTTGTCTTGCCGGCGCCGGTCGGTCCGACTATGGCCACGCGTTGGCCAGGCTCGATTTTGGCGGTAAAGTCATGGATAATGGTTTTATCCGGACTATAGCCGAAATGCACATGGTCAAATTCAACTTTGCCGTGTACGCTGACCAGCGCTTTGGCAGACTCTGGATCAGGAGATTCCTCTGGTTCTGCCAAAAACTCAAAAACCCTTTCTGCGGCAGCGGCGGTGGACTGCAGGATATTCGCCACGTTGGCGGTCTGGACTATCGGCTGGTTAAACTGGCTGACGTACTGGATAAAAGCCTGGATGTCGCCAATATTAATGCGGCCCTGGATGGCCAGGTACCCGCCCAGCACCGTCACGCCGACATAGCCGATATTTCCCACAAAATTCAGGATCGGGAACAGCAGGCCGGAGAGGAATTGCGAACGCCAGGCGCTGCCGTATAATTCCGCGTTATGTTTGGAAAAGGTGGCCAGGGAGCGGGCTTGGCCGTTAAACACTTTCATGACAATATGCCCGCCGTACATTTCCTCGATATGGCCATTGAGGTGGCCGAGCGTGTCCTGCTGCAATTTGAAATATCGCTGGGAGCGTTTCACCACCAGGCCGATCAGGCCGAAACTCAAGGGCAGGGTGACAATGGCGACCAGCGTCATTTGCCAACTGATGGACAGCATCATGGCTAAAATGCCGATAATCATGGTGACCGAGGTGATAATCTGGGTCAGGGATTGGTTCAGGGTCTGGCTGACTGTATCCACGTCATTTGTTATCCGGCTCAGCACTTCGCCATGGGTCGTCTGGTCGAAATATTTCAGCGGCAGGCGCCCGATCTTGGTGGAAATTTCCTGGCGAAACTGGTAAGTGATTTTCTGCGTGACATTTGTCATGATCCAGCTCTGGATATAGCTGAAGATGGCGCTAAAACCGTACAGTGCCAGCAGCACGATAGCGATACTCATTAATTTTTGATAGTCAAAATCCGGGCGCTTGGACAGGTCAAGATTGGCAATGCTGCTGCGGGCGGCCGAGGGGATTTTTTCCGTGACAGACGGCGGCAATTTGTTTAAGAGGTCAGCGCCAGTGGTGCCGGCCGGTAATGGCGTGCCTGGCGGAAGATTCCCCGCCAGCTGGTCATAGGCAGTGCGGTGGACAAAATCATCGACTACCTGGTTGGTCATCTGGCCGAGGATTTTCGGGCTGGCAATGGCAAAGGCCGTACTGGCGATGGTAAAGAAAACAACCACGGTTAATGACAGCCAAAAAGGTTTGAGGTAACCGCCGAGCTGTTTCATCGTCTTTTTGAAATTCTTGGCTTTCTGGAAAGGCATCATCATGCCCATAGGACTGCCACGGCCCATCGGACCGATTGGCGGCGGTTTAGCCGAAGAGTCTAAATTCTGCTGCGGTGGAGTTTTTTTGGTGGATTTATTCATGTGGTCGCCTCCTTTACCAGCCGCCCCGTGCGTCCGGGATGACTTTTTAATTCTTCTTCGGACAATTGAGAAGAGGCAATTTCCCGGTAAACCGCGCATGACTTAATCAGTTCATTATGCGTTCCCTGCCCGACTATCCGGCCTTCATCCAGCACGATGATTTTTTCCGCGTTCATGATGGTGCTGATGCGCTGGGCCACGATGATAACTGTTTTATTTTTTATAGCCGCGGACAGAGCCTGCCGTAATTTCGCGTCCGTGGTGAAATCCAAAGAGGAAAAACTGTCGTCAAAGATGTAAATTTCGGGCTGGCGCATGATCGCCCGGGCAATGGCCAGGCGCTGTTTTTGCCCGCCAGACACGTTGGCGCCGCCCTGCGAAATTCCGGCCTGGTATTTTCCATTTAATTTTTCGATGAAATCTTTAGCCTGGGCGATTTCCGCTGCTTGTTTTACTTCATCATTTGAAGCCTGGGGCGCGCCATATTTAAGATTACTCTCAATGGTGCCGGAAAATAAAACGCCTTTTTGCGGCACGTAGCCGATCTTGGCATTCACGTCTTCCATCCTCATTTTCCGGATATCAATATTATCGATTTTAACCTCGCCGGCGCTGACGTCATAAAACCTGGGGATTAAATTTATCAGCGTAGACTTGCCGCTGCCGGTACTGCCGACAATGGCGGTGGTCTGGCCGGGCCAGGCGGTAAAAGAGATGTCATTCAAAACAGGTTCATCCGCCCCGGCATAACTGTAGCTGACGTGTTTGAATTCCACCTGGCCGCCGTGTGCCGAGGAAACGTCAGCCGGCTTTTCAGGGTCTTTGATGGTCGCCTCGGTGGCCAGCACTTCGCCGATCCGGTCAGCGGAAACGGCGGCGCGCGGCACCATGATGAAAACCATGGTAATCAGAAGAAAAGCAAAAATTGCCTGCATGGCGTACTGCATGAAGGCCAGCATCTGCCCGATCTGCAAATTTCCCAGGTCAACAAGATGGGCGCCGTACCAGATGACGGCCAGAGTCGTCAGATTCATGATTAATATCATCACCGGTTGCATGATCACCAGAATGCGGTTTACGAATAAATTGATTCTGGTCAATTCGACGTTGGCGCTGTCAAACTTTTTTTCTTCAACCGGTTCGCGGTTAAAAGCGCGGATCACGCGCAAGCCGGTCAGGATTTCACGGCTGACCAGATTCAGGCGGTCAACCAGCTTTTGCAGTTTCTTGAACCGCGGGATGGCAATAGTAAATAAAATGACAATTATAGCAATTAAAACGCCGACCGCCAAGCCCATTAACCAGGTCATGGAGGGTGCATTCTGGTAAGCCCTGATGATCGCCCAGACGCCCATGATCGGCGCCATCAAGGCCATGCGTAAAAGGATTGTCAATACCATCTGTATCTGCTGGACGTCGTTGGTTGAGCGGGTAATCAGCGAGGCCGTGGAAAAGGTATTGAATTCATGCAAAGAAAAACTTTCTACCTTCTTGAAAGTCGCCTCCCGGATATCCCGGGAAAAACCGGCCGCGATGCGCGAGGCTAGCCAGCCGATCACCACGCTGGCCGCGGCAGCGCCGAGCGCGAATAAAAGCATGATCCACCCGTTGTGCCAGACCACGGACATATCCTCAGCCACAATCCCCTTATTGATGATGATGGCCATATAGTCCGGCAGTGCCAGTGTCGCCAGCACCATCAGATAGACCATGACCAGCAATATTAAAAATTGCCAAAGATAAGGTTTAAAATATTTAAACAAATGCTTCATAGGTTTATTTTACTGATTTGACTGCCTGACGGATGGCCTCCAGCTTTTCTGTCATATGCTTTTCAAATTTAGCCAGGTGTTCAAGCTTAGCCAGCGCCAGCATGCCATGCCCCATGGAAAAAACCAGAAGCTTCTCGCCTTTTCCCAGCTTCAAGGCTTCCCGGGCTCCGGCGGGGATGACTACCTGTCCTTTCTCTCCCAGGGTAGTAGTCCCATAAAATGCGTGATTTGTTTGTGGTGTCATAATATTTATCCTACTTGTAAGAAATGTATGATATACATTCTAGCAGATACGCAAACGGAGTCAACCCTCTTTCAGGTGGACTTAACTATAGCAGCTCTGGCTCTATTTCAGCTGCCAATGATTACTGGATAAACCCACCGGCCTGCAATTTCCAGAGGTGCCGGTAAGCTCCTGCCTGGTTCCGCAAAAGCGACGCATGAGATCCCTCTTCTGAAATTTTCCCTTTCTCAATTACGATGATGCGGTCCATTTTTTTAATAGTTGAGAGGCGGTGGGCAATGGCGATAACCGTTTTCCCTGTCATTAATGCCTCCAGCGCGTCCTGGATCAGCCGTTCCGATTCAGAGTCAAGGCTGGAGGTCGCTTCATCCAGAATAAGAATCGGCGCGTTATAGAGAATCGCCCGGGCAATGGCCACCCGCTGGCGTTCGCCGCTGGATAATTTAACGCCCCGTTCGCCGACAAATGTATTATAGCCTTCGGGAATTGAAGAAATAAATTCATGGCAATGTGCCGCTCTGGCTGCCACGATAACCTCGTCGTCTGTCGCTTCCGGACGGCCATAACGGATATTTTCCATCAGGCTGCGGTGAAAAAGGATCGGATCCTGGGGTACCAGGCCGATATTGCGGTGCAGGCTTTCCTGGGTTACCCTGGCCACATCCTGGCCGTCGATCAGGATCGCACCGGAGGAAATGTCATGCAGGCGCAGGAGCATCTTTACCAGTGTGGTTTTCCCGGCGCCCGAAGAACCGACGATGGCCACGCGCTCATGCGATTTTATATCCAGGTTGAATCCGTTGAAAATTTCACGCGTCTGCCGGTAGCAGAAATCTACAGCGCTAAAATTTATCTGCCCGCTGGTCACTGTTAATTCTTTCGCCCCATGGGCATCCTGCACCTCCAGCGGCGTCTGGAGAATCTCCGTCATTTCATCTGCGTCCGCTAAACCCTCATATATCTGCCTGATAAACTTGCCGAAATCCCAGACGCGCTCAAAAATGTTTATCAGATAAACCTGGATCAAAACAAAATCCCCGATGGTCAGCAGGCCTTTTTTCCACAAGCCGATGGCAAAATAGAAGATCGCTACTTCCAAAAAAGTCATTAATAATCCCTGCACCGCCTCGAACAATGATCCTAAATCCCAGGTTAATTTCCTTAAACGGCGGAGCTTTTCGTTAAGGCCGGCAAAACCGCTGATTTCACGGCCATAGCCGCCGAAAAGCTTAACCGTGCTGTGATTGGCGACTGAATCGGACAGGAAGCCCGTTGTTTTAGTTTCGGCTAAACTCCGCTTGAGATCGTATTTCAGCTTATATCTGACGAATAAACTATTGATGATTAAAAAGACTATCACCCAGGCTACCACTCCGAAGCCCAGCCCGCTGCTGCGCTTGAAAAGAATGATGGCTATCACGGCAATGTTCACCACCAGCGGCAGGAGGTTCCATAACAGGCGGTCGGCGATGACTTCAAACGACCGGCCGAACCATTTGACTTTCTTGACCAGGGAACCGACAAAATTATCATTGAAAAATCCGAATGAATGCTTATGAAGGAATGCGAAGCAACTGTCAGTCAGGTCAGTCATGGCTTTTGACTCAAAATAATTGGCCGTAAAAGTGGCGATGCGCCAGCAGACCCACTGTGCCAGGCGCACGATGGCGATAATAATCAGGATGGAAATCAGGGTTTTAACAATTGAGTCCTGTCCGGTTCCGCCCGCCAGGCTGTCAATGAATTTTTTATAATATAGAGGCGTAATGACATTCAGAATCGAGGCGCTGATAATCGCCACCAGTGAAAACAAAAGGCTCGTCTTGTATTTCCAGACGCTTTGCCAATAGATATTTATGGTTTCCCTGGTATTCGCTTTCATATTATTTATCTAAAAAATCCCGCTTAGTCGGCGGGAGGCTAATGTGAAAAAATTATAAGACAATCACGCCGGTTGGTGCTGTTTTAAATTATCGCGTAAAACAAAAAATGAGTATTTCATGATGTTGGGTATTATAGTTGATTTCCTGAAAATAGTCAAATATCGGCCAATTTTATCAGAAAAAATTCATCCTCTGCTAAACCGACGCCTGTTCCAGATCCACTACCGTATCAATCCTGATCTGACTGACAAATTCAGGGATGTGAGAAACCATGATCAGCGCGCCGCGGTACCCGTCCAGCGCCCGGGCCAGGACCGGCAGGTGCCGGAAATTTATGTGATTGGTCGGCTCGTCAAGGATGAGCAAGCCGGGCTTTTGCAATACAAACCGGCAGAACGACAGGAGGCCTTTCTGCCCTTCGGACAGCGCCCGGATCGGCCGGGCCAGCAGCCCGCCGTCAAGCAGGAACCCCGCGGCAGTCGACCGGAGCAACTGCTCGTCATCAGCCGTCATGACCGCCCGCAAGGCGTCGAAGGCGATCTGGTCGCCGTCAAGATTTCCGAAATCCTGCTGATAGTACCCGATGGCAGCCTCCGGCGCAACCTTGGCGTGATCCGAAGACCCGCCGGCGATTTTTGCCAGCAACGTGCTCTTGCCGATGCCGTTCGGTCCGGCAATGACGACGTGATTGCCCTTGCGGATCGTGACGTCTAATTTTTTCTCCACTGGCTGGTGGTCGCGAACAACCGTCGCCGCCTGCAGCTGCACGATGGTTCCGCCGAAGTGGGGGCTGAATTCCTGGCAGGGAATGGAAAAATCCCGTATCGTTCTGTCTTCCTGGCGGACGCTGACGATGCTCTCTTCCGCCTCTTCCGCCGCCTCGCGCATCCGCTTGGCTACGCCGCGCAGCTTCCCGCCTTTATGGGCAAATACTTCGGCTTGCGCACGCTTTTCCTTGATCTGCCGCTGCATCCGGGCATTTTGGTAATTCTCCCGCTCAATCCGCCGGGTGATTTCCTCGACAACGTCAGTATAGTTGCCGGTATATTGCTCAACCTTCTGGGTGCGCGCATCCAGATAGAGTACGCCGTCAGAAAAGGCGTTCAGGAAATCGGCGTCGTGGGAAATGACCAGGCATGTTTTTTCATACAAGACGAGGAACTCAGTCAGATGGTCAATGCCATACTGGTCGAGGTTGTTGGTCGGTTCGTCGAGCAGGAGGATATCCGGATTCTGGATCAGGGCGTGCGCCAGGAGCAGCCGCGCCTGCTGACCGCCGGAAAGCTGACGGATTGTCCTGTCAAGCGGTAGCGCCAAATGGACGATATCAAACACTCCCTTGATCAGCTTATCCAGGTTATACTGCACTGCGGGAAAAGCGCTGGCAAAGTAAGCCCGCACGGTCAGCTCAAGCGCTTCCTTCGGCATTACCTGGCGGGCGATAGCGACGCTGGCCTCCGGCGGGGTGCGCGACAAACGGCCGTCGGTCGGCTCCAGCTCACCGATAATAAGCTTAAAAATTGAGCTCTTGCCCGCCCCATTCTGGCCCATCAGGGTGATGCGGCTGCCGGCGCGGACGGAAAAATTCGCTTCGTCGAGCAATTTCTTGCCGTGCTCGTAGGCGAAGGTGACGTCGGAAAAGCGAAGGACTACGGTATCATTGGTCATGTGAGGGTGTCTTTATTTAAATTATACGGCCAGGCTGTATTCTGAATAATAATTATATGCCGTTTTATAAAATTATTAAAATGGAATATCATCGACTGTTGCGCTTTCCGTTCTGAAATTATACAGCACGTCGTCAGTAATCCTGTTATTTTGTATAAATTTCTTCTGCCTATCCTTCTTTTCTTTCTTGCTTAATGTCTTTAATCCTTTCAATAGCTTCTGCGACATCCTGAAAAAATCTTTATCCAGATCAACGATTTTTTGATTTACTTTTAATGCCAAATCGTTTAGGCCTGACAATTTTATGCCTGACAATGCTTTTACTCTGGATAAGGCAACGTAACCCATGCCGTATTCAAATGTTTTGCTTAAATCCATTTCCGCGCAATCCAGGCTCATCCCCTGGCTTTTATGGACCGTGATAGCCCAGGCCAGCCTGAGCGGCACCTGGATAACTGAGGCGATAACGCTGCCATTGTCTTCTATGCCCCACTTTTCGGGAGAGGCGATGATTTTATCGCCGGAAATCGTTTCTACGACGGGAAAGCCGCTTTCTCCGTCAAATCCCGTTACCCTGCCCAAAGTGCCGTTGATATACCCCTTGGTAAAATTATTCTTAACAAACATGACCACCGCGTTAATTTTCAGCTTCAGGGTCTCGGGAGCCAGGCAGTAGCTGTCCTTGAGGCTTTTGACCAGGTGCTGTACGCCCTCAGAGCGCATTTCATAAGGCACCTCTGCCCCCTCTAGTTTGTCTAATTCAGAAAAATTCTCGGCGTCAACGCTATGGTTGTGCGTATATAATTTGGTCGGCCTTATTTTATTTTCTATCGGCTTATTAAATCTTGTTTTCAAAATATTTACAGTACCGGGCGTGACTTGGTTAGACCTGATATCATTCAATACTTTCAGAAACCGCCTGTCTGCTTGCCGGTGCTGCTCCTCAAGATAGCAAATCTTTATATCCATATTGCCCCATATCTCCGACTCAATGACAAAACGTCCATCTTCATCTTCGTTCCTGGTTACCGGTGGGAGCTGAAAAAAATCTCCGCAAAAAATTACTTGAATCCCGCCAAACGGCCTGGCATCCTGCCGGAAAGCCTGGCAAATAGCATTAACCAGATCCAGGCGCTTGGCGTTAAGCATGGAGATCTCGTCTATTATCAAAACCTTGGCCTGCCTGATGCTTGAATTTAAATGTTTCTTTTTTTTCAAATGATTAATTTGCGCGTCATCCAGGCTCTGGCTGATTCCCATGCCGCACCAGGAATGGATGGTCCGGCCGTTTAAATGGGTAGCCGCCAGCCCTGTCGAAGCGGTAATCGCCATTTCAACTTTATTTTTCTTTAAATAACCAATATATTTATTCAACAAAAAAGTCTTGCCGCTGCCTGCCGGGCCGGTTAAAAACACATTATGCCCCATTTTTAGTATTTCCAAAGCTTCTGCCTGTCTCATCAACTTTTACTGTTTATTGCCGCGATATAACTGCAATAATCGCAATCCTGGCCAGCCCTGGGAATTTTATTGCCATTCAGGCAAGCGTGAGCGTCAATAATTGCCTGCTCTACCCATGAATCATCACCCTCATATGGGATTACTTTTACGTCAAATTCCAGTTTCCCGTCAAAAGCTTTGGCATCGCTGTTGCCATTGCAGTAGACGAAGTATCCTGTTTTGGAAACCTTAAACCTGTTTTGCCGGAAGAGCCATTGATAGACTTCCATCTGCCGCTTGTACCCGATCTGCCAGTCAGCATCAAGATTCACTTCTTCTTTTTTTGATGTGGCCTTGTAATCAACGATGATTAATTCGCCGTTTGGCCTGACCCAGACATCATCAATGCCGCCGGTAATTAAAAAATTTGTGCGGTCGTGATGAAAAGCAATGCCATGCCGCAAGGCGTCGCGCCATTCGTCCATTTTTTCATGCGCCAGCGGAACGGCGTCTATGCCGTATTTTTTCTGCAACGGGTGTTTCGTGCCATTTGCACGATGAATATCAAACTCACGCTTCAAAAGTTCATCAACCGCTGAATTCAGCGTAAAGGGATAGCCAGGCGGCCGGCCAACCCCAAGCCGCCGGTCAAGATAGAAACAGCGCTGACAATTCAAAAATAAATCAATTTGCGAACGGCTAAGCCGGAACACAGCCGGACTTTTTGGGTCGTAGAGATTGCGTTTTCGCTGGGGGTTGTAGTATTGGGACATATTATAAATAAAAAATAAAAATAGGATTCTTAACCAGTGCTGACATTATCCCATTATTTATGCTAAAAATCAATCCTATTAGAAATTACAAAATTACCACACGACAGGCAGTGGTTTATTACTTCTAGCTAGGTTCCATTGTCTCCATGCCCCGCATCAGCCCGCCTGCCTTGCTTTTGCAATGTAAAGCGGGCAGGCACCTAACTCCGCGAGCCCCGTACGAAATCTCCGATTTCTATCGGGGCGAGTCGCCCCGCCTTGCGGCGGGATTTCGTCATTTGATTATATTTTTGATCTCAAGATTCTCCGCCAGTCTTCGACCCTGAGGGGCTCAGACCCGAAGGGAGGCGGATCCCGCCTTCATTATTAATTAAATAATTTTATGGCGGGAGAACCGACAGCCTACCGGCTTGCCCCGTGAACAGTGAACGAAGTGAACTGTGATACGGGGTTAACCCCGCCATTCGGCGGGGCAGGCAGCCCATTTAAAACAAAAAATACTCTCCTCCGCGAGTCGGATTCGAACCGACAGCCTACCGGTTAACAGCCGGTTGCTCTACCATTGAGCTATCGCGGAGGAGAGTATTTTAATTTAAAATATTTTGGTTGCGGCATTTACCCCGCTGACTAGCGGGGCCATTGCTTGCCCCGCGTTGCTTTAGCGAAGCGTATCGGGCGGGCTGATGCGTATTGAATTGTTAAATTGCTTATTTTATTTAAAGAGTATCAATTTATAAACTTGAAACTCTCAATAATACTATCATAGGTATCACGGACAGAATCAAGATACGCCTGCGAATGAGTGCCAATTGTTTCACCAGCTAAAGTGGGTGGAAAAATTTCGATGTTGAAATTATAATAATTACCCTGTGGATCAATGAAAAAAGTACCGATAGATAAATCATTGTCGCCCATTAATTCAACACGACGCGCGTCAATACCGCACCCTATATACTATTCATTCTAGTATCCTAAATGAATTTTCTATTTGCTTAATTAGAGTACTGTTTTCATTTATCACTGATTCTCGACGAGCAGTAACACTAACTTTATACCACAGGCTATTTTTTTGTATCAAATAGCTTTGGCTAAACATGCGAGCTGATTCTATTTCATGGTTGGTATCGTCTATCACCATTACCAAAGCTCTATAATTACCAAACATGCCCTTATATATATTAGCTCTTGTATTAGTATTAGTATACCCCAACTCACTTTTTAGGCCTTCGGATGAATATTCTTCTGGTATCTCATATACTTCAATACCAAAATGAATTCGTTGATCATTTTCCGTGAAAGGAATTTTTGACTGTTTAACATCATCAGATCCAAATTCTTCCAAGGCCATTGATACAAACGGAAAATACGGACCGCTGGCCGCATCACTGGTATCAACTGAGTTGTGCCGCCAGCCAGATGGATAGCTTAAAGTAAAACGATACTCATCATTTTGATAAGTTGTCATTGATAAAGATGAATTACTATTGCCATTTGCTTGACTATCATCGGTAGCGCCATCCTCGTTATTGGGCAGAATTACAAAAACATATAATGCGGCAGAAACAATTACCACGGCTACTAGGATTAAAAGGTATTTTATTTTCATAAGAGTATTATTAGTCAATGTACGATTTTATGTTTAACTATACTGATTGTAATATTGATAATAACTCATCTGAACGTTCGCGTCTAATTGATATATGCTGATGGGAAACATATTTTCACTTTTATAAAACCCCATTATTATAGCTTTTTTTCTTGAGAATATATTCTCTGCACCTTAAATTAGGACGCACCAAATTGACTTAATTGAAATAAAGTATTATCCAAATTCATCAAATTTACAAACTCACGAAGACTATAATAAGCTGCGTCAAACTCTGAATCATTTTTAGCTGTAAGCGCCACCGTTACCGCTCGATCATCCCCTTCGTTCTTGAGGACCAGTGTCATGCTTTTGCCGATTTCAGTTCCCTGGTCTGCGCATTGCGTAAGATCTGTATTGTCAGATAGATACGCATAATATCCGATACCGGTAACGCTAACATCGGCAGAGAATATACACTCGTCAGTGCCATTGTCTATCTTGTCTGCAGACGAACTATCCTGAATCAGATTGGCTACATCACGAGCCGACAATCTGCTGTCAATGGTAAATGAGGAGGTGCTAATAAAGGGACCGGTATACATATCATTTGAATCCATACTTTCTGTGTTGGGAATGAAGTTATATCGTTCAGCCGGTGATCCGAATTTTACAGTGTTTATGGCATCTGACTCCGAGCCTTCCAGTTTCCATCCGGTCGGCACTTGGCTTGAAAAATCATGCCCGAGATCGAGATACTGAGTGGTTGCTAGATCCTGATTGGCCGCATCGGATGTCATCGTCTGCATGTCTTTGGTCAACGCCCACCAGAGTGAAGTGTTCTCTACCGCTTCTTCTTTATTGATAAAATAGGTTAATACGTTATCTTGAAGATTTGCTGTGATAAATTTACCCGGCACAAACAAATAGGTAATCGTAGGAGCGTATGGATTCGGATGATATTGCGTCCGTACTTCCCCATCACTAAATCCGACCGTGCGCATCATCAGCACGGACTGAGTTTCGCTGTGCTCGGTAAAGGGATCGCGCTGATCCGGAGCAAATGCCGTAAAGGCGTAAAATTTAAACGAGCTGGCAAACGGCTCATTAACCTGATAATACACACCCAGTACAACCACTGCGAATCCAAGAAAAGCAAAGAGGCTCCCTACCGTGATCGCTACTCTTTGCCATGGTGTCATTTTCAGTTTTAAAACGAACCACACAATGGCCACCGCGGCAATGACTAGAATTGGTAGGATAATGTAAAAAGTCGTAGTATTTGTTCCAAATTGTGATTCCATAAATATCTTAGTTATGGATTAGATTATGAGAGAAACAGGTCACCTGGCAATTCGCCCGACTTCGCACGACGAAGTCGTTGCGGGCGGGCTGATGCGTATTGAATTGTTAAATTACTTATTTTTCCAATCAATCTACTGCTGACCAATAAGCTTCCAGCAATAATTAATTCACTCTATTAAAAATGCTATTAATGCTTTGTTTTATTGCCTCGCCTTTTTCTTGCTCAAGCGTTCCATCCTCTACCGCGGCTTCAACATAGGCAACCATTGGTTCCAGTACTACTTGCCTGTACTCTCTTTTTTGGATCCAGCTCATTTTCCCTTGATCATCGAACCCGCGCGCCAGCGCACCTGTTATGTGCATATCTATAAAATCCCAGTCTTCGTCTTCAAGCGCCCTAAGCAATATTTCAGTCGACTTTTGAAGGGCTACGGATAAATTATCTTTCCTATGATAAGAATCACGATAATAATTGGCAGGAAACATCTTTGATCTTTCCAGTCGTTTTATGAGATTCGACGCCCGAACCGCCTCAGATCTTTCATCCCTTGGCTCTCCGGGACCCTGATTATATTCCGGACTTGTCATAATGTTGTAGATAATTAATTAAAACCCTATTGATCGTGAGCTCACGCTTGCCTGCCTCTAGCAGGGGTCCCAAGGCGAGCAGTATAATCTACTTTTCAAATCTGTGAGCGAACTTTGGGTGGCCTTCGGCCAGGTCCTGAAGTTCGCGAACACTCTGACTTTTTTACGAAAGGTGCCGGGAAACACTTTTTCTCAAAAAGGGTTTCCCGAATGTATTAGTAGTCCTTCAATTTCCTCATGCCCTGATGGTCTTCTATCTTTTCCAGAGCCTTGGCCTCAATCTGGCGGATGCGTTCGCGGGTCACGCCGAATTCCTGTCCGACTTCCTCCAGCGTATGGGAAACGCCGTCAGTCAGCCCGAAGCGCATTTCCAGTATTTTCTGCTCTCGCGGCGACAATTGCCTGATAATATCACGGACATGATCTTTCAGCAACTGCATGGCCGCTACCCGGTCAGGCGTTACGGTTTTTACGTCTTCTATGAAATCGCTCAGCACGGAATCCTCGTCATCGCTGTCGCCGACGGAAGTCTCCAGGGAAACCGTATCCTGAGATATTTTCATTATATGATAAATCTTTTCTACCGGTTCGTCCATTTCCGCGGCAATTTCCTCGGGCATCGGTTCGCGTCCCAGATCCTGTATCAATTGCCGCTCTACCTGCTGGAATTTATTGATCGTCTCCACCATATGCACCGGAATCCTGATGGTCCTGGACTGGTCGGCCAGCGCGCGGGTGATGGCCTGGCGGATCCACCAGGTGGCGTAAGTGGAAAATTTATAACCCTTACGATAATCAAATTTTTCCACAGCCCGGAACAACCCGATATTTCCCTCCTGGATCAAATCTAATAAAGACAGCGAACGGCCGGTAAATTTCTTGGCAATGGAAACGACCAGGCGTAAGTTTGCTTCCACCAGCTTCTGCTGAGCTTCCACATCGCCTTTTTCCTTCCTTTTAGCCAGCTGCAGTTCTTCATCGCCTGATAACAGCGGAACTTTACCGATTTCACGCAGATACATCTGTATGGAATCATTGGAAATATCGGACAAATCCAGACGGCGCTTATCAACGGTCTTCCTGGTGGGTTTCACCTCTTTTACCGGCTCGGTTTGCAGAAAATGACCTGCACCCTCGATAACCTGTACGCCGACTGACTCCAGTCTGTCCAGAAAAGCCTCAAACTCCGGGACATATTCCTCTAAATCCGGGAAATTATATAAAATTTCAGTTTCCGTTAAAAATCCACGGGAATGGCCCTTGGTAATGAGGCGTTTTATTTTTTCCTGATCAATGGGTTTGATAACAGGCGAAACTTCTGTTTTTCTGCCGGTGTTCTTCTTTTTTCTTGGCGTTTTTTTAGCGGGGTCTCTTTTTGCCGTTGTTTTTCGCTTCTTTATTTTCTTTTTTATTTTTTTGTGCATCATTCTATATAAAAATATTACTCATTATCAAGCTGTTTGAGCTCGCTGATTTTATCGGAAAAATCGCGGTTCAGTTGCTCGGCTTTTTGCTTATTATTGCTTTTCTCAGCCTGACGCAGAGCCTCCTCTATGCCCTTGAGGGACTTTTGGAGGTGGTTTCTCGCCACTTGGTGGACGCCGGAACGGATCTCCTGGATAACAAAATCTTCACTGGCCTCACCGTTATCCTGTTCGGCCTTTAATGATAAGATCTCCGCATAAGTAGCCAGTTCCTTGTCCGCCTGTGGTATTGAGGATATAAATTCTTTGTAGTTGAAAGCTTGATTTTTAGTATAATAAATTAGCATCAATTTGTAAAGCCTGCTTAGTTTTTCCAGCGGCACATGCTCTGGCAGCAGCTGCTCAGCGATGACATCAAATTTTTCATTATCTTTCAGCACCGTACCGATGATATTTTCCGACAAAGCGATGAAGCGGTCTTTAGACTGGTATGCGGGTTCGCTTGCCTGCTGGTCGGCTTTACCGGACTTCTGCAGCTGCATTCTTTTCAGCTTATCCCTGATGACGCTTTCCTCAACGTTCAGCAGGCCCGCCAATTTTTGGACATAATGCGACTGCTCTATAGTATCGGACAGCTTGGCGATTACCGGCAGTAATATCCGGGCAGTTTCTTTTTTATTGTCCACGCTTTTCAGATCCAGCTTGGAAAAAGTCTTCTGAAAATAATATTCCATAACGGATTGGGCCTGAACAATCGCCCGGGGCCAGGCGGCTGGTTCAATTTTCAGCAATTCATCGGGATCCTTGCCCTGCGGCAGCTGAATTATTTTTGTGTTCATTTCCTCCTGCCAGGCGATCTCAATGCCGCGCTTGGCGGCGCTGTCGCCGGCCAGATCCTGGTCAAAGGCAAAAGCCAGATTGGTAGTATAACGCTTCAGCAATTTCACCTGTTCCAGCGTCAGGGCTGTGCCGGAAGAAGCGACCACGTTTATTACCCCAGCCTGATGTGAAGCCAGGCAATCCATATATCCCTCAACTATGACGGCCAATTTCTGCTTTTTTATTTCCTGCCTGGCTTTATCAATGCCGTAAAGGACCTGGCTTTTATTATAAATATCGGTTTGCGGAGTATTTATGTATTTGGCCATTTTGTCGTTTTCCGCGCCCAGCCAGCGGCCGCCGAAGCCAATGACATTGCCGTGGATATCCCAGATCGGGAACATCAGCCGGTGGCGGAAACGATCGATATAGCCGACACTCCTGTCTTTCTTGATTGTCAGGCCGGCCAGGAAAATATCATCTTCTTTGAACCCCTTGCCGGTCAAATAAGTGTTGAGCGTCTCCCAGGCGTCAGGCGCGTAGCCAAGCTGCCAGGCTTCCGTTGTCTGCTCCTGTACTTTTCTTTTCTTCAAATATTCCCGGACAAATTCCGCCTTGGGGTGATCCAATAAAATTTTATGGAAGAAAAATGCCGCCGATTTGCAGATCTCCATCAGCCTGGTTTTTTGGTTACTTTGCGCCGGATCCTGGTATTTCAGCTGCACGCCGGCTTTTTTCGCCAGGATGCGCAGTGCCTCAGGAAATTCCAGGCCTTCCATCTTCATGACAAAGCCGAAAATATCGCCGCCCTCGGCGCAGCCGAAGCAGTGCCAGATCTGCTTGTCCCGTGAAACCATGAAAGACGGCGTCTTTTCGTGGTGAAACGGACAGAGCGCCCTGAAACTGTTGGCGCCTGCCGGCTTGACCTGGATGTACTCCTGTATCAAATCAACGACATCAATTTTTGATTTAATTTCCTCGATATTATCTTGTGCCATAGTATAATAATTTGTTATATCTGTGAAAAACCTTAGACCAATAATTGTTCTACCTAGCCCCGCATCAAGCGACCCTGAGCGAAGCTCCTGAACTTGTTGAAGGAGCGGAGTCGAAGGGGAGCTTTGGTGCGGGGTCGATATTATCCTGTGCCATTGCTTATCTATTTACTTAATCTTTTTATAATCGTATAAAAGCCATTTTACCGCTCTTTAACCCCGTACCATATGACCCTGCCTTCGGCCCTGAGGGCTCAGGCCCGATGGGAGCTAGCCAAAGGTGAGCTCTGGTATGGGGCTTGTGCCATATTAAAAAAATTTACTCCTTTTTATCATATGAAATGGAAATCTTGCCCTGCGCACCTCTTGCCTCTCCTTTCTCAAACAAGCTTACCTGCGCTGCCGTTTTTTCGCCCGGTGATAGTTTATTCTGTGCGTTTATCTCCATTACCTGGCCTTTTGCTAAATTACCCTCCACACCCAGTGCTTCTTGCATAAACTTTTCAGGCACTTCTTCGTGAGTCGCGCAGATTAATCTGATTCTCCGGCCAGCAATGACTTTTTTAGTTTTTTCATCAAAATTTTGATCAATGTTTATCATGTGGCGCAGCCACTTTCTAAAATCCAAATCCAGCTGGTCATGATCTCTGGTAAAAATCTCGGGAACGGTTTTACCTAGTCGGGCGGCAATTTCCGTGTGCGCTTCGCGTGCGCTTATTTTCTGTCTTTGCGGATCCTCTTCCCGGTATTTCTTGTCCTCAGCGCTCCAAGTCGGATTGAAATTAGAGTCTCGTTGCTCAATCTGCCGCAAATTTCCAACCAACCTAATGCCTTTACTTGCCCCTGCCTGCTTGGCTGCCGAAGAATTCAATACATCGATGCCATTTTCCTGCAAAATTTTCTCTATAAGCAGGATGCTTGATTGCGCCCTGTAATTCGGGCTGGAAACCAACATAACGACCTCTTTTTCTTTATCAATAGACTGGCACAGCTGCATTGCAGTCTGGAGAATATTTTCAATCCCCTGCTCGTTCAAATCCAGGTGCTCGGCATCAAGTTTAAAATCCAGAGCCTGCGGATCAAATTTGAAACTAGGGTCACGCAATTCTTTATAATCGGTATCGCCGTGCCTGACAATGTCAACCAGCGGCACGCGAACGTCCGGTTCCTGTTCTTTTATTTCGGGATTTCTTTCAATGTTATAGCGCGTTTCAGCGTATCCCATATTTTTATAGTTTAAAATCTTTGTCGGTTACCTTAAGATCCTTTTCCGTCAGCAGTAAATTTTTTATTCCCCATCTGATATATCCCAGCGGCAATTTTCCCAGCGCCAGATGATACATGTCCACCAATATGTGGCTTAAAAAAGCAAAGTGCAAAACTTTAATAAAATTTCTTTTCTCTGACTGATTTAATGCCCTGACGCTCTGATATGACCGAAAAATTATTAGCGCCGCTTTCAGGTTGAAACGGCCGTTTTTCGAACAAAACCACATGATAGTATTGGCTAAATCCAGCACTAATGGCCCGTTGTAGGAGTTATCAAAATCAACTACGCCAGTCAGCTTCTGCCCGGTAAAAAGGGCGTTTTCCGGTTTAAAATCAATGTGCATGGCGCCAGCGGGCAGCTTCTTTGAAGGAACGTATTTTAAAATGTTTTGTTCCAGATATGGCAGATGATGAACTACCTCCTGATGGCGACCCCGGCGGATCCTCTTAATTGTCGCTTTTAAATTTTGCGGAGTAATATTATAAAATTCCATCCGCTTGATCGGCGAGTGAAAACGCCTTGTCTGTTTGTGCAGTTTCCCTAAAAAAATCCCCGCTGCTCTCAATCTCGCAGGAGTCAATTCTCCGGCGAACCGCCCGGGCAAATATTTATAAATAAACGCTTTATTTGTTTTATTATAATTATTTAAAAAATTTCCGTTACTGGCGGCGATTGGCCGGGGCGTAGGCAATCCCCTGATAAAATTCAGCAAAGCCACCTCATATCTGACGCGAACCGGATTGTTTCTTTCCGCGATTTTTAAAATATAACGCCCTGCGGTTGTTGATAAATCAATTACTGTATTGGCAAAGCCTTTTTTAATCCGGTAAAAACCGACTATTGCCCCAAACCGGTACTTTTTCAATAAATTCACAATCCGGGTTTTTCTCATTTCTATGGCCATAAATGTTCATTGGGGATTTTAAAATAGTACAAAAAACCGGCTTATCTAACAGCTACTTTAACATAAATCAATATTTTTGGGCAAATAATCTGCCACTATGCATTATAATGTATTTAAATACGCCTGAACGAAATTTTTATTTCTTTTTTGCCGAACGGCGGCTTTTCGGCGCTGCTGTTTGATTCCCGGACTGCCCCAGTCCGTTTATAGGCTTAGGGGGTTCAAAAACATTTTTGCCTGAGGCTGACGGACGCCGCGGCACCGGCGGCTGAAAAACGTTTTCCTCGCGCACCGGCCGCGGTGCCGTATTATCCTTGTATGCACCTGGGACGGAAATCGATTCCAGGTGTATATCCTGGTCGCCCTTGCCGCTGACCGGCGGCAGCTGCGCTTTCTTGGAAATTAATTCAGCCGTGAACCTGATGTAACCGCGTTTCCTGGAGACATTCACCGGTTTGCTCTGGAACATATGATAGCCGTATTTTATTATTACCAGATAATATCTGCCAGGCGACAGCAAGCCATTGAACTGGCCCTGCTGATTGGTCACGCGCGTCCATAAGAGATTGCCGGTATTCACGTTGTAGATGCGGACCACCGCCTGTTCGATCGGCGCACCGGTATATTTATCCTTGACCACGCCCCAAGAACGGCCTAAATGGCGGGCAGTTATGTACCTTAAAAACAAAAGTGCGGCGTACAGTCCCAGTAGCAGGTAATTTATCAATTTTGGCTCAATAATCAGGGCTAACCAGCTTAATATCGTACCGCCAATCAACAGCGGAGTGTTCATTTTTTCCAGCAGATTTCCAATAAAGCTGATTATCTTCAGCCAATTTACGCGGCCACTGCTGATTTCCCTCATATTCGGATCAACGGGGATATTCAAAGCCAAGGTGCCCTTATTGCCATCATCAATACTAATGGTATTGCCCCGATAAATATTAATGTACTGGCTGATGGCCGCGGTCTCCAATATGTGCGAAGGGAAGACATAGCCGGGGCGGGTGACGGTCAGATAATACACGCCCTCATCGACGATAAAGCCGAAACGGCCTTCCTTGTCGGTTATCTGGCTTTCACGCAGCTTATTGAATTCGCGCGAAAAAATTCTCACCACTGCCCGGGAAATCGGCCGGCCGGTCAGGCTGTCGAAGACAGTGCCCCAGGCTTTCCTTTTTTTGCCGAAAGATATCGGCACCAGCCAGAAATAGCCGAAACGGAAGAATAAATACAATAAATTGAAAAACTGGGTAGAGCCGGCTGTTGCCGCCAGGCCGGTGACAGCTACCACCGCGGAAGTGGCCACTACCGGCTGCACGACCCGGTCCACCGTCTTACTGACTGTTTCATTTTCTTTTATTTGCTGGACAGTTTTGCCGATCTGCTCCGTAATTTTTCTGATAGGCGCCGGCAATGCCTCCTGAATTTTCTTTAGCGTTTTTGCGACCGGCGGCAGAACTTCCTCGGACTTTTCCTTTTCTTCTTTCTTCTCCTCCGGAGTTTTTTCCTCGGGCTTATAAATCGTAAAATTATTAGTCGCTTGTGTCTGGTTGCTGGCGTTGTCATAAGCTGTAGCGACCACTTTATAATCGCCAACGGCCAGATTTGCCAGAGTATAAGGCGTGGTCTTGCCGACATCAATGCTGATTGGCGCCTGGCTATTTATTGATAAACTGTAATGGTGCACTCCTGACTTATCATCTGTAGTGGAAAATGACAGGCGGGGCGAGGTCACGGTGGTGCGCTTGCCGTCCAAGAGCTCAATGGCAAAAGCCCGCGGTGGGGCGGTGTCTATCTGCACTTTATAATGCCCGGTGTCTCCCCAGCCATCGGCATTTTGGGCGCGCACGTGAAAATACCAGACACCATCGCCGGTGCTGGTATAACTGATGGAATTAGATGTTGAATCGCGATTTTTATCGGGTACAGTGCCTGAGCTATCATCAAAAGCATAACTGAAGCCGACCACCCCCTCCTGCTTATTCCAGGTAAATGACGGATTATTATTAGAATACCAAAATACCTGCTCAGGATGCGTTGATGAAGTTATTTTCGGGACATCCGGGAATTTAAGCTCAGGCTGCGGTTCCGGCTCGGGCTCGGGTTTTGGCTGTGCGGCTGCGGTTATCGTATACGTACCGCTGCCGGAAGAAGTGAGGACGTTTGTACCAAATCCGTCATTAGCCAGGACACTGGCCGAACCGATGCTGGCCCTGGCCGTGCCTACTGCTTTTGCTTTGAAGCTTATGGATATAATGGTTCCCGAAGATCCGTTATAACCGGGATTAGGCAGGCCGCCGGCAAAACTGACCGTCCCGCTGCCATTGGAATACGACGGTGTTACCGGCCAGAGGCTGAAAATTCCCGTTTGCGAAACCGACGTTACTTCCAGCAAATCATTGGTAAAAGAGACTGTCGCCATGGCGGAATTAATGGCGGCATTGGCGGTATTTACCCCGACGGTAACGTTAAAACTGTCGCCGACCGTATGGCTGGCGCTCGCCGGGCTTAGATATAAAGAGGCGGCCGAGGCGGAATCAGGCAAAAATAAAACTAAGGCCGCTGCAAAAAAAAATATTAATATTAACCTCCTCATAATCTGGTCTGTTATTTTTTTGACCTGGTCCTAACCAGAACAAAAACCAGCAAGAGAATTAAGGCGCCGATAAACATCAGCAGGGCTATGGTGAAACCCCTCTCTTCCTCTAGGCTCCCCCTCTTGTCCCCCAAAACCGCGGTTCTGACGTTACCCGCTTTATCAAAAGCGCGAATCTCTATCATTTCCTGCCTTGTTTGATCTGATAAAATGTAGGGGGAAACGGCATGGCTGGATTTCTTTCCATCTTCAATAATGTCATAATGATCCACGCCGGAAGTCCTGTCCACGGCAGAAAAAATCAAGAAATATTTCCCATCATACAATGTCCTGTCCCGGCTGACAATCGTTTCAATCGGCGAGGGCAGGACAGTATCCACCATCGCCCGCCGTTTGCCCACGATCTGCCACGATTTTCCCGGGAGTTGCTCATTTAAAATAAAATATGAAATTCCGTCCGGCAAATCCTTGAATGTTACTACGCCCTCGGCGAATTCCTGCACTTCATCCGGGGCTTTATCAGGATCATTGGTCAGTAAGTAGCTGTACTTCGCCCCTTCTTTCGGGCTCCAATTTACCGTAAATGTTTTATTCTGGTACCAGGCCTCTTCGTCAGGATGGGTCGGTGAAGTTATTTTCACGTTAGTGCGATCGGCAATGTTGAAGATGCCTGATTTCAGAGTTAAATTTGCCGGCGTACCATGGCCGTCATTCAGATAAACGCCCGTCTGGTTCTGGTCAAAAGCGATTTCCGCTCCGCCCGGAGCAATGGTGCGGAAAGTGATAGCCAGCACTCTGCCATCTACCACATAACTGCCGTTCGGTATCCCGCCAGCCAGACTGATAACTCCGCCGCTTGATTCATTGGCTGGCTCTTGCGCCCAAAGCGATAAAAACGAACCCCCTTTTGATAATTCCGTCACCTCCAATAAATCACTGGGATACGTTATGGTCGCTTTCACCGCATTGACAATTTCCCCTTCTCCTTTTAAATGCACTTCGACAATGAATGTTTCTCCGATGGCGTATTCATCCTGCGACGGCTGGATGGAAAGAGTTGCCGCGCTGACCCGTCCGGCCAATAAAAAAGCGCCGATGAAGATTAAGGAAAAAATCAGAATTTTAATATTTTTTTTGGTCATATATTTATCCAGTCCAGTAAAAAAGCATAATGCTAAAATCAATAATATTAACGACCCCGTCGGTATTTATGTCGGCCCGCGGATTAGCCGGGCTGGAGCTGTCCCAATAAAAAAGCAAAATACTGAAATCCACCAGATTGACAAAAGTATCGCAGTTGATATCGCCCGGCAAGGCGCCGGCGCATTGGTCAGGCTCTGTCTGCCCCTGTACCTGGAAACCGACGATTTTACTGAATTCAGAAACCGCATGATTCTGCGGTTCTGTTGACTGCGCCTTTGCTTCATAATCTCCCGCTTCCATTTCGTCGGCATTTAAAAGCTGCAGCCAGCGGCCGTTTGAATCAGCACTGGCGATATGCACGGCAATCTGGGGATCGCCGGCGGCGGCGGCCGTACCAATCGAGCTGACGGTAACATTAACCTCGCTGTCAGGCACCGTAGTGCCGGCCAGGGTGGCGGTTTCTCCGGGCCCGATGACGGTATCGTCAATGGAAATAGTCGGTCCTAGAAATATCCCGCTGATGGTGGTAGTCGTCCCTTCTGAAAGCATCAAAGTAAAATTGGAAACCTTGCCCTCAACCCCGTCAGTATCCACGCCGATAATGGTGAAAGTGTAAGTGCCCGGATCCACCTTGGCTGAAACGTCAAATTGCGCCTGGGTATTGGTAGTTATAATAGAAATAGCCGAACCGTCCTGATTAATAGTGACCGTGGATGAGGGGTAAGCGATGCCGCGGAAAATTACAATAGTATCCGGCTCTTCTATGGGCGGTTTTTCCGGCACTGTGGCCGTGACCGTAACCTGACGCGACACTTGCGCTTCGGCAAATGAATATCCCGCTATCAATACTAATAGCGGGACAAACACGTAAAGTATACGAAAATATTTAACTGATGACGGGCACGATTTTTTCATTACTTATTGCTGTGATTTCGCTTTTTTTAATATCCATGCGTTATATTTCTTGATCAAAAATATAATCAATAATACCGCTAAAACCGCTAGTAAGCCCCAGACCAGCATCATGTGCCAGGGCAATACCCAGAAACCCACCTTAGCGGTGTCCTTGACGCTCTCCAGCGTACCAGCAGTAATGCTTAATTCAGCGGTATATTTGCCCAGGGCAAAATTGTTTTTTTCATTGCTGTAACCCTGCCAGAAATCTGACCAGACATTGCCCGATTTATCAATGATCAGCCCCTTGTCCCAGGTAGCCTGATACATGCGTACGGTATTTGGCAGAGTGGCTCCTTTGCTGGCGTTAAAATCAATAGAAACTGTTTCCTTCCCAAAAATATTTTTTACAGCAATCTTTCCTGTGGGCTTCAGATGGACATTTCCGGAATTACTGAAGCGAATGGTAAATTCAACCGGCAGACTCGAAAAAGTTTTTTTGCTAGCGCTGAATTCAGTGATGCTTCCTGCTTCCTTTATTTCCCCGTCGACTCGCGCTAGGATCAGCGTACCTACCTTTGAGGCAATGCGCAGCTGGCCTTCTTCCGGAGGAGAAGAGCTGAAAAACAAGGTCGCATAATGGCCGCCCGGATCGGCGTCAACAGGAGTCTTGATGGCCACCGGAACTTCATAACGTTTTCCCGGCTCAATGACGATCGGGCCTTTTTCCACGTTTATCCATTTTGCCAGGCCGATTAGCTCACCGCCAAAATCAAATTCCGGCTGACCGGTTTCTCCCTTAGCGGAAAAATTGGTTACTTCAGTATATAAACTGATGGTATTTGAAGTTTCGTTAAAAAGCTTTATAACTGTGTCATATTCAGCGCCCGGTTTTAAGCCAATTTCCAACGACGGCGGAATAAGCGTCACGGCTTGCGCTCCATTTCCCAAAAGCAGAGTCCCAACGACAACAAATGCAAAAAGGAAGATCAGGCGAAAATTAATTTTTTTCACAATGCAATGCATACACAAAACTTATTATAAAAGCTATTTAGCAGCCGGGGCTTCTGTTTTTTTCTTGGTTAAAGCCTTAATCAGTAAAACTATCAGGATCATAACCACTAATAATATGACAACCGCGATAACAATGCCGGTGGTTGAAAATACCCAAAAATCGTAAGTGTCATTAGTGACTACGCCGCTTGATGTCAGAGTGACCTTGGCGGTATATTTGCCAAAAGCACTGCCTAGGTCTTTCCAGCTGGCGACGTCATACTGCCTGATAGTCCCCGGCAGGACTGCGCTTAATTCGGTATTAATGGTAGCTTCCTTCACCACCTTGCCGAACATGCTGGTTACGGTGACTTTACCGGTAGGCTTCAGGTGAACAGCGCCGGTATTTTCATAACGCAGGGTAAATTTAACCGGGCCGGAAGTATAATTAGTCTTATTTGTTTTGAAAGCAACAATCCTGGCGCTTTCCGTAAAGTTGCCCGCGACAGTCGCTAATATTGGTACTGCCACTTTTGACTCAATCTTCAGGCTGTTATTGGTTGCCGCAGCGGCAGATTCTACAAAACTAAAAACCACCCCGACGTAGTGGCCGCCGGGTGTAGCAGTGGCAGGCGTATCAAAAGTTACCGGGACTTCTACTTTGCCGGAAGGCTGGATAACTATCGGGCCTGCCTGTACAGTAGTCCAGGTAGCAATACCAGTAGGCGTACCGGTCAGATTGTATTCCGGCTCGCCGGAAATCTCATCTTTAGCCGTAAAATTGACCACCTGCGTGTTTAATTGCATGGTTTCTGTGGCCTCATTCTGCAGTTCAATCATGACCACGGTCTTCTCTCCCTTAGCCAGATCAACCTCGCGTATAGCGGGCGTTACTTCCAGTGCAGCCGAAATCTTCGGCAGCACCAAAAAGGCAAAGAACAGGATAGCGCTGAAAGCGATAATATTTTTTTTCGACATAAGCATGGGGTTAATTATTTAAATTATGTCTACCCTCCCTCCTGTATCCTTTACCTAAGGTTAGGAAGAGCAAAAAGCTTGTTCACGGCTAAAAAGTGGCGGTGGCAATATAGGTTATCGCGGTTGAATAGCTGCCTGCTTCGGTATTGCCGGAAATGTTCGCCAGGAAGAAAGCGCTGATGGTTTCCGTGGCGGTTGGGCCGTTTTCGGAAACAATCGTGGTGGTCGTGGCATCGATAAATGCCCAGTCGCGATTGCCTGCTGTCGCATTGTGATCATAGGCAGCGGCAACTGTCGCGTCTCCGCTGGCTGACAAGCCCATGCCGAACTCTTCCGTATTAGCAGTTCCATTTGCATCATTGGTAATATTGGCTACAGTAATGGTATCTGCTCCGCTAGTCAGCGTTGAACCATTATATGTAATGGCATAACCATTTGTTGAATTTGTGGATACATCCATAGTAAAGGCAGCGGTGCTGTCAGTATCAGAGCCGTTACCATCTGCAGTAGCAAAACGGGCATTGGCTGAAGTCAAAGCGCCAAAACCAATAGCCGTGTCTGTTATTGAAAAAGTAATACTAGGATTTACCGTGGCGGTAACCGCGACGCTATCGTCTGCAATTGTTACTACCGAAAGAGTGCCGGAATCAGCCATCGTGCCGGCTAAAGCAATCATGGAAGTTTCCGCGGCGGCTGGATTCTTTATCTGATTAGCGCCAATACCGGAGGCAGTAGCATTAGTACCTATTTCAATAGTTACATTACTGGCAGCCGCGATATCTCCACCGTCACCAGCGCAGATGGTAATCGTTAAAGTCGGGCTGGCCATGGCTACGCTAGCCTGTTCAGCGCCGGTACAGTCGGCAGCAGTTGTTAAATCTACGGTGTCATCGGCAATATCCACGTCATTCTCAGTGATACCCGCCAGATCCTGAAAATCCGTATCAAATGTTAAGGTGATTGTCTGCCCTGCAGGAACGCCAGTCGGGGTGGTGAAGAGAATAGTATGATTTGCAACAGTATTCTGAGCAGCCGTAGTCAAGGTGTCTGACATATCAGACAGACTGGCAGCCCAGGCTGGTAGGGCTGGTACGTTAAACGCTACCACTAAAAAAAGAGCTAAAATTACGACATACAATCGTTTTAGTTTAACCATATTTTGCTCATTTTAATTATTAATTTTTATATATTAATTTAATTTTTTCGGTTTTATTAAAAAATCCGAGAAAAACCACATTTAACCACGTTATCTGCAGATAGTATATCATAAATACTTTAATGTGTCAAAGACAATGGCTAATATTAGAAAGTTGCGGTGGCAATATATATTATTGCTGTACTATATTCTCCGGCTTCGGTTTGCGTCGCAATATTAGCTATATAATATAGATCAATTGTTTCTGAAGCTGTTGGCCCGGATTCAGAGACTAATGTAGTGAGCGAATTTTCAACAAAACCATAGTTATTGCTGCTATACCGATAGTCAACGGGGATAACCGCATCGCCAGAGGCAGAAGCTGACAGCGCAAACTGCTCAGTCCCCGGTATACCATTGCCATCACCGGCAATGGTGGCATTGCTGATAGTGCCATGCTCGCCAGTCAGGGTCGTGCCGTAGTAAGTAATGGCGTAACCATTGTCTGAATTGCTGCTGATAGTCAATTCATGGGCTCCGCTGCCTACGGCCGGCTGCGCGCCAGTGCCATTGCCATCGCCGGTCGCCCAGCGGGCTCCCCCGGCTCCCAGCGGACCGAAACCGATGGCTACATCTGATATCGAAAAAGTCAGTGAATTAATGAACCAGCAATTATTATTGGTAGCGTCAAAATTCGTGCCGTCGGAGGCGTCTATATCGGGCGGCTGGCCGCAGGCGTATGAATCGCGCACGTTAGTGTTGGAGACTGAACGCGAACCGGAGACATTTATATTCCACTGCGTGCCCAATGACGAAGAGCGCAGGAAAACTCTGGTACCCGCTGCCTGGCCGTCCAGGGCGATATTGTCAAACGCATAAGTACTGCCAGCTTTGAACTGAAGCTGCGTACCCGCCGTTGCGGCCGTGAAGTTATTATCCGTATCAGCGCTGGCATCAAAGATGACGTCAGGGTCAGCAGCGCCCGCGTTAGTAACCGTCAGGTTATAGAAGCGATCATTCGCGCCTGTCAGCTGGCCGGAGAGCGTCTGCTGCGCCGTACCATCGAGCGTGACTGTCCCGGTGCCATCAGTGAAATCGCCGCTGTTTGCCCAGTTGCCAGCGACAGTAAAGCTGGCGGTTGAGGAAGCCTGCAGTACTCCGCCAGAACTGATAGCCACATTTCCGCCAATATCCAGGATCTGGTCGTTGGTTTCGTTGTCCACTGTACCGTTGGTAACATTCAGATTACTGGACACCGTAACCGTATTAGTGGTCGGTTGCCAGGTGCCGCCAACACCGTTAAAGGTAAGCACATAAAAAGGAGACGTTCCGGGGTTTACGGTCTTCGTGCCTGACGTTGCGTCAAACGTCACAGTACCAGACCGGGCAGTAAACGTATCGCTGTTGGCCCAACTGCCGCCAATAGTAATAGCGTTACTCTCACCGGTTTTCGTATCTAAAATACCGCCAGTAATGTTAATATTATTATCCACATCCAATGGATCCTCAACTTCAACGATTAAATTATAATCTCCGGCTCCGTCATCAACTTCAAGATCATATAGCGAGCCAGTGCCAGCAGTTATTAAATCACTGGTTACGTCAGCTAAGGCTGCCGGCATGGTAAATTTCAGCAAGGAACCCACGTTTGTCCCACCGCTGTTTAATAAATCACCGCCACTTTTTAAGTCAAAGATGCCGTCTGTTTCCATAACCGTACCGTCTGTTTCCACGTCATCGTCAACATCCAATGTGCCTCCGCCTGAGCCACCATCAGCAGCGACAATAATCCCTCCGATACCAATGTTTAGATCATAACCATTAGTGTTGAATATGTCGCCATCGTTAATCGTCAACTTCTTAGCGATCATATCGCTGGCTAGATCCGTGGTACCCGGCGACAAGCCAATTTGTACGTCACCCATGTTCTGTTTTGGGGACGAGTTATCCGTGAAAGTATTGGCCGTGGGGTTGCCGTCTAAGATGAGGATGCCGGTGCCCGAGGCGTTGGTGAATGTCGTGCCAATAGCGATCGTAAAATTGCCATACACGGTAAGGTTGGCATTGGCTGCCTGCGTAAATCCCCCGCCAGAAATATTGAGCGTTTTATTGACCAACAAGGCATCTGCAGTAGAAACGCTGCCGCCGGAGACTTCAAATTTACTTAAGGCATTGCTGGCGGAAGTGATGGCCTTAGCTGTTCCGTTCATCTTGAGAATATTGTCTGCTGTGGCCGTGTAAGTCCCGTCAGTAAAATCAATATTGCCAGAAATAGTCCAAGTGCCGGTGCCGGAAGCGATAATTTCACTGCCGGAGCCTGCTCCAGTGAAATCAAGGTTACCAGTGATGTTGACGGTGGAATCATTACCCGAACCATCGAGGGTTACATTTTGATTGTTGGCGGCGGTAAGATTGACATCGCCGCTGAAATTGAACGTACCGCTTTGCAGAGAAACAATCCGGTTACTGCTGGCGGAATTATTATATATCTCAACTAAGCCGCCGAATGTCCGGGCGCCGATATTCTGGCCTGAGCCGGCATCGGTCGCGTCCATCCGGACGATTGAGCTCACGGTGCCGGTACCCGGGAAGGTATAGCCCTTGAATGTTAAACGTCCGGCGCCTGAAATGGTGCCATTAATGACTAACGTATCTACAGCAGTCACAGTGCGACTGGTATCAATGCTCAATGTATCGTCTGCGGCAACACTCAGCGTCCCGGAAACAGTTAAGTCAGAGGTCTGTAACGTGATTGTACCGGTGGATGAAGGATTTATGGTCAATGTACTTAAAATATTTCCACCACCGACGATAGTATTCGACGTACCCGTCATGGTTACATTAGAGGATCCGGCAGTTACCGTTCCGCTTAACGTCAGGCTGCCATTGACTGTGTGGGTGGCATTAGCCAGCGTAATGGTGCCGGAAAGCGTCAGGTTCTCCAATATCTGTGCAGCCGAAGTAAGCGTCTTAGAAGAACCGTTCATAACAAGCGTATGGCCGGTGCTTTTGGTAAAGGTGCCATTAGTCAGATTGACATTGCCGGAAACGGTCCAGGTGCCAGTCCCGGTCGTTATGGTCTTCGTCCCTCCTCCCGCCGTGTAGCTCAGGTCTCCCCCGATATTGACCGCTGGATTATATGTCGCTCCCGCCAACTCAACTGAACCGCTACCGGAAGACAGGACGGACAAAGCGCCCGACGTAGTAACGGTCTGCGCAGTACCCGAACCTATGGTTACCGTCCGGCCGCCGGTGGCTCCGCTGTTGTCGATTTCCACCAGCTGATAATCAGTCCGGCTGCTCATCGTCTGGTTGGTACTAGTCGTATCCAGCCGCAGGATCAGGCCAGCTGATAACGTACCATCAGTGGGAAACGCCGTGGCGCTGCGGTAAGTCAGCCGGCCGGGACCCGCAATCGTACTCGCGCTGTCCAAGATGATCAAATCATTCCCGGTGTGGGCCAGCGTCACGCCGTTGTCGATGGCCAGAGTATCGCCCGCTTCAATTCGCAGATTGTTTGAGACTGTCAGATTGCCTGTCTGTACAGTAATAGTGCCGGTCGTCGCCGGATCGATCGTTAAATTATACAGTGTTTGACCGTTACTGATGATGCTGTTGTTTGTGCCGGCCATCGTAACCGTATACGCACCGGCATCCATGGTTAGTCCAGCCGCCATTGAAAAATCGCCGGCAATATATTGCGATCCGGCCAACGTATAGGTTGGCGTACCGCTCGGCGGCAGGAGCAATAAATTATTGTACGTCGCTCCGGCAACAGTTGTGGCTGACGTTCCTGAAAAAACAAAGGTAGAGCTTGCCGGCGTCAATGATCCATTATTTATAAACGGCGTACCGGAACCAGTGAGCGTCCAGGTCTTCAGCCCGCCATTAAGGTAATGATAACGAAAACAGTCCACGCCGCAGTCAGCCGATTCGGTGGTTAAAACATTATCAATGTTAATGTTGCCGATGCCAGCAGCGGTAGTCGTGTAATCGCTGGAGGCATCAGCAGACAGCGTCAAATTGTAAAATGTCCAGGCTGTCGCACCGCCAATATTGCCTGTATTAGACATAGTGACCGTAGGCGTGCCGCTGGTGTAAGTCAGCGTGCCATCGCCAGTCAAATCACCCGCTACGCTGGTATCTGTATTGGCGCGCAATGTGCTGCCAGTGCCGATACTCACATCATTAGTCACTGTAATGGCAGATGCGGTAGTGATAATGCCGGTGCCTGAAGTGCTGAAATTATACAAACTATTGCCGCCGGTATTAATAGTGGCGTCTGCGCCGTTCATGGTCAGCGTATTTCCCGTTGTTGCCGTATAAGTGCCATCAGTAAAATCGATATTTCCACCGACCGTCCAGGTGCCGGTGCCTGTCTGGATGATTTCCATTCCAGGACCCGATCCGAGAAAATCAATATTACCGGTGACATTAACCGTTGGATTATTAAAATTCCCCTCTAAAGAAATATTGGCGTTATTGACGGCATTTATGTACAAATTGCCATTGAAATTATAAGTGCCGCTGGCCATCCGGGATGATGCTGACATTAAAGCCTCAGAATCAATATAAAATTCCACATCCCCGCCATAAGTCCTGGCATCAAGCGTGGTCTCCGATATGCCATTTTCATAGCGCACATCAACATTGAGAGTGCCGGTCGTGCCAGGACCACTCGATCCGTTAGTAATTCGTAACAGGCCGTCGCCTGACATTATTCCAAGCAGGTCAATCGTACCGCCGGTATGCGATAATATTTGCCCGCTGCTTATTGAGAGGGTGTCTCCGGTAGCGACAGAAAGGTCGTCCGTTACCGTAGGATTGGAGCCATTGACCGTCACCGTGCCGCTGCCGGTAGGCTGGACGAAAAGGCCGAAGAAAGTCGTAGTGCTGGAACCGGCAATTATACCGCTGCTGCCGCTGAAGACAACATCGCCATTATTCGCGTTAAACGTACCATTATTAGTAAAAGTATTGCCAACGCCTAGAGTAGCCGCCGTGCTGGTGAATGTACCGCTGATAGTTAGGTTATTATCAATATAGTTGGTGCCGGGCGTTGATTCGGCAATCGTGCCAGTAATATTCAAATTATAGGGGTTGCCGGCCAGGTTATTATGCGTGTAGGTTTTGCTCGTGCCGGAAAGCGTAATAGTGTTCCCCGCAGTCGCGGTAAATACGTCGCAATTCGAGAGATCAAAATCACCCGCGATGGCCCAGGTAGCAGTGCCGGTTTGGACAGTATTCGTCCCAGCACCCGTAGTACAGGTAACATTGCCGCCGATATTATAATATGGATTATTCGTCGTGCCATCGACGGTAACTGAATTAGTGCCGTTGCCAATTATCAGATTGCCGTTCACTCGCTGGGGCGTGCTAACAATTGCGTCAGGCAGGGTATAAGTGGCGGTACCGGATGGTTTTAGCTCTAAGTTATAATAATAATTCGTAGTAGCATCCTCGGCAGAAGCGATATTAGTCGCCCCGTTGCCGGTATAGCGGAACGTAGAAGTATCGCCGACGAGAAGACCGCCATTCGCAAATGGAGTGCCGGTGCCTGACAGTATCCACGTTTTCGACCCTGCCGCGAGAATATGGAAATAATCATGGTCGCTACCCGCGTCATAAGCACTATAGCCTCTTAAAACATTGCTGACAGTGATACTGCCGCTGCCGATGGCAGTGGTTGTTTTATCAGTAAAACTTGCCTGAGTCAGGGAAAGATTATAAAACGTCCAGGCCGCATCCCCTCCCAGACTGCCGGTATCCGGCAGGGAAACCGTGCCACCCGTTAAATTAATAGTGCCATTGCCGGTAATGTCGTTCCCATTGACGGTGATGTCGCTGGTGCCGGAAAGCATGCCGGCAGTCATCGTCAAATCACCTGACAAGGTTACCGCTGAACTAAATGACCAGCCTCCGCCGGAACCATTAAAAATAATATTCTGAAAAGTTGCCGTACCGTCGTCAATCGCGAAATCGGTACCCGTGGCGGTAAATGTCGTTGCCTGGCCTGAAGTTATAGTAAATGTTCCACTGTTAGTAAAATCGCCGCCGACTGAAAGCGCGTTGGCAGCCATATTAAGCGTCGCGCTGGCTGCAATATTGACATCTCCAGCGCCTCCGGCAGCAGTGCCGGACGCCGGCGTAGTGACTGTCCCGCCGGGGGTAAAGTTCTTCCCAGTCCATACCCACAAGCCGAGCCCGCTCGACACGCTTAGGTTACCGCTGGCAATAGCGTAACGTATTCCGGCATCACCGCTGTTGTCCGCTGTATCCAATAAAATATCGGTCATTGTGGTACCGGTCTCGGAGTCAATAATCAGTCGGTTCTGGTATAAATCCATATTCGCGTCACCAAGGGTACTGGCTGCCAACGTGACAGAAGTCGCCTGCGGTGTTTCCCCGCTGTCAATTAACAGGGCAATTGGCTGGTCTATGGCACCGGGCTTAGTTATATTAGTCATGACAAATGTGCCGTTGGCTGCCGTGCAGGTGCCGGAATTAACCGCCCCGCCATTCGTCGAAACCTTGATAGTCAAATTGTCCGAACTGCAGTTATAGGGCGTTACTCCGTCATTGGAATAAATCGTACCAGCTACGCGGATAGAGCCGAAGTCCCAGTTGGTATTATTGCCGGAATTGACGTTACCGGTTCCGGTGGCGTTTATGACGGTACCACCACCATTGTCCATGTCTTTGACATCAGCATAGGTGACGCTCTGGGCCAAACCGCCGTATTCAAAAGTCACTTCCGTACCCGACGTGGAACTGCGCAGGTAAACCAGATTGCCGGCTGAACCCGTTAGGGTCAAGCCATAAGCCCAAAAAGTGATGCCAGTGTTGAACCTTAGCTTGGTTCCGCCGGTAGCGGCAGTAAAGGTGCCATTAAGTGAAACTGAGGAGGAAAAAATAACTGATGGACTGGTATCCGGATCAGACCCGGAATTATTGGTAACTGTCAGGTCGGCAAGTTGAGCCCCATTCCAGGAGCCGGACATGGTCTGCTGTGAAGTGCCACTGAGGCGTACCGTGCCGCCGTTATTAGAAAATGTTCCATTATTAGTTAGATTACCCTTCACATCTAGTATGTTGGCAGTGGAGCTGAGGATCGTATTAGCACCGACGGTCAACGCGCCATTGACCGTCAGATTGGGGGCGTTGGCATTCAAATCCAACGCGGTAGCGCCTGTCCCATCCTGGCTTGTGGTCAAGCTACCACTGATTGTATAAGTACCTGATGCTGCCGTAACAATATTTGATGCGTTGTTGCCGTAAATTTCCACGTTACCGCCATAGGTCCGCGAACTCAAATCTTGATTATTAGACGAGGAATCAAAGCGTAATATTGAAGAAATGGTACCGCCGGTCGGGAAAGCCGTGGAGCTCTTATAGGTTAAGCGCCCAGCGCCGGATATCGTGCCATTCAAAGTCAGGGTGGCGCCGCTATGTGTGACAGTCATTCCCGAGGCAATAGCCAAAGAATCGCTGGTATCGACATTAAGGGTATTGGTAACAGAAATATTATTTGCAGCTGTCGTGCTGGCGGCTGTAGCCGTGCCGACGGTCAGGCTGTAAAAGCTTATTGAGGGCGTCGTGCCGCCGCCGATACTGCCGGTGCCGGTAATTGTCACAGTTGGCGTGCCGGTGGATTTTGTAACCGTCGCCCCGCTTCCTGAAATGGTGATATCGCCGCCGGAGACGGTCGTATCAGCATCAATGTTCAGGGTGGCGCTACCGTCAACCAGAATATCCCGGCCAATGGCATTAGTAGCCGTATCCAGATAGACTACCGCACTATCGTCCACGTGCAGATCACCGCCGGTCGCGTTGGTCGTAACCGTACCGCCCGGGTCATACGTATCGCCAGTCCAGACGTGCAGCTCCCAGCCGGAGGCCACGGTAATATTATTAGTCGTGACAGTAAACCCTATATCGCCGTCACTGCCTTCGTTGACGAAATCATACTTGTCCAGATTCGCATTGGTCATGGCTGAAGAGCTTTCGTGCCGGACGATTACTTTATCCTGGTACAGATTTAAATTATTAATACCCGCTGGCGTATCGGCAATTTTTGAGACGGCTACGGCGTTTGGCGTTTCATTATTCAGAAAAACAGTCAGCACATCATTGGTCCCATCAACCATCACGTCACTTAATACATATTCCCCGTCAGCGGTTGTACAGGTACTGCTGTACGTACCATAACCATTAACCTTGACGGCAATAGTCAGATTATTCGATGCGCAATTATATAACGTCGACCCTTCATCCGTATAGATGATCCCCGTAATGGAAACTGACTCACAAATAGGCCCGATTGAGATATTCCATCCGGCATTATTGCCGCCATTGGTAGAATAAATGGCGCAGAACGAGATGCCGGTATTAGTTGACCGGGAGATGCTGGCGTAGGAAACCGAGGCGGCCGCAGGGTTGATAGTCCAGTTATTGGTATCCGAGGACTGCAGGGTGATCAGGTTGCCGGCCGTGCCGGTAACGGTCCAGGTGCCGGCCACCGTCGTCACTGAACTGCCGGTGAAGGTGATGGCCTTGGCTGCGCCGATGCCGGTCACTGACAGGTTATTAAAGGTGGTATTGCCTGTTATTGTCGCGGCCGCCGAGGTAGTCAGGGCCACCGTGCCGGAGTTGTGGGTGAAGGTACCGGAGTTTGAGAAGCTCGCGCCAACGGATAGCGTCGTACTGCTAGGTGCCAGGAATGTGCCGCCCGCAGGAATCGTAACGCTGCCTGTCACCGTGACCGTCGGGTCAGTCGTATCGTCAAAATCGGCTGTCAGCTCTCCGTACTGATTATTAACCCTCATCGTGAGGCCTCCGCTGAATACAAACGTGCCAGTAGCCGGTGCGGTAATCACCCGATCTAATGTCTGCTGATTATTATACAATTGTACCAAGCCACCATACGTGCGGGCGTCAAACGTACCGGCTCCAATACTCGCACTGGTCGTGTCAAACCGGACGATGCAGCTCACCGTACCGCCAGTCCCTAGGCCAGTCGAACGATAATCTAAGGATAGCGTTCCCGCTCCGCTTACCGTACCGGACGTATTCAAGGTGATCGCCCCAATGCTGGTAACCGTGCGGCCCGTAGGGATGGAGAATGTATCGTTATCAGCGATGTCAAGCGCGCCATCCACCTGGAAATCGTCAGTTTGCACCGTGATGGTGCCTGCTGAACTTGGGTTAATGGTCAGATTGTATAATGACTGACCACCGCTGGTGATAGTATTGGAGGTGCCCGTCATGGTAACTGTGGAAGTTCCAACTTGGGTAATTAATTTTTGCGCAAGCGTGCTCATGACGAGATTGCCGCCGACTGTGGTGTCCCCGATGGTATAGATCACATAGTCCGGCGGAGAGGCGGGCTGCAGGCTGAGGTTGTAGTAAGGTCCTGCGTCGACTGTCGTTGCGCTTGTCCCGCTGTAAACGAAGGTCGAGGCACTTGGCGTCAGTGTCGCATTTCCAGTAAACGGCGTACCGGATCCGCTCAAAGTCCAGGTCTTTGAGCCAGCGTCCAGATTATGATAATATGTCTCCCCAAATCCATCATTCCAACTGCTAATTGTCAGAACTGACGCGACCGTTATCTGTCCTGCGCCTATCGCCGTGGTCGTTGTGTTTGGACTGCTGCTGATAGAAAAAATCAAATCATAGAAGCTCCAATTGGTCGCACCACCGAAGTTACCAGCACCGGACAGATAAACAATCGGCGTATTAATGTATGTCAAGTTCCCGTCACCGGTAATGTCCCCGCCACTGACGAGTATGTCTTTAGCGATGGTCAATGTTGTTCCCGTACCAATACTGACATCGCCGGTTACTGATGTTGTGCCTACTCCGCTATATGTAGTAGCGGTCGCGGTACCGCTCAAAGTCAAATTACCGCCTATATTCTTAGTGCCGGCGGGCATGGTCTTGTCTCCGCTGCCGCTCAAGGTCAGGTGGTGATAACTGTTGTCGTGGACGGTCTGCGCGCCGGCATACCCATAATCAACCGTATTGCCGGAAGCGGTAGCGGTAAGGGTCGTCAGAGTTAAGCTGGCTGCCGCCACGTCTATATGGAGTGAACCAGTTGTGTCGTTCGTAATGCCGCCGGTACCGGCCAGCGCCGTGGTGACGGTAAGAGTGCCATTATTGGTCAGGGTAATAGTAGTCACGGTTACGCTGGGAATGGCGATAGTGCTGGTGCCGCCGATGGCCTGGTCATTGGTATCGAAGGTATAGACACCGGTACCGGCTGTAAATACATTATTATTGGTCAGCCCGCCCTGGAATGTTATAGCTGAATTGCCGGAATTGTTCCAGGTACCGGTGGTCGTGCTGACCGTCACCAGGCCGGTAAAAATCTTCGTGCCAGTGGCAGACGATAAAGTGAGCGTACCGGTGATTGTGGAGGTGCCGGTCACCGTCAGGTCCACCGCGCCAACAGAAAAAATATCGCCGCTGGAAACAATCAAGTTGTGAGCCACCGTCAGCCCGGAGGTCTGCAAAGTAATCGTGCCGGCTGTCGCTGGATTAATGGTCAGGTTATATATTGACCGCCCGCCACCCGTGATGGTGTTGGAAGTGCCGGTCATATTAACGGTAGAGGTGCCGGCTGTGATATCCGGCACAATAACCAGGTTGCCGCCGATTGAGTACGTGGAATTCTGCAGCGTATACGTCGGTGTGCCGGTCGAGGGCTGTAAGGTGAGATTATTATACGGTCCAAGGGCAACTGTCGTTGAACCAGTACCGCTGTAAATGAAAGTCGAGGTTTCCGGCGTCAATACTCCCCTATTCTTCACGTACGACGTGCCGCTGCCGGCGATCGTCCAGGTCTTTGATCCGGCGTATAGGTCATGTGCATTACTGACTTCATCAACTTCTATGCACGCCCCGGGCTGACTTGCGGTGGTCATGACATTATTGACCGTTATCCCACCACTGCCTGTCGCGTTCGAATATAATGTGGCACACGCTGCATCAGCGAACGTAAGATTCCAGAATGACCAGGCGGTATTCCCACCGAAACTGCCGTTCCCATCAAGTGATACCGTCGGTGTACCATTATATGTCAACGTACCGTCACCAGTGATGTCACCGCCATTGACCACCAGATTCGCCGTATCCACGGTCAGGGTCGTCCCCGTACCGATGCTGACGTCGCCGGCCACCGTGGTTTGGCCCGAGGTGCTCGTGGAGGCTGTGACGGTACCGGTCATGGTGAGATTGCCATTGATCGTCGTTACATTAGTCATGGTCTTTGCCCCACTGGTGCTCAAGATCAAGTGATGGTAAGTGGTCGCCTTCACGGTCTGCGCACCGGCATAGCCGTAATCCACGGTATTGCCGGAGGCAGAAGCAGTGAGCGTGGTCAGGGTAAAGCTGGCCGCTGCGACATCTATATGGAGCGCGCCGGTTGTTGCATTGGTGATGCCACCAGAGCCAGCCAATGCTGTCGTCACCGTGAGCGTACCGTTATTGGTTAGGGTAACGCCAGTCACAGTCACGCTGGGAATAGAAATGGCGTTGGTACCGCCAATGGCCTGGCTATTCGTATCAAAGGCATAGCCACCGGTGCCGGCGGTAAATGTATTGGCGCTGTTATTAGTCAAACCACCCTGGAACTCCACATTGGAATTGCCGGAATTCGTCCAGGTGCCGCCGGAATTTACGGTCACAGAGCCGGTCAATATCTTCGTGCCAGTAGCAGATGATATGGTCATGGTGCCAGTAATACCCGTCGTGCCAGTTACGGTCAGGTCGTAAGCGCCGGCAGTCATGGTAGCACCGGTATCAATGGCTAGGTTTGCACCGACAGTCGTCGTGCCGCCCGTGGTAAAGACGCCGGAATCGTCCACATGCAGATCGCCGCCAGTGGCGTTGGTCGCTACCGTACCGCCCGGATTATATGTCTTGCCGGTCCAGACATGCAGCTCCCAGCCGGAGGCAACTGTAATATTGTTTGTGGTAACGGTAAAACCTATATCGCCGTCACTCCCTTCATTGGCAAAATCATATTGGTCAAGGTTAGCGTTGGTAATGGCCGATGCGCTTTCGTGCCGGACAATAGCCTTATTCTGATATAAATTAATATCAGTAAGATTAGACGTAGTGTCAGCAGTCTTAGTAATGGTAACGGCATTGGGCGTCTCGTTGTCCAGGAAGACAGTCACAACATCATTGATGGCGCCGACGGAGACGTTACTGACAGCAAAGGTGCCGCCAGCCGCCGTACAGTCAGCTGAATAGGAACCGACGCCGTTTACCTTGATCCTGACTGTTAGATTGTTACTGGAGCAGTTATAAACAGTGGAACCCTCGTCGGTATAAATGGTGCCGGAGACATTGATAGTAGTGCAGACGCCGCCGGAGCTGACTGACCAGTTGGTATTATTATCCCCCGTATCAGTGGAATAGGTGGCGCAGAAAGCAACACCGGTATTATTAGAATCCGATACCTGAACATAACTAACCGAAGCGACGGTCGGATTGATCGTCCACTGGGTCGGCGAGCTGGAGGATTGGAGGGTGATAAGATTACCGGCCGTACCGGTGACAGTCCAGGTGCCGACGACTGTCGTGACCGAACTGGCGGTGAAAGTAATCGTCTTGGCGGCGCCGATGCCGCTGACTGACAAGTTATTGAAAGTAGTATTGCCCGTGATAGTCGCTGTGGCGGTAGTGGTCAGAGCAACGCTTCCGCTGTTGTGGGTGAAAGTGCCGTTATTGGTAAAATCATCGCCTAGGGACATAGCGCTGGCGCTGGAAGCCGAGAGAATGGTGCTGGCATCAATAGTAGTCGTGCCGGTAACGCCGACTGTGGGATCGCTGGTATTAAGATCCAGGGTAGTCGTGCCGGTGCCGTCTTGCGTAATGCTTAAATTTCCCGAAAACGTGTATGTGCCAGACGCCGCCGTGACTGAATTGGAGGAATTATTACCATAAATATCCACTGCCCCTACGTAGGTGCGCGCGTCAAAGGTGGTGCTGGCGATACTTCCGCCTGATGAATCATACTGGACAACCGCGCTAAGCGTACCGCCCGTCCCCGGACCAGCCGAAGTACTGGTAAATTTTACGGTTCCCGCCCCACTCACGGTACCAGAGGTGTTAAGCGTGAATGTCCCGGAATTTGTTACCGTCATACTAGTAGGAATAGAAAAAGTAGCGCCATTAGCCACATTCAAAGCGCCGGACACGGTACAGCCTCCTGTCAACTGGGTATAGGTCGCGGCGCCGGACAGAGTGAGGTTATTGTAGGGCGCGTACCGGACATTCGTCGCGCTTGTTCCGCTGTATATGAATGTCGAGGCATTGGGAATTAATTGCGCATAAGCTCTGTTATAAGGAAACGGCGTGCCGCTGCCTGACAGCGTCCATGTCTTTGAGCCAGCATCCAAGTAATGGTTTACATCACTGTCTCCATTGAACCAATATGACAATGCCAGGACGGAGGCGACCGTTATTTGCCCGGCGCCGGTTGCCGTGGTCGTCGTTGCTGCACCACTTGAGATAGCAAAAGTCAAATTATAGAAGCTCCAGGCATTCGCGCCTCCGAAACTACCGGTACCGATCAGATAGACCGTCGGCGTTCCGGTATACGTCATCGTGCCGTCACCCGTAATATCCCCGCCACTAACAATTAATTGAGCGGCTACGGTAAGTGTCGTCCCTGTATTGATAATTACATCTAGCCCCACGCCAAATGAGGAGCTGATAGTTGCCGTCACCGTACCGGAGAGCGTCAAATTTCCATTTACTGTTTGTACACTGGTCATGGTTTTCGCGCCACTGCCGCTCAGGGTTAGATGGTGATAGGTATTAATGTGGACGGTCTGCACGCCGCCGGTATAGTTCACCGTATTGCCGGAAGCTGAGGCAGTAATCGTGGTGATACCGGACGTGCCGCCGATATTCAATGTGCCCGTGGCACTGTTTGTCAGGCCTCCAGTTCCGGACAGGGCCGTTGATATGGTGAGCGTGCCGTCATTGGTCAGGGTGGTAGGGCTGGTCACGGTCACGCTGGGGATGGAAAAGGTTCCAGTCAGGGCTTGGCTGTTGGTATCAAAGGTATGCACGCCACTGCCTGCGGTGAAGGTATTATTATTGGTTATCCCGCCACGGAAGGTCACGGCTGAATTGCCGGAATTATTCCAGACACCGGTGGTCGTGCTGACGGTCACCAGGCCGGTAAATATCTTGGTGCCAGTAGCACTGGTAATATTGATCGTACCAGTAATGGTGGAAGTACCAGTCACAGTCAGGGCGATGGCACCAACGGAGAAGATATCGCCGCTAGAAACAATCAAATTGCGCGTCAACGTCAGCCCGGAGGTCTGCAACGTAATAGTCCCGGCAGTGGCAGGATTGATGGTCAGGTCGTAAATCGTCTGTCCGCCACCGGTGATGGTATTGGAGGTACCAGTCATGGTAATTATGGACGTTCCAGCGGATACTGTTAAATTTGCGGTTGAACTCATGACCAGGTTACCGCCAATTGTGTACGCCGTACTATCTGCAAGAGTATAGGTCGGGGTGCCAGAAGAAGGCTGCAAGGTGAGGTTATTGTAGGTCGCCCCCGTGATATTTGTGCTCCCTGTCCCTGAGTAGATGAATGTCGAGGTAGCTGGCGTAAATGTTGCATTTTTAATGAATGGCGTGCCCGACCCGCTCAATGTCCAGGTCTTTGGCCCGGCGTTCAGGTGGTGGAAACTTTCCGTGTCGTTTCCCGCATTATAATAGTAGACCAGCGTCAGAGTGGACGCGATCGTTATTTGTCCGGCACCGATTGCCGTCGTCGTCGCTGTTCCACCGCTGGCAGCTAAATTTAAACTGTAGAATGTCCAGGCGGTCGCGCCACCAAGGTTACCGGTTCCATTGAGATAGATAATCGGCGTACCGGTATAAGTCAGCGTACCGTCACCCGTAATATCACCGCCATTGACTACAAAAGCTACAGCCACAGTGAGCGTCGTCCCGGTATTGATAATAACATCCCCGGTCACTGTCGTCGTACCTGAGGCATTGGTAGTCGCCGTCGCCGTACCGCTCAAGGTGAGATTGCCGCCGATAGTCCGCGTATTCGTAGTCATTGTCTTATCTCCGCTGCCGCTCAAGGTCAGGTGGTGATAAGTGTTGTCGTGGACAGTTTGCACGCCGGCATAGCCATAGTCCACGGTATTGCCGGAGGCCGAGGCAGTCAGGGTGGTCAAGGAAAAGCTGGCAGCATCAATATGAAGGGCGCCGGTTGCGGAATTTGTTATGCCTCCAGAACCAGTGAGCTGCGTCGTCACGGTGAGCGTGCCGTTATTAGTCAAAGTAATGGTGGGAACGTTCACATTGGGAATAGAGATGGCGTTGGTGCCGCCGATAGCCTGATCGTTTGTGTAAAAAGCATAGGCACCAGAGCCGGCGGTGAAGGTATTGGCGCTGTTATTAGTCAGCCCGCCTTTAAACCACAAAGCTGAATTGCCGGAATTAGTCCAGGTGCCATTGGCATTAATGGTCACGGCGCCGGTCAGTATCTTCGTACCAGTGCTAGAATTAAAAGTCAGCGTACCGGTAATGCTCGTGGTGCCCATGACAGTCAGGTTCACGGCACCGGCGGAAAAATTGGCAGTGTCGTTGATAACCAGATTCCCGCCGACAATCAGGCTAGAGGCGCTGGTGCCGGTGGCCGTGCCGCTCCAGGTAAGATCACCATTGACCGTAGTTAAGCTGGTCAAGGTTTTGGCCCCGCTGCCACTGAAGGATAGATGGTGATAAGTAACAGCTTTTACCGTCTGTGCACCGGCATAGCCGTAGTCCACCGTATTGCCGGAAGCCGAGGCGGTCAGAGTTGTTAAGGTCAGACTGGCGGCGGCCACATCAATATGCAAGGCGCCGGTAGCGCCATTAGTCAAGGTGCCTCCGCCAGCCAATGCCGATGAGACGGTTAAAGTACCGTTATTCTGCAATGTGCCGGAAACCGACACGCTAGGAATGGTAGTCGCGGTCGTGCCGCTGAATGTCTTGGTTGCTCCGTTAAAAGTATAGGTGCCTGTACCGGCGTTAAATGTGCCATTATTCTGCAAACTGCCTGGGATAGTCAGTGACAGGTTTGCAGTTGTGTTATTCCAGGTGCCGGTAGAATTTATAGTGACATCGCCGCCAAAAGTGGTGGCCGCGTCAAGGTTGAGCGTCGCGCTGGCATCGACTATGGTTCCGAGTCCGACCTGGCTCGTGGCAGTATCGAAGTATATTGTAGCGCTGTCATCCACATGCACGTCGCCGCCAGTCGCGTTAGTTGAGACCGTACCTCCCGGGTCATACGTATCGCCCGTCCAGACATGCAGTTCAAAGCCGGAATCAACCGTGACATTACTGGAAGAAACATCAAACTTAATATCATTATCGCCGGCATCCCGGTCGCCGCTCTCAAGATTGGCATTAGTAATGGAAGTACCGGTATCATTGCGCACGATAACCGCGTTTTGGAATATATTTATATTCGTCTGGGTCACGCCGTCGCTTTTAAATACCGTCGTGCCTTCTTCCGTCTCGTCATTTAGGAAAACGGTGATAATGTCACCGCTCACGGCTGTTATGCCGGTAATGGCCCAGGCGCCGTCCGACGTCGTTATTTCATCAGTGCAGGCCGCTCCGCCGCAGGCAGTGGCCGCTCCATTAACCAGTAAATTTACTGTTTTATTGACTGAACTTCCGTTAATCGGACTGCTCTCATTTTCCTGATATGCCACGCCGGAAAGATTGATTGTCGATGATGCACCAGTGTATTGCGCTACCACAAAGTCAACATACGAAGGCGTATGGTCCTCGGTATTAAAGCCGGTGGTGATGGTATGCGTATGGTTAGGGCCGGAATAAACCGTTCCAACGCTGCCGAGCGCATTTGTGTCAGGCGCGTCCGAAGCACCGCTCGTTACTTCTGCGTGGTCGGTTGTATTTGCGCCGGCCTTGGTACCTTCAGTCGTGGCATCGCCGCGGATAAATCTCTGGTAGTAGTCCTCAAGTGCACCGTCAGAAATCACTGTCCAGCCCGCGCCTGGATCGGCATCAAACAATCCAATATAACCGGTCGGAATGGCTGGCGGAGTGGCGTTCGTTTGCTCATAAATCAAGGTCGTCACATACTGGGGAACGGATGTTTGCGAATCCGTGGATCCAAACGCTGGCGCAAAATGCCCATGTACGCTAGCCGCAGTACCATCTCCTAAAAGAGGGTCAAGCGAGCTTGAACTACCGCTGGCGGCAGCGAGTGACTGCCAGGTGACCGTATGTGAATGCGTATCAGTACCGCCGGTTGTATGCGAATTGTCCAGTTTGACTAAACGGCTGTCGGCCGCGCTAAGTCGTGTCCAGGAACCGCCCGGGTTGGCATCAAAAAAGCCAAAGGCATTCTGGGGGATATTGGCCGGGACGCCGGTATTGTTTTTCCAGACATAAAAAGTGTGATAAGCGGGATCATTACTGGCATCACCGATCGTTGGGTTACTGGACGTATGAGTATGGGCAAGAGTCGCCACGGCACCGCAACGGCGTGTACAGGTGGTACCAGCAGCATCAGTGGAGGGATTTACATTATTATGGTGGATCGTGGGAGCGTGCGTCGCGGCACCGCCACCGGTTGAGCTGAACGTCGCCGCGCCACGTAAATATTTATTATCAAAAGTGGCCGTATCGTCAGTCCATCCGCTCGGCGCAGAGGCGTTCTTAGCCAGGACGTACATATAAGTCACATCAATGGCCATCTGCCACTCGCGCCCCTCATTCCAGTCGCCTACCCTGGCCGGACCCACGAAATAGAGTGCCGGACTTTTTTCCGGGGTTTTGAAATTATAACTTAATTTCATCGTCTGCCCCGCGGCCAAAGCACGCTGCCAAACTATTTCCTTGTATATTACTGTGCCGCTCGTAAACCTGCGCATCTGAGCGTCATCGGTGTCTTTTACTTCAAAAACATCCGGCACCACTTCCGTGATTTCTCCCTCAAAATCTTTTTGGGCAGTTACCTCCAGGACCATAGGCTGATAAATATATGGGAAGACGCGGGTTGGTCCGGTCCGCTTGATGGTGTATTCAGGGAATAATTGCGCTTCAAAACTGTCATTTATGACATTGGTGCCGCTGTGATGTGTAGCCGATAATTTCATTTTATAAGTACCGGGGACTGACGGAATGTAATCTGTATAATAGTCCGGACCCTTGAATTCTCCTTTATAAGTGCAGTACTGGCTGACGGTTATTCCGCCATCGCTGGTTTTTTTTATGGTCACTTCTCCGTCTGGATTGGTAATCTCCAGGGTGACATCCGCGTCGCAGACCATATTTCCGGTTTCATCCAGCACGCCGATAGAGAGCATGGCTGGCTGTCCCGCCTGGTAAATAGACTGGTCGGGATTTATAGCCAATACGCCCCAGTTGAATTCCTGCGTCACTTCTTCGGTAACTCCGTCCTGCTCTATCTGCATTTTTACTTGATAGCGTCCGGGTTTGTCAAAATTATCGGTTTGAATCGCATATTCAGCTTTTATTGTTTTTCCTTCCTGCACTTCCTGCAGGTCATAATTTACCTCCTTGATAGCTTCACCGGAAGGATCCACCAGCTCAATGTCCTTGACTTCGCGCGTCTGTGAAGCTGCCCCAATAAAAGAGAAAAAACTTTCCTGCTCGACAGCCACGCTGACGACCGGCTGCTCGTCAATTTTGACGTCTGTCTTTTCTATTTCAACGCTGTTTTGAATCTCAACTACGGCCGGTTCAGGATTTTTGACTACCGCTTCCAGAATTATGCCATCGAGGTAAGCTTTTGCGTCTTTATCACTAGGTACGGCGTTATAAGAAACGCGTGCGCGGATCTTTGCAAAATCTTTTATATCAATATTATTTAAAGATACCTCCCAATAACCGCCGTGGGTGCTGTTACTGACATTATCCAGCAGGGCGAATGAATCCGCCGTTTGCCAGGAATCCCCGTTATCCAGGGAGTAGCTCAAAGTAATGACGTCCTCGTTGTCCGGATAAGTATCAGCGGCCAGGGAGTATATTATTTTCACGCTTTTTAATTTCGCCAATTCCGGTACCGTATCGGGAAAGGCATAGCCGCTGGCTTCAAAAATATTCTCCTGCGCCGTTTCTATTACCTCGCCTACCTGGCTGGTTTCCTCGCCTAAAACTTTAACCTGCGGCTGTCCCTCAACAGGTACGGAGGTATTAGTATTTGCATTCAGATCAGATTCCACCCCCGTATTAGCGTTGGAATTGGAATTTAAGTTGGTATTGGTATTCTCACTATTAGTGTTAACGCTCTCAGAATTAGTATTCGCATTAGCATTGCTATTGCTGTTGGTATTTGTATTTACATTAACATTGGTATTGGCCGGCGTGACTGCCTGATTCAGATTAGAATTGGCTGGCGGTGGCTCTGGACTGGGGGGTGGGACAGCGGTGTTTATATTTACATTGGTGTCAGTTATAGTCTCATGGTTAGTGTTAGCCGCCGGCAAAACTTCTTCCGCTTTTATTGGGACAGCTGGCGCTTCAGTCGGCGACACTACCGGCTTATTGTGAAAAATCGCGGCATTTTTTTCCGTAAAATCACTTATGGGAGAATTCGTCTTGGTTTCAATCTCTTTTGCCTTATCCGGATTTTGCCAGCCTTTTACCACAGTAGGATTAATGGTCAGAGTATATTCTTCCGGAGGCTTTTCCTCGGCACGAATAGTATAAACATAAGCAAAAAAGGAAACCTGAACAGTTACAAAAGCTACGGCCACCATGATTACGGAGTAAACAAAAACAGTAAACCGCTTGCTGATTAACAGCAGGCGTATTTTATTAAAAGAAAAACCGGGTTGAATTATGTATTTGCTGACTTCCGGAGCAGGTAAAGCTGTCTTTTCGTTTGATTCCTTTTTATCTTCCGTTTCCTTTGGGTGCATTTCCAGATATATTTTTTGCACCATTTCTTTTGGATAGCGTCTGTCACGCCTGCTGCCCATTCTCACCGCCTTAAGCTTGCCTGTTCGGTCCCAATTGCGTACGGTGTTTGCGTGAATATTAAAAATCTCACCAACCTGCTCAATGGTGAGTAACGCAGGATAGCTTTTAAAATCAATTTCTTTCCCCCTATTACCCCTTTTTGGTTTTGTCAGCCAATTAGGCGTGTTTTTGTTGAAAAATCGTTGTAAAGTCACAACGCTTCTGCCTAATAATAACGCTTCTTTTTTTGTCTAGAATAGACTGCTTTGATTTCCCAGAAGGCTATGATATCAGACTTTTTTATTATTATTTTTACTAATCTAAGCTAAAAAATACCATTAACTTAACAACAATACTACCATAAGTATACCAAAAAAGCAGCGACTTGTCCAGTCTTATCACGGAAAACTATCTTTTAATTACGGCTTATAGGGTATCCCGCTATTGCTCTATAAAAAATATAATAAAATTCATTAGTCAGAATATGATAAATATTTTTATGCGCATTAAGAAAACTCAAAAACTCTAGCCAGGCGTAAATGCCCCGCCCTCTTGAATTATTTTTATTTCCAGTATACAGCCCAACTGAAGGTGAGAAATTATACTAATAATAACCCTGATCCGTCATTTGTTTCAGAAGATACTGGACTGTTGCCAGACAATTAATCGGCGCTGATCATGAACATTACTAGCTGTTATAATCACCCACAATTTCAATGTCAATGCCGCCATTTACGCCTTTTTGGATAAGGGCATTCGGTTTTGCGGTTTCAAAGCAATACTGACCAGCTTCATATTCTACTGAGTTTTCAAAATCCGCGCATACGCTGAAGTCCCGTTTTACGCCATCTAACAGGGTGTATTTATACATTTCACCTTGTACTGGCGGCGCGACGCCCTCAATAACAGGCGGGGTATGCCTCAGCAGATCCGTATATGATTTTGGCATTTGATTTTCATAATCATAGAAAAGCAAAACCCCTTCCCGAAGTTTTTTTAGGTCTGCTAATCGTTTTTCATTTCTTTGCCCTGGCTCAGAAAATAAATCCGTCGGGCCAGCCAATGAGTTTCCGGGAGTTTCTGTTAAAATTCCGGCCTGGTCATAACAGTATTTCCCTGCGCCCTCCCCTACATCCTCGAGAGTTGCACAGATAGTAAAACCCGAAAGGTCTTCTGTGGGAGTGTACGCATATATCTCATTTGGCAATGGCGGGACAGGCATCTGGCTGATAGTCTGATTTGGTTTTTCGGCCACCTCATTTATATCTTTTGGGTAGTGGGTATTATCATCATAATACAGAATAAGCGCGGTCCTCAATTGTCCAATATCGGATTTGCGCTGTGCGTTCCGGGACTTAGCGCGAGGTCCAGCTAACACCGGCTCAAGAACTGTTTCAAGCGTAACAGCGTCCTTTGGCGCTTCGACGTTAGGCTGTTCATTGACATGATCAAGCGTGAATCCAAATGTCGCATGGATCTGTTTATCCTTGAAGTTCGTGGCAGTCTCATCTGGTACTATAATTTGCGAGTACTCGGCTTTTCGGGGAGTATGATCCGCACTGTCGATCCAGACTGTAATGCGCAGGTTGCTCGCCATTGCCCGGATAAGTTCGAGGTATTTCGGATCTTTTAATTCTTGCAGGGTTTCATCGACATACGCCGTGGAGACGCCTCGCTTGTCAGCATCATCACGGTAAGCCGCCAGGAACGCAGGAATTTTTTCAGGGTTAATCGTCAGGGTAATTTTTTTCGTAGCGTGCCCGTCCAGCTTCTCGCTACCGCTGTTTGCGGCAGAGAGAGCCTTCGTGGAGAGCGCTAGCCGGAAAATAGCTGCTGCCTCAATTTTTACCTTTTTTGATTCCTCTGACACATTTACATTATCAGGCGTATAGGCGCTAAGAAAATCATCCGCAGTTGAATCCCCCTTTGTATTCAGTGATATCCACTTTCCAACGAATGGACTGGTATCCACAAAAGGAAGGGCGGGAAATTGCCGCACGAGAAGGTAGCCCAGTCCATCAACGATCCTTGCCTCTAAGTCCATGCTCATTGTCGTACCTGAGCTGCGGTAAGAGCCCTTTGCTGTAAGAATGCCGCGGAGTTTCTGCAAATCAGCGGAATCTGTATTCATAAATGTGGTGATGACGCCTTCAAGCGCGACATCGGCCGGGATCATATCAGTAAAATCTAGGGAAAAATCATCCATACCCTCATCTATATTCGAATTTTTTGGCCATGGAACTGCATCTGGAGTGCGCGGTTCAGTAGCAATGCTGAAAACAATGCCGAATTCGCCGCTTTCCACGGTTTCCAGGCGTTTTATTGCCTGGGTCAGCAGTTTATTGCTATTAGAAATAAATGGAATTTGAATATATCCTTGTACCGCGGCAAAGGCAGTACCGCCAATGATGAGAATGCCCCCAAGCACCCCGAATAATAACGCGGTGTGCCGTAAAAGCCAGGGCTTTTGCCTTAGTTCCGTCGCAGAAGTGCCGACATTTTTCATACCCTTCACTGGGAAAGTGTAATCTCGGGCGGGTGTGCCCGGGTGAGAAACTCCGGAAACTTCATTCTTGATAAATTGTGCAATTTGGCTTTCCTGCCAGCCGCTGTTGCGAAGCTGATCTGAAATTTGATTGTCAGAAAGACCGGCAGTGCGGGCTTGCGCTATCCAGTCCTCTATCGCCTTAAAATTCTCATTCATATTTGTTGATTAAATATTTTGTAACTTTTTTTCAGCGCTTTTCATGTCATATTATAATGCAATATCGGTTTTGCTCTGATCCGCTATTTTATTAAGGATTACGTGCTTTAATTATAGTTTTTTATAAGATTAGTGTCAAAATTAGAAAAAAATATTTTTTTAACTAAAACTTGCCGGCTATTCTTAAAGATAACCACTGTTTGGAATTGAGAGTTCTTTGTATTCTTCTTTTGATTCAATAATTTGGATCACGTAAGAGGTGTCTGAAAATATAATCACGGTTAACACTAAAGCTTCTAAAATCATTGCGGCTATAATGATTAAAATGATTTAATTTCGCATAAATCAAATTATTGTTGTAAGATTCAAACCTGCGGTTTACTTCATCAGAACGGAGGGAAAGGCCCCGCTATTCAGCGGGGTAAAGATTCGCCCCAAGATAAACTCGGGGCGCCACGTCGGATATGTCCTGTCGGATGACAGGATGACGTGGCGAACTTAAAACCAACTATACTATCTAATAAGATCCGGAGCGGAAGGGGCGAGATTCGAACTCGCGAAAGGCTTTTGGCCTTTACTTGCTTTCCAAGCAAGCGCACTAGACCAACTATGCGACCCTTCCGCTCCGAGCCCAATAAATAATATCTGCTTTTTTAAAAACTACTTTCCAAGTTTACCCCGTAGATACGAGCGAAGCGAGTATTCTTCGGGGCGTGCGCACTAGACCAACTATGCGATCCCTCCATTCTGATGAAATATATTACACTATGCCTGCCCCGCCGGAGTTTTTACGGAGGCGGGGCGACCTCTCCGCTTTGATTGCACTTTAGATGCAGCTTCTTAAAAAACGTAGTTAAACTCACCTCTGCATCTTTTTGTTAAAAAATGCCTAAAATCAGTATATCATACCACCCTTTGATTATAAAACAAGGGGGGTTCATGCCAATGGAACTTATACGATTGCCGCCTCTTTTTATCCGCCACGCTTGTCACCTCGAGCCCTTCGACTACGCCCCTTCGATAAACTCAGAGGCTACGCTCGGGGCAGATTGAATGGAGAAATCTCGGTTAGGGCTGGCTGAGGTGGTGTTTAACCGAGATGTCTCCGCTCATCACGCTACGCGTAACTCGGTCGACATGACAGACGTGGGTGGTTTTATCAAGTGTTGTTTGTCGTCAAAAAACGCATGTCATTTCGACTGAGCCCGAGTGGAACGAGGACGAATGGAGAAATCTCGACTTGGAGATTAACAAAGTTAGTTATGTTTAACGGAGGTTCCCGCCACTCCCCTGACGGATGACGGGATCGGTCGAGGAGACAATCGCGTGAGTTCAAATTCATTAAAAATCCCTTGACAGTATTATTTATTCTGCTAAGATATGCACGTAACAGTCGCAGTGCCTAGTGTACGGACGGTTACATTTCTGGAATAGGGAGGAGGTTCTCTAATGCTACTTTCTCAAAGGTTCGCTTTTGGGATAGTCCCAGCAGGGTTCATTTCCTCTTCAATTCCGCCCCTGTTCAAGAGAGAAAATCTCTCTGGGAGCAGGCAGCTGGTCAGTGCAATTCGTAGGTGGTTGCACGGCCAATGGTCTTCTTATCATATATGTCATGACGGCGATGAGCAGTTGACTACGGCGAAGACCCACGGTGGAGTTCGAAGAGGGGTCCGGTCCTTTTACTAGGTTAACGCTTACGTTAACTGGCTTCCTTACCTCACTGATGGCATTCGAAGGGGTATAGGCAAAAATATTATATGCAACTTGCAAGGCATTTAATAAAGCTTGGACCTGACCAAAAAACTAAAGGGTGACTGTTTGCCACAGCCACCCTATTTTTTTACTTATTTTACCTCCACGTATGTACCATACTTTTTCACGTACTCAATTACCTGCTTGAATATCCTGACCACTTCTGGAAATTCCGAAGCCAGGAAAGTCTGCGTATCCCCGATTATCACCAGGCGGTTGCGGGCTCGCGAGAACGCCACCAATAAACGGTTGACGAAGCGGTTGAAACCCACGTCGCCTTCGTCATTTGAGCGGACGAAGCTTAGGATTATCTCTGTCCGCTCTGATCCCTGGAAAGCATCCACCGTATCCACCATGGCAGTGGCTATGGCATCAATAGTTTCAGCGTTAATGTTATACCGCTGGCGAACCGCTTTCAGCTTGTCGTTAAAAAGCAATTCTTGCCGTAGCTTGCCCCGGATCAGGCCGATCTGTCCCCGGTAAGGAGTAATAATCCCAATCTGATCTGGCGCTGTGCCGGCAGCCAGGCGTTTAACAACATAGCTAACGGCTATATTAGCCTCACGCCTATTCTTGAAAGATTTGTGATGCCGTTCCTGGCCCTTATCCTGCGCGGCGGCCGTATCGTAGAAAATAACCTGCCCGGAATTATTCGGATCAAAACGTCCGGATTCAAGCTCACCGTCGTAAAAAACCTCACTAACCAGCCGGCAAATCACAGGCAAGGAACGCCTGTTGACTGTCAGCATCCTGGAATTAAGCAGGCGCTTCTTAATGACACTGGCCGGCCAGCCTGCCAAGAATTCGTCAATTTGCCCGGGTTCAAAACCTTTTTGCACCAAGTGATCCTTAGCCTGGGGAGACAAGCCGATATTGCCCAGCTGTTCGGGATCAAGGACAAAAATGACTTTTTCCGCCACCGCGCGCAGGATAGGCAGCAGCTCAAAGAAATAGCAGCGCGAAGCTTCGTCCACATAAGCGACCTGGAACCGGATCCCGCTCTTCTGCAAAGCTAGCATCGTCTTATCCAGCCAGAACGAGGTCAAGGTGCACCCAATGACAATGCCGTCGCCAAAATCTAATTGCTCCAAAATGTTACGAGTCTCCTCCATAGCCTGCCGTGCCTCTGGATACGGCCTATCGTCAGGACCGCGGAAGCGCTGGCTCCGGTGAAAAGGCAGTGCCTCTGGAGCCACGCTATCCTGGCTATTGCCCAGGCGATAAATAAGACGATGATCAGTAAACCGCTTGGCAATGGCGGCTATCATATTATCCAGTCCCCTGTTGGAATGGGATAGCACTAGCGTGACTTTCCTGCGACTGATATTTTGGGGTATGGCTTGCGAGATAACGAAAGTCTTGCCCGTACCGGCTGGTCCATTGGTAAAAACCAAATTAGCCGTCCCAACCATGTCAACCAGGGCCAAACACTGCGAACGGTCCTGGGACAGCCTGCGCCATTCACGTTCAGGCAAGCAAACTCTATCTTGCGGGTCAGCCTGCTGATTTCTGTACTGGCCGGTAGCCACTAGCCAGGGAAGGGAATAATTGGCAATCATGCCCGTGGTAAAATTCTCGCAAAGCTGCAGTTGCGCCTCAATCAGGCCGTTGTCCACATCTCTCTGGAAAAAAACCAGATCTTCCGCGACAAAACGGTCCAACTCTTCCGGAAAATACAGTTTCATTTCTTCATCGCCGATGCGCTCAACAATAGCCCGGTGCTCGTTGCCGCCAGAGTCAAAGAATGTCACCCGGTCTTCCTCGTGGAAAATCGGCAGCCCAAGATGAATAAATGTCACTTCATCCACCAGCACCGTCACGCGCCTGACTTTTCTTTTCTTGCCGGAAAAACTGAAGTGGCAATCAAAAGAAATTTTGCTGACATCCTCCAGCCACTGCCGGTACCAGCGCAGATAAACTATGGACATATTCAGCATAGTGCCGGAAGCGTCGCTGAGCCCTTGCGGACAGTACGCATAGTCATCTTCCTCCGGCTGAAGATAAGTAAACAGGTCGTGCCCTCCGGGAACCGGCGTGAAAATCCTGGGCAGCGGCTTTAACCGTTGGCCAATAAGCCTGATAAAGCCTCCCCAGTCGGAAAAGCGGTGCAGGTCATGCTCGCCTTTCCCGTGCACTACGACTACCCGCGGATCAAAAACCTTCTCGCCGCCGGTACAGACAACTACCTGCGCTCGGGGAAATAGAGCTCTTAACCGCTCGCCTACTTTTTCAGCGCCTAAATTCACGACAATGATAAGCGCAGAATCTCCGAGTATTAACTCCCGCGCCTCGCGTTCCGAACATCTTTTGTATTTGATGCCGGCTTTGCGCAGCTGGGGAGAAAAAATATCGTGTGGGCTTTCCGCGACTACTACTACTTCCTCAAACTCGAAACCGACAATTTGCGTCATTTTCTGTCTCCATTTGTTATGATATCAAAGAACTAATTAAAAAATCCTAACAAAGTCCAGGCCTTAAGTCAAGCGTAATTGCCAGTAATAATTCGTTAAAAAATTGACAAATAAAATGCAACTGCTATCCTAATTGAAGAATAACCGTGGAGGGAAATCTATGTACATTAATTTGCTGCATCGATCCTTCCCGGACATTGGTCTGCTCCTCTGCAGGAGCTTTGTGTGCCTAGTGTGTGCCGCCCGGCTAAAAGTTGCATGGGATGGCATACATATCCCTACCAAGGGAGCACTGGACTGGAAAAGATTTTTCCCCTCTAGGTTCACTTGACGACCAAGTCCGGGAGTCTATTAGTCTCTAGCCGAGATTAATAGCTTCCTTTAGTATTGGATTTTTACACCTACAGAACGGTTGCCCTAGAAAGCAACCGTTTCTTTTTTTATCCGCCATATTTGTCACTTCGAGCACATCGGCTATGCTCAGGGTAAACTTCGTCGAGAAATCTCGATTAGGGCGAATAACGTGGGTGGTAATTAACAGAGATGTCTCCGTAAAGCCTGCCCCGAGCGTAGCCTCTGAGTTTATCGAAGGGGCGTAGTCGAGGGGGTCGACATGACAAGCGTGAATGCCAGTCATTAGGGTTTTACCTGAACAAACGTCTGTCATTTCGACCGACCGCCGCGCAAGCGGTGGGAGTGGAGAAATCTCGGCTTGAATAAAAAATGCTGGTAGTATTTGACAACATTCGAAAAAGTAGTAGCATAACAGCATAGCCTTCCCCAAACGGAAGGAATTTTTATTATGGCAAGGCAATATTACGTTTATATTTTGACTAATAAAAGAAAGAATGTTTTGTATGTCGGGGTGACTTCAAATCTTGAAAGTCGGGTTTGGCAACATAAGACTAAAGTAAATCCTGGTTTTACTAATAAGTATAATGTTAACAAGCTAGTGTATTACGAAGTGCATGACGATATTTTTGTGGCGATACAAAGGGAAAAACAAATAAAACGGTGGCGACGGGGAAAAAAAGAATGGTTAATTAATAATATGAATCCCTGTTGGAATGATTTGAGCGAGGGGTGGTATGAATGAGTGAGGTGGCATTTACAGAGACCTCTCCACTCATCACGCTCCGCGTGACTCGGTCGAGGTGACAGGCGTTGGTTGAGTTTGTAGCTCGGTGTTGATAATCCATCGGCGTGTGTCACTTCGACCGACTCTGAGCGTAGCCGAAGAGGAGCGGAGAAATCTCGGTTGAAGATTAGCAACGTTAGTTGTGTCCAACGGGGACTCCTACCACTCACCGAAGGATGACGGGATCGGTCGAGGCGACAAACGTAAGTGCCTGTCATAAGGGTTTTACCAGAACAAACGTCTGTCATTTCGACCGACTCTGAGCGTAGCCGAAGAGGAGTGGAGAAATCTCGATTAAAGATTAGCAACGTAAGCGGTTTTTAACCAATATGTCTCCGCTAGCCTCCCGTTTAAAACCTTTAGTCAATACAACAGGCACAGCTGATTGCAACAAAACCACGACTAAAAACCATCAGGATTAAATGAAAAACCGGCTGCCATATAGCAACCGGTTTAAAATTTAAACTGAATTTATTTTCTCTTTTTCAGCGACTTCTCCGTCTTGATAATATCAATGGTGGTTTTAATTATCGTATCAGGATTTAATGACATACTGTCAATGCCCTCTTTGGTGATAAACCTGGCGAATTCCGGATAATCAGACGGCGCCTGACCGCAGATACCAACCTTGCGGTGATATTTTTTACCCGCCCTGATAATTCCCGAGACCAGCCTTTTCACCGCCAGATTGCGTTCGTCATAGACATGGGCGACCAGCTCTGAATCGCGGTCAACTCCCAGGGTTAACTGGGTTAAATCATTGGTGCCGATGGAAAACCCATCAAAAATTTTGCAGAACTCCTCGGCGATAATGACATTGGAGGGTATTTCGCACATCACATATATTTCCAAACCCTTTTCGCCGTGTTTCAGCCCGTTTTTAGCCATTTCCGCGATAACTTTCTTGCCTTCCTCCACCGTACGGCAGAACGGTACCATTACTTTGATGTTATGGAGACCCATTCCGTCACGGACTTTCTTAAAAGCCTGGCACTCCAGGGCGAAAGCCGCCTTGTAATTCTCGTCGTAATAGCGGGAAGCACCGCGCCAGCCGATCATAGGATTGTCCTCTACCGGTTCAAATTCCTTGCCGCCGATAAGGTTAGCATATTCATTGGATTTGAAATCAGCCAGGCGGAAAATCACGTCCTTGGGGTAGAAAGCCGCGCCAATCAAGGCCAGGCCAGAGGCCAGTTTATCTACATAATATTGCGGTTTATTTTTATACATAGCGGTAAGTTCAGCGATCTGCTTAACAGCTTTCTTATCTTTCAATCTTGGATATTTTAATAAAGCCTGCGGATGAATTTTGATATAGCTGGAAATGATAAATTCCTCGCGCGCCAAACCCACGCCGTCATTCGGTATGAAGCTCTGGCTGAAAGCCATTTCCGGAGTGCCGATATTCATCATAATCTTGGTGCGCGGGCGGCCTAGCTTTTTCAGATTAGTCCTTTTCACTTTATAAGGCATAATGCCGTCATAAACATAGCCTTCCTCGCCTTCGGCGCAGGAAACGGTTACTTTGCGGCCGGTTTTTATCAGGCGAGTGGCGTTACCGGTACCGACGATGCAGGGAATGCCGAGTTCGCGGGAAATGATGGCCGCGTGGCAGGTACGTCCGCCGCGGTTAGTTATAATGGCCGAGGCGATTTTCATGATCGGCTCCCAGTCCGGATCCGTCATATCGGTAACTAGCACCTCGCCTTTTTTAAATTCGCTAATATTTTTTACGTCAAAGATTACCCGCGCAGTGCCGGATCCAATCTTCGCTCCAACCGGCGAACCGACTGCCAGCACTTTCCCCTTCTTGCCCAGCTGATATTCTTCCAGAACGGACATGTCGCGCTGGGACTGCACGGTTTCCGGGCGCGCTTGTACAATATAAAGCTTATTATCAACTCCATCCTTAGCCCATTCCATGTCCATGGGTTTTTTGTAATGTTTTTCAATGACTACCGCCCATTTGGCCAGCTGTAGAATTTCCTTGTCCGTTAAAACGTATTTATTCCTTTCCTCGGTAGTAGTGGGAATATTCTTAGTCGGCTGCGCGCCGGTGCTGTACACCATTTTTATAAGCTTGGTGCCCAGCTTTCTCGTTAAAATCGGCTTGTATTTATCCAGCGTGGGTTTGAAAATATAGAATTCATCCGGAGTAACCGCGCCCTGCACGATATTTTCACCTAGCCCCCAGGAACCGTTTATCAATACTGCATTTTTAAATCCTGATTCGGTATCAATGGAAAACATCACGCCGGAGCAGGCCTTGTCCGAACGAGCCATTTTCTGCACGCCGATGGACAGGCCGATTTTGAAATGGTCAAAGCCTTTGTCTACGCGGTAAGAAATAGCGCGGTTGGTAAATAAAGAGGCAAAACATTTTTTGCAGGCTTCCAGCAGTGCCTTCTCGCCGCGGATGTTCAGATAGGTCTCCTGCTGTCCGGCGAACGAAGCATCGGGTAGATCTTCAGCTGTTGCAGAAGAACGAACCGCTACATCGCAGTTCTTCCCGTATTTTTTTTCTAATTTTCTATAGGAAACGACGATTTCCTGTTTTAAATCCGCCGGTATTTCAGCGTGTAAAATCGTCTGACGAACCTTTGCGCCGCGTACCATTAAATTTTTCAGACTCTTGGTATTCAGGTCGGATAATATCTGGCGTATGCGCTGCATGATGCCCGCTTCTTTTATTAAATAAAAATAAGCGCTGGCCGTAATGGCGAAGCCGTTGGGTACCAATACGCCTTTCTGCACCAGATTGCGGTACATTTCACCCAGGGAAGCGTTTTTGCCGCCAACCAGGGGCACATCTTTGATGCCGATTTCATTAAACCAAAGAATTGTTTTTATCTGCCTGTTCATTTTTTTTGCCATAAAAAAATAGTTAATAAATAATAATCTTTCTATAATTATAACACAAAAAGCCCGAATATTAAAATCGGACTCTTTGTAATATTATCTTATTAAACGGTAATATTTATAGTTTAATTTTGCCAGCGATGTCGCCGATAACCGGCATTTTGTATCTCTCACCCGATAAAGCTTTGATAAATCCGACGATATCCAGGACCACTACCACCAGCCAGATTGCCCAGCCGATCACCGGTACTACGCCGATAAAAGACGCGATAAAAAGAATCAAACCCTGTTTGGCATGAAATTTCACGAATTCATCGTCCTTTTTTATGATCAACATCACCACGCTGAGTATCCAGACATACGATAAAGCGCCCATTAAATTGCTATCGGTATTTACTGTAGTTGGTTTCTTTTCCTCCATAATTGCCACCCCCTTTCGAGGCTTTAAAAATTTTATTGTTTTTTAAACTTTGAATCAATAGATAGAAAACTAATATAGTCGCTGCCCCCACCGCCGTGTTTATAAATGGCATTCTGATAAGATTCAGCAGGTACCACCATTGATGATACCAAATAATGTCAAAAATTGCCAGCAATAAACCGGAAATAACGCCCAGAAAAACGCCGGCAACCAGGGCCGCGGTCAGACTGATTCGCCTGCGAGTTTGCAGCCAAAAGGCAAAAACAGCAAAAACCGCCACAATAATCACCCACTCCGCGTATTTGAAAAAATCAAACTTGATATTCAATGCTTCCAGTACAACTAAAAGCAAGGCAAACCAGCGGCTGGCCTGCCAGTAAAACGACGGGCTTTTGCCCGCGATCAAGGCGTCATTATCCGCAGAAATATTGTCATTTTTTTCCTGGATAATTTCCGGCATATTTTTGATTTAATCTTCTGACTGAATTATAGGTTATTAAATGTGTTTTGACAAACTAATTGCTTAGAACAATTTTTTATTAGAATAGTTCTTTAAATACATAAAAAATCGGGACTGAGTTTCCTCAATCCCGGGATAAAATGAACTTTGGTAGCTATCAGCCAGGAACGTTTGTTCCGCGGATTTCTCCAGTTTGCGATTGCCCCGATTCCGGTAACGGAATACCTGCGTCGAGGAATATTTTACGCGATTCTGGGTCGTAATCCAATACTGCGCGCTGTAATACCTCGCGCGTCAACTGCAACGATGGGGCCTGGATGCTATCCTTCAGTCGGTGAAGATCAAATACCGTCGCAATTGCATTTCGCTTCAACAGTTCGGCTTTACTTTCATAACCCGCCAGCTGAGGGAAAAAATTCTGCAATGCCTCATCTTGAGAAAATTGACATAGTTTTGCGAATCGCCTACTACTCCCTTCAACTAAAGTAGAGTTGTAAAGAAACGACTTTAGCAAAGCAGCCTTGAACGAGAAACATGGCGTATTTGAAAATTCTGTAATCGGAAACCTAAAATGAATAGATTTTCGAAGCCGCCAGCCAAAACGAACAACCATTTCAATAATACCGCAAAATGGTTTTTCGCTATGATAGCTCGCAACGAACCTGAAGTCAACTGACGATGAGTCGCCAAACTGCCAAAATCGGAATGTTTTCCACTTATAGTAGGCGTCCCCACCAAAATTCGAGTATGCGTGGAATGTCCACACATTGCAGGCTTTGCAAAAAACTGGAATAAATACGAAATGACTACTCCCGCCTCGCGCTTCACACCATTCCTCAGTTGGACACTCTGGAACGTCAAGGGCGTTTTGCCCCAAATCAGCTCGACACTGATCTGTAACATTGCCATACGTTATGGATTCATGACAATGCCAGTGTGACCTAAAACAGGCATTGAGCGTGAGCCTAGTGGTAACAAGAAAATCTGACATAAATCCTCCTTCTCACCCTGAACTTCCTACCCTATTTCATGTAGGCCGAAATACGTGAGCCGTAAGGTCGCGCATCTATCAAAGGGAAATCCTTCGCTGGAGTAAGGCGTGACTTCGGTACCTTGCTCCGCACGGCATTAGCCGCGATATTTGATGCGTCTTGCTTTGTCAATGAGCAAGTTTTTTACGATACCAAATAAATTGTAGTTTGTCAATCAATTTTATAACGCTCCCCTTGGAGTGGTTTTTTTAATTAAATAAATCGCAAACGCCTTCATAAACAACAAAACTCCCAGTGAAAACCAGGAGCTTTGTTTATAATTTATATTAAAAGGTGCAGGTGATTATTATTCCTGATCATCGCGAGGTTGCGGGTCTCGTGGGTCCCGAACCGAGCGATACAAATATTTTGCGAAAGGTATCGGAAAACACTTTCTAAAAGGGTTTTCCGAAATTCTTACATTCCCATATCCATCCCGCCCATGCCCGGCATTCCGCCCATTCCTGGCATGCCGCCTGGCATACCGTCTTTCTTGTCCGGTAAATCTGTAACTACGGCTTCTGTGGTCAATAACATAGCGGCGGCTGAAGCGGCGTTCTGCAAGGCGCTGCGGGTAACTTTTGTCGGGTCAACGATACCGGCGGCTACTAAATCTTCATATTTATCCGCGTCAGCGTTATAGCCTTCATTGCCTTTCAGCTTTTTAATTTCTTCAACTATCACTGAACCTTCTTTTCCGGCATTCAGGGCGATCTGTCGCACCGGCTCTTCCAGGGCGCGTTTCAGTATGGAAATGCCGATCACCTCTTCGCCTTTTACTTCTACGTCTTTTAATACATGGATTGTCCGAATCAGGGCCACGCCGCCGCCTGGCACAATGCCTTCTTCCACGGCTGCGCGGGTGGCATGCAGAGCGTCTTCAATGCGGTGCTTTTTCTCTTTTAATTCAGTCTCAGTGGCCGCGCCTACTTTTATAATGGCGACGCCGCCGGATAATTTGCCCAGCCGTTCCTGAAGTTTCTCTTTATCAAAATCCGAAGTTGAATCCTTGATTTCCTTTTTTAATTGCGCGACGCGGTCCTTAATGGCTTTCTCGTCGCCTTTGCCCTCAACAATGGTGGTGGTTTCTTTAGTCGCAACCACCCGCCGTGCCTGGCCAAGCATTTCCGGCGTAGCATTCTCCATTTTCAGGCCAATCTCCTCGGAAATTACCTTGCCGCCGGTCAGGATAGCGATGTCTTCCAGCATTTCCTTGCGCCGGTCGCCGAAACCGGGGGCTTTGACCGCCAGTACGTTGAAAGTGCCGCGTATTTTATTTATTACAAAAGTAGTCAAGGCTTCGCCCTCAACTTCATCGGCAATAATCACTAATTCTTTTGTTCCGCTCTGCGCCAGTTTTTCCAGCAATGGGAGAATTTCACTCAAAGCTGATACTTTCTTGTCGGTAATCAAAATGCGGGCATCCTTGTATTCCGCTTCCATGCGTTCAGCGCTGGTAACCATATAAGGCGAGACATAGCCTTTATCGAATTGCATGCCTTCCACCACTTCTTTTGACAGACCGAAAGTCTGCGATTCCTCAACGGTCACCACGCCGTCCTTGCCGACTTTTTCCATGACTTCGGCGATTAACCGGCCGACTTCCGTATCCTGCGAGGAAATGGTGCCGACCTGGGCAATCTCTTCATTGGTTTTTACCGGTTTGGAAATCTTTTTCAATTCTTCAATTACTGCCTTGACGCCTTTTTCAATGCCGCGCTTAACCACCATCGGGTTCGCTCCGGCAGCGACGTTCTTGAATCCTTCGGCTACCATACTCTGCGCGAGCAAAGTCGCGGTCGTGGTACCGTCTCCGGCCACGTCATTGGTCTTGGAGGCGACTTCCTGGACCACCTGCGCTCCCACGTTTTCAAATTTGTCTTCCAGTTCAATTTCCTTGGCAATGGTCACGCCGTCATTGGTTATGACCGGCGAACCGAAGCCTTTGTCCAAAACGACGTTGCGGCCCTTGGGACCCAAAGTCACTTTGACGGCGTCAGCCAGCTTGTCAACGCCTCTTTTTATTAATTGCCTGGCTTTTTCATCGAATAAAATTTGTTTGGCCATAGTTTTATTAATTTAAGATTTATAATGAATAATGTATAATTTCGAAATTGGTCTTTAGTTTAAAGTTTAAAGAAGTAAGTTTGGAAAAAGGATGTTAGGTATAAGACTTTCTACATACTTCTTTCTTCTTTTCCTTCTTCCTACAACTTTCTACTTACCACTAACTATTCAATCTTCGCCAGCACGTCTTCTTCTTTCAAAACCTTATACTCAATTTTTTCTAATTTTACTTCTTCGCCGGAATACTTGCCGAAAATAACCTTGTCGCCTTTTTTCAGTCCCAGCTTTTTTATTTTTTCGCCGTCGCCGACAGCCACCACTTCGCCCTCTTCTTTTTTTTCTTTCTCAACGGTGTCGGGCAGCACAATGCCTGATTTAGTCACTTCTTCCTCGGTTACCGGCTTGACGATTATTCTATCGCCCAATGGTTTCAAATTCATATTTTTTCTTTTTAATGATTATTTAGCTAATGATACTAATTTTTTGGCTTAAATTAGCACTCTTACCTTTAGAGTGCTAAGTCGTAGTATTTATTGTATATAATGATATATCCGAAGTCAAGTCAAGCGATAATTAGGTTATCCACAAGTTCTTGGAGTTTGAGTCGGGATTAATAATCCCGACTTTGCAGGTTTGCTAATTAATTGCCTGCCCTACCCGCGCTTAAGCGTGAGATGACTTAGCTTAGATATGGAGAAACACGTAAGCCCAAATAAATTTGGACTTCACACGGTTAAAAAATAGACGCAACGAAAAAATCCGCGTAGCTAATAAATCCCTATTTATTAGCCGTTTTTTTGGAAGCAGATACGTTATAATATCGCGTAGCTAATAAATCCCTATTTATTAGCCGCTTTTCTTGCATAAATTGTCATTCAAGTGATTTACCAGGAAATGCGGATGGGGCAATAATTATTACTTGACAATATCAGCCAATCGCATTAAGTTTAGCTAACGCACGTTTACAAATTCACTGTACCTTATAACCATCGCGCCCGAAAGGGACGCAGCTATTCCGAAAGGAAGAGTCACGCTTCGAAAGGAGCAAAAAATGGACGAACAATTAGTGAGCCAGGTACTTTATGGCTCTTTCCGGGTCAACCAAAGCTCACCTGTGGTTGAATTTCCAAAAATGGATGCGGCCACTCCAGATCCCCTGTTGGGCTGGACATTCGGCGCCCTAAGCAATTGCACTCTGCAAGAAACCGTGGAAGGACCGAAGAAATTTCTTGAAGCCTGCCTGAACTGCAAGAATCCTCTGGTGATCGCCAGAGCTATTCTGGCTGTGTTGCTGGAAAATCCCGTCACTGCCGATATCTGGATGGCAACTTTGATGAAGCCGTTTGGCAGAACGGAAAAGGACAGAGAGAATAAACCGGATATTACGGATTTTATTCATGCCCTGCCTGTGGCGCTTATGTTTGCGGCGGTCTGGCGCGATAACTATTTCAAACAACGCGCCAAGTTTGAGAAAGACCTGCCAGACGCCATCATCATTATAATGATGAAACATTTCCGTGCGTATCCCACTAATTCCAGTGAAATAAGACCGGAAAAGAATATCCGCGAATTGCTTTCGTCAGCCATTGAGGAGTGGATCAGCAAAGCCTTTTTCTTCGCCGGGCGCCAAGGAGACACTCACAGGCAAAAAGACATCCAGAAGATAATCACGGCGATTTACAGCGAACGATATCCGCTGGAAAACCTGGGTGGTGAACCGAACGAAATCGGCTATGATCTCGCCACCATAATGACCTATGGCGTCTTCAAACGCATGAATCTCCTCGATAAAGCGGTGGCTATCACCCGATTGATGAGAACAAAAAACGCCTTCATTCAACGAATATTTGAGCATGAGCAATTGCTCTAACAAACAGCACAAACTATTAACGGACAACCCCTTGGTTGTCCGTTTTTTTATTTTCTAAGTCGGGATTACTAATCCCGACTTTTATCGGTAACTCTGCGCAACCGCTTCAGCCACAAACCGAATATCAGCCAGAAAAACAGCACTCCAAATGACATGGTCCATAAATAATGGTCAAAAAACCCGAGCAGCAGCAAAGCCAAAAAAGCAATCGTGTAAACGAAAAACCACTGGTCCTCGTCAAGTTTTTTCCAGTGAATAACAAAAGCCTGCCGGAAAAATTCCATCGCCAACAATAAAATCAGCAGGCCGCCAAAAACCCCGATTTCTGCAGCTGCCAAAATGTAAATATTATGTACTGGCTGATAATCCCAGGCCTCCAACGATGAATGATTCTGATAAAGGGCATAAGTGTAGCTTCCCAGTCCGGCGCCGTAAGTCCAGTATTTATTCAAAACCGTTTCCGCCTGCGAATATTGCTCGGTTCTTTGCGTTAACGACATGGTTTCCAAACGGCCAGTGGCGGTCAGGCGCGTGTGCCACAATTCCGGCAGCTGTACATAACTAAAAACCGCCAGCATTATCAGCCAGGCAAAAATCTCCAGTAATATCCTCACTCTGAATTTATTTTTCTGCAGCCAGGCGATCAGCAGGCAGAAGAGCAGGCAAACACCGAATACCAGCCAGGCCGCGCGCGAAAAGGTCAGAATCAAGCCGAAAGCCGTCACCACAAAGGCGCTGACCGTCAGCACTATCTGCCAGACGCGGACGCGTAAATGCGCCCTGATGATGAACAGGTAGCCGATCAAAAAAATCAGGCAGACCACCAGGAAGCCGGCCAGTATGTTGGGATGCGGAAAAGAACCGTAGGCGCGCAACCACCGTCCGGCGGAAGTGGCCACCACTGACTCCCCAACTATCTGGTCAGGCGACTGGGCGGCCATGCCCAGCCATTTGGAGGCGAAGACGCTCTGGGTAAAAAACTGGTAAATGCCCAGCACGGCCTGGATGACTCCGGCAGAAATAAAAGCCAGGCTTATTTTTCTCCAGTGCAGCGGCTGGCGCAAAACATAAACAACCAATAGTACCGCCTCTGCCAGTTTAAGGAAATAATACCAGGAAACTTCGCGGTTCTGCGAATAAATTATGGAAATAAAACTGACCAGCGCTAGACCGGCGATGATCATTAAAAAGACACCGTGTCTCGGCTTTTTTGGCCGCGGTAAAAAGATACTAACCAGAAATATCAGGACAAAAAGAATATCCACTCCGTACAGGCTGAGCGTGCCGTATTCCCACGCCCCGCCGTTAAGAAAACCCTGATGCCATATCCACCGCGTCTGCCAGGGCAATAAAAAAATAAACAGGTAAAAGGCGTAGCTGACGATTTTTTCCAGTTTACTGGCCATAAGCTTGATTAAGTCTTTTTTTCCAGCTTTCATAATAAAGGCGGCGCCGGTCGTTATCGTGAAATTTTAAAACACCGTCGTTAATAATTACGCGGGTATCTTTATTAGCCGCCTCCCTAAGTTTTTCTGGCATAATGTGCATCTGTTGTTTCTTGAAAAAACTCTCCGGCAGTAAAGTGAAAAATCCGGTATAAACGCTTTTCAACCAGCCGGCGGGAGCAACAGTGCGCCGGGGCACAGTGCTGGCCGGGATCCAATTCGGAATTTTTTTGCGCACCCAGGCGTTTTGGGTTTCGAAATCATTATATAAGCCCTCGTCATAAACCGGATACAGCTGGACGATCCAATACGGCAGGTAAATATCGTCGGCGACTTTAAAAATTTCCAGGTTAAGATTATTCTTATCAATGAAAAAGCTGGCGCAAAAAGTGTCCTGCGTTTTTTGCAGGGTTGGCCGCAGGTTAAAAAGTTTTAAAAAGCCGGTCACCCACCAGCGCGCCTGCCACACCCGCCGCGGGCTGGTAATGATGAATAAATCAATGTCCCCCTCGCGGCGGCTGTTGCTGTACGCGAGGGTATTGCAAATGGCAATTATTTTAACAAAAGGCATCCAGCGCAAATATTTTATGATTCTCACGGCGCGCTCATATTTATCCTCTGCCAAACGGTAACGCTCCAGCCGACGATTAACAATCTCCTCTCTGCCGCGCAAAAAATAAAATCCGTTCTTTGTTTCCAGTTTTTCTCCCAATAACTTGCTGCTCTGCAGAATTTCTTCAACCTCTGCCAGAGTTGTTTTTTGCGCACCCTCTTGGAAAAAAAGCCATTTCCAAATCTCCATCAGGGTTAATGGATAGTCGAAAACATCAAAATAGCAAATAGCCGATAAAATAGCTTTTTCAACTGCGGTCATGTGAATATTATAGCCTTTTCATGGCCTTATTAAAAGTGTTGACACCAGCCGATTAAAGTAGTAAATTTAAAAAATAAAGTATTTTTAACCTATTCAACAAGTGGAGGATAGTCATGTCGGATCAAAGCGAGGTAAGCATTTACTCGCGCCACATCAGGTTGGAGGTGGTCATTCCCGAGAAGTACTTCGGAGAATTCATAATGGAGTTCGGCCAGGCATTCGCTGTTGAGGGTGGCCGCGAGGGTATTAGAAGGATTAAGGCCGTTGACAGCTACTACAATCATCCAAGCGGTTGGCACATTAAAGCAAGCGTGCATGAGGATGACGAAGACAGGTTCTACGAATTTCTCCGGGGTTTTTGTCAGTCACGGGATCTCCCTTTCCGCGATCCCAAGGCAAAGGCCACGCCGTAACAGCCCATTCATTATGTCTAACGAAAACCAGAGGACCCTCTATGAGGTGCCCTCTTTTTTATTCTCCTCCACTTACATACCCCGCCGCGTAGAAGCTAAATCCTATTTAGCTTCTACGGTGATATATAGTGAGGATAAAAAAAAGAGGACGATACAAGTCGTCCCCGATAATCTGACCGAATGGGCAGTTAATTTCAAACTGCCGCGCGCAAAAAAACGAAAGCAATAGAAAGGAACACCTGCGAAACCAGTCCGCCAACCAGACGCGTCTCACGTGATTGGTTGTAAAGCCGCAGCGCCACCAGCGACATAACGGAAAAACCTGATACCACCACTGAAATAATAGCTGCCTCCGGTGCCTTATAGTTGAACATTACCAGTAAAAAATACAGGTCATCCCAGAATGAAAATACCACCGTCGCCACAATTGCAAATATCAGAAGAATCCCCATTATTTTACTCTGGTCCCTATACATAGCCACCACGCAGGAAATTAAAGCGGCTAAACCAATCGCTGCAAAGAACATACTCCATACCTCCATTAAAAATCCATTACCGGAATCTTAATACAATAAGCCCGCCTTGTCAAAAAGATAAGGGGTGATTTTAAAAATATAAATAGCTAGCTAATCCAGCATGCCTTGTAGGAAGTAACCGGTATAGCTTTTTTTTACTTTAGCTACTTCCCTCGGTGTGCCCTGAGCCACGATTTCCCCGCCCTTGCTCCCGCCTTCCGGTCCCAGATCAACTATCCAGTCAGCGGACTTGATAACGTCCAGGTTATGCTCAATCACCAGCACCGTATTGCCCTTGTCCACCAGCTTGTTTAAAACGTTTAACAGCCTTTTCACGTCCTCGAAGTGCAGGCCGGTGGTCGGCTCATCCAGGATATACAAAGTCTTGCCCGTCGCACGGCGGGATAATTCAGTCGCCAGCTTGATGCGCTGGGCTTCGCCGCCGGATAAGGTCGTGGCTGACTGGCCGAGATGGATATAGCCCAAACCGACTTCGTGCAAAGTTTTTAGCTTATTATGGATCGGCGGCAGATTCTCAAAAAATTCCATCGCCTCTTCCACCGTCATATTAAGGATCTCGGAAATATTCTTGCTTTTATAATGAATTTCCAGGGCCTGCTGGTTGTAGCGCCGGCCCTTGCATTCTTCGCATTCCACATAGACATCCGGCAGGAACTGCATTTCTATTTTGACTAAACCGTCGCCCTGGCAGGCTTCACAGCGTCCGCCCACGACGTTGAAGCTGAAGCGTCCCGGAGAATAGCCGCGGATGCGGGCTTCCGGCACCTGCGAGAACAAATCCCGGATATAGGTAAAAACGCCGGTATAAGTGGCGGGGTTGGAGCGGGGCGTGCGGCCGATCGGCGACTGGTCGATATTAATGACCTTATCAAGATTTTCCGTGCCGTCTATGGCTTTGTGCTTTCCCGGCACGTCCTTGGATTGGTAAAATTTTTGGGATAAAGATTTCGCCAGAATTTCCGTCATTAATGTGGATTTGCCCGAGCCGGAAACGCCGGTGATGCAGACAAATTTGCCCAGGGGAATTTTCACGTCAATATTTTTCAGGTTGAATTCGCTGGCGCCGCGGATAGTCAGGTTCTTGCCGTTGCCCGGGCGGTATTTTTTCGGCGCGACGATTTTTTTGCGGCCGGATAAGTACGCCCCGGTCAGGGAATTCTTGTTTTTTTTCAATTCTATCGGAGTGCCGCAGGCCACAACTTTGCCGCCGTGCTCGCCAGCGCCCGGACCGATATCAATAACGTAATCCGAAGCTAAAATAGTGCCCTCATCGTGTTCAACGACTATTACGGTATTGCCCAATTCTTTCAAAGCAATTAAAGTGCTGATCAATTTTTCATTGTCGCGCTGGTGAAGTCCGATGGAAGGCTCGTCTAATATATAAACCACGCCAACTAAAGAAGAGCCGATCTGGGTAGCCAAACGGATGCGCTGGGCTTCGCCGCCGGCTAAAGTCTGGGCCGCCCGGTCCAGGCTTAAATAATCAAGACCGACGTTGTGCAGGAAAGTGAGGCGCGCGGAGATTTCTTTCAGGATCTGCTTGGCAATGGCTTTTTCCTTGGTTGTTTCCAGCTTCAGGGTATTAAAAAACCCGCGCGCCAGGTCAACCGTCATGGCGGCGACGTCGGCAATGGAGATATTGGCAATTTTAACTGACAGCGCTTCCGGTTTCAGCCTCTTGCCGTGGCAGGTCGGGCAAAGCAGCACGCGCATGTACCTTTCAATCTCGGCCCGTATATAATCTGACTGTGTTTCCTTATAGCGGCGCATCAGGTTCGGCATCACGCCCTCGAAATTTCTGGTGAATTCACCGCTGAACCGGTCGCTGGAGTATTCCATGGTATATTCTTTGTTGCCGGTGCCGTTTAAAACCATGTCCAGCTGTTTCTTGGTCAAATCTGCAACCGGTACGTCCAGGGAAAAACCATGCTCCTGGGCCACGCCTTCCAGAAACCGCAGATACCAGGCCTGGTTGGAGGAAGTTCTGGACCACGGACGGATGGCGCCCTCGGCAATAGTCAGCCGGGGGTTGGGAATGACCAGCTGCGGATCTATTTCCAGGCGGGTGCCCAGGCCGGTGCAATCCGGGCAGGCGCCGTGAGGGCTATTAAATGAAAAATTTCTTGGTTCAATCGGCGGCAAACTGATATTGCAGTGCGGGCAGGAATAATTCTGGGAAAAAAGCAGGTCTTCCTTTTTTCCATTTACCTGAATGATAACCAGGCCGTCGCCCAGGTCCAGCGCCGCTTCCAATGACTCATTCAGCCTCTTTTTATCCAGGCTGCCATCATTGGTCAGGCGGTCAACCACCACTTCCAGATTGTGCTTTTTATTTTTATCTACTCTCAGGTCTTCCGCTTCCTCGACCGAATACATCTCCTTGTCAAAGCGCACGCGCACGTATCCGGCCTTGCGCACTTCGGAAATAATTTTTTTGTGCTCGCCTTTCTGGTCGCGGATAACCGGCGCTAAAATCATGAATTGGGATCCGGACGCCAAGCTGGCAACACTAACGGCAATCTGCTCAATAGACTGCTTGTTGACCAGCCGGCCGCATTGCGGGCAGTGCGGCTTGCCCACCCTAGCGAATAACAATCGCAGGTAATCATATATCTCCGTTACTGTGCCGACGGTGGACCGGGGGTTATGCGAAGTAGATCTCTGATCAATGGAAATGGCGGGCGACAAGCCCTCAATCAAATCAACATCCGGCTTGTCCATTAAGCCTAAAAACTGCCGGGCATAAGCGGAAAGGGATTCCACATACCGACGCTGGCCTTCAGCATAAATAGTATCAAAAGCCAGTGATGATTTTCCTGAACCGGAGATGCCGGTGATCACCACTAATTTATCGCGCGGTATGTCAACGTCAATATTCTTCAGGTTGTGCACCCGGGCACCGCGAATTATTATTTTGTCTACACTATTTTTCATTATAAAAAAATATCCACAGGTTAAAGATACGAAAGCCATTATACACCCCGTGTCAAGATCGGTCAAGAGATAATAGGAGTACCCCGGACAAGTGCCTTTCAAACAGTTACCTTTATTATATGGCTGAACGATTGTCATTTCGACCGACTCTGAGCGTAGCCGAAGAGGAGCGGAGAAATCTCGGTCAATAGAGCAGAACGTAATACTATTAGTCTATTAACATTTAACTTTTTATTACCTACTAAAAAAAGGCGGTCCGATCTTATTGCTAAGACCGGACCGTTGGCGACCATCAGGCCGCATTTCTGCTGCGTCGGTGAGACTTGCCAACCCTTTCAGGCTGGGCATCACCACAAACCGTCTGCCAGGCTGCCAGGATGTACTTTGCCATGGCTGACGTAGCGCCCGGCAAATCCAACTGGAGCAGGTGGGTGTTAGTCTGCACATGGGCCGACTGATAGATGCGATCTTCTTTCACTCTGATAACACGGATATCCCCGTTGCTGACAATGTTGCCGCGGTCAATTTCGTACCGATCGATCTGTACATAGCCGTCGCTATACACAGCTACCAGATACATAGGCAAATACATCGGCGACTTGCTCTCCCCCTGGTCGATCCTGCCGCAAAAACTGTAGCAGTGGAAATCGTACCCACTATGCGGCATATTGAAAGCCGGGAGAACCGCGAAGCCATCAGAGGTAGGTATCAGGGGCACCAGGTATCGATCAGTTGCTTCGCCCGGACGCCAGGTCAAAACTGCCTGATAATCGATCGCCTCCCCATGCCCATCGAGATTAATGGCGAATTCACCGACCCCATCGCTCCAACGTGAAGCATGGCTGTCCACGAAAACGTAATTCTTGCCGTAGTTCACTCCATGAGCTACGCGGCCACGCCTGGTTTCGCTTGCCGGCTTTGCCAATACTGCCTGAACCTTGAGACTCATAACACCGCCTCCAGAATTGAAAATTGTGAAAAAAATGCCGAAGAAGCCTGACTTCTTCGATTAACTTGAAAATAAAAAAGTGCGTGGAGAAATAACTGGCAATATTAGCATGGACATTGGCTTTTGTCAATACCAATACCCGCCGACTATGTTATAATTCTATCAGCTATGAAAAAAATCAGCCTGCAAAAAATACCCAAAAAACCCGGAGTTTATATCTTCAAAGATGTAAATGACAGCATACTTTATATTGGCAAAGCGACAAAATTAAAAGACCGCATTTCTTCATATTTCCGGCAGACCAGCCAGCTGACGCCGCAAAAGCAATTGATGGTGGAAAAAATTTCCAAACTGGAATTTATTATTACCACCTCGCCGTCAGAAGCCCTGCTCCTAGAGTCAAATCTGATAAAAAAGCGCCAGCCGCCGTTTAATATTGATTTGAAGGATGACAAGAACTTTTTATATATTAAAATATCGCTGGATGAGGAATTCCCGCGCGTCTTTACGGTCAGGAGAATCAGCTGGGATAAAGCCAGATATTTCGGCCCTTACGTCTCAGCCGGTTCGGTTAGGCAGACTTTGCGCCTGCTGCGCAAGCTTTTTCCGCATCGTAATTTTTCCCGTTCGGCGTCTAAATATCATTTGAACTTCCTGGTTAAAAGGTATCCGCAGCTGCTGGGCCCCAGTGACCCGCGTGAGTACAGATTAAACATTAATAATATTATTAAATTTCTCAAAGGCGAGTACCGGATGATTGCCGAGGAGCTGGGGAAAAAAATGGCCCGTGCTTCGCATAACCGGCAATACGAAAAAGCCGCCACCTGCCGCGACCAGATACAGTCAATCAAAAGGCTGATGGAAAAACAGATTGTCGTCTCAGCCAAACGGGAGAACCAGGATATCGTCAGCCTGGCACAAAATCGTGAACTGGCCTGCATCAACCTTTTCATCATCAGGCAGGGAATACTTCTGAACAAGCAGAATTTCATTTTGAAAAATATTGCCAGCCAGACTGAAGGGGAGATCATTCAGGCCTTCCTAGAAAGATACTACCCCCAAACCACCGACCTGCCCGGGGAAATTATTTTGCCTCTAAAGCTGGCTGACCAAAAAATTATCGAAAATACTTTCGGAGTTAGAATAATCGTTCCCCAAAAAGGAACAAAGAAAAAATATCTTGAACTGGGAGTTGAGAATGCCGTAGGCTATCTGGAACAGCAAAAAGCATCCTGGGAAAAAGAAAAGACTCAAACAAAAATCGCGCTGGAGCAATTTAAAAAATTATTGTCTTTACCCCATATTCCCAGGCGCATTGAAACTTATGATATTTCTAACATTCAGGGCCAGAATCCGGTTGGCTCCATGATTGTTTTTACCGACGGCCGCCCTGATAAAAAATGGTACCGCAAATTTAAGATAAAAAGCGTCAAAGGGGCCAATGACACGGCGATGCTGGCGGAAATGCTCAAACGCCGTTTTGGTCACCTTAAACTGCCCCCTTCTCCCCCTGCGGGGGAGAAGGTTGGGATGAGGGGGCCGTGGCCAAGACCCGATCTGGTAATTCTGGATGGCGGCCGAGGCCAGCTTAATACAGTGATAAAAGCTATTGGGCGCCAAATACCGACAGTGGCTCTGGCAAAAAAACATGAGAACATCTATCTGCCTGACCGGGAGATGCCGGTAAATTTCCCTCCTGACTCCCCGGCCCTTTTCCTGATCCAGCGGCTGCGGGATGAGGCGCATCGTTTTGCTATTGCCTTTTTTCGCAAAGAACATGGCAAAGAAATTAAAAAATCAATCCTTGATGAAATCCCCGGGCTGGGGCCGAAAACCAAGAAAAAACTTCTGGCCCATTTCAGTTCAACCCAGGGAATCGCCGGCGCCTCCGTGGTGGAACTGGGAAAAATTGCCGGGAAAAAACTGGTAAAAATCATTAAGGAATACTTATAAAAATGGATTACGAAAAATTGCAGAGAGAGATAGAGAGAAAAAACCAGCAAAAATCCAGGCGGAAAAAAATCCGGATGAAAGTCTCCGGAGCCAGCGTGAAAAAGCTGCAAAAAATTATAATAAAAAGAGCCGGGAAATAACCAGTTCAGGCCTTTCTTGACAAAAGGCCTGTAATTTGATACCTTATACTAAGCTTAGAGCTATATTTTTTTATATGCAAAACATTCTAAATATTGCGCAGATTGTACTCGCCGGTCTGCTGGTGACGGTAATTTTACTGCAAAACCAGGGCGCCGGTCTTTCCACTGCCTTAGGGGGTGACGGAAACGTTTATCGGACGAAGCGGGGTTTTGAAAAATCTCTTTTCGTGGTCACCATTGTGATAAGTATTTTATTCTTTGGAGTGGCCGTAGCGAATATTTTGATCCGTCAATAAATTATTAATCACTGTTTAAATTGAAACTGAACGTATCAAAAATATTTTCGCAGGCTAAAAACATCTTTCGGAAAAGACAAAAGTCAGACAATAGCCAGGTAAAAACACCGGAAATTGTTTCCGAACAGACTGACTTGGACAAAAAACTCGTTTTTTCCATGGCTAAGCAGCGTTTCCCAAACTGGCAGCAGCTGCAATATATACCCAAATACCTGACAAAAAAGGAGGCGGTAGTTATCCGCGTACTGCTTTTATTGATTATCGCCAGTCTCGGATTTTTAGTGGTTCGCTTTTACCAGCGCCACGTTATTTACCTGCCAAAAGCAGGCGGTAGCTACAGTGAAGCGCTGATTGGCCAGCCATCATATATCAATCCTATTCTGGCCCAGAATGACATTGATCGCGATATCGCCCGGCTGGTTTACTCGGGATTATTCCGCTACGATAAAAACCTCAAGCTTCTGCCTGATTTGGCCCAGAATTATGAAATTTCAGAAGATAAAAAAACCTACACCATACATCTCCGTCAGGACGTCAAATGGCAGAACGGCAATCCGCTGATGGCCGACGACGTGGTTTATACTTATGAAACCATCAAAGAAGCGGATTTTAACAGCCCTTATTACGCCAGTTTCCAGGGTGTAACGATAAATAGAGTTGATGACTATACTGTTTCTTTCGGCCTGGATGAACCATTTTCTCCGTTTCTTTCAAACTTGACGATCGGCATCTTGCCGGCGCATATCTGGAGCGATGTCACTGCCAGCAACTTCCGTCTGGCGGAATATAATACCAAACCGATCGGTTCCGGGCCGTACAAATTCAGTGAACTGGTAAAAGACCAGTCTGGAACGATAAAATCATATTTACTGACTCTGAATCCTGATTATTACAATCAGAAACCTTATATCGAAAAAATTACTTTCAAATTTTATCCTGACTTCGAATCCGCGCTCAGCTCTCTGCAAAATAATAAAGTTGACGGCATCAGCTATATCCCAAAAGATTACAGCGGTTCACTCGGGAAAAACAAGGATATTGTAAATTATTCTCTCCGGCTGCCGCAATATACCGCCATATTTTTTAACCAAAAAAATCCTCTGCTGAAGGTAAAAGAAATAAAGCAGGCGCTGGCCTACGCCACTGATAGAAACCGGATCTTGCAGGAAGCGCTTAGTAACGAAGGCCAGATCATTAACGGGCCGATACTTGAGGGTTTTCTAGGCTATAACCCGGATATAAAAAAATACGATTTTGATAAAGCCAAGGCTGAACAGATACTCAACGACGCCGGCTGGAAAGTGCCTGAAGGAGGCGGTCTGAGGCAAAAAGACGGGAACGAACTTAAATTTTCCCTGACCACCGTTGACCAGCCTGAATATCTGAAAACTGCCGATATCCTGCGTGAGAACTGGGAAAATATCGGCGTCGGCATTGAACTGAAAATTATGAATCCCCTGCGCATTGATAAGGAAGTCATCAAGCCCAGGGCCTACGAGGCTTTTTTATACGGTGAAATATTAGGCGCCGATCCCGACCCTTATCCATTCTGGCACTCCAGCCAAAGCGTTTCCGGTGGATTGAATTTATCAAACTATTATAATAAAGACGCGGATAAATTACTCGAAGAAGCCAGAAAAACCGATAATTTGGATGATCGGGCGAAGGACTACATAGATTTCCAAAACATTATCGCCGAAGATGTTCCCGCAGTCTTTCTCTACAGCCCGTATTATAATTATGGTGCAGCAAAAAAAATTAAAGGTATTAAGGATATACCTATAACTATACCCTCCGATCGCTTTAACGGCATCGAGGACAGGTATATAAAAGTTAAATTGGGTTGGCAGTAATTTTCTGCCGGAGTGGTGAAACCCCGTCATTCGACGGGACAAGTTAGCAAACCTGCCTACCTATGTCTGAGCCGAGATGGCGGAATTTGGTAGACGCACTAGCTTCAGGAGCTAGCGGGCGCAAGCCCATGGAGGTTCGAGTCCTCTTCTCGGCATAGGCACAGGCAGGCACGAAGCGCACTGTTCACCTGTCCGCCATAGCCCGAATATAATGAGGGCAAAGGCGGAGGGCCGTGTGCCCGCAAGGGCTTGGAGGTTCAATTCCTCTCTCCGGCACCAATTAAAATTTACAATAGCAATACACACGGTTTCCCGCTACAATATTTTCAATCAAATGGAGGTGGGACCCCGCCGTATGGCGGTGGCAGGGCCGTGTGGGAGCAATCCCGTGGAGGTTCCCGCCCGACTCGCTGCAGACGCAGCTGCGTCGAAGCGGGCGTGGCGACTCCTCTTTCGCCCATTATAACCCCTAAAATTGATTACCAGATGACGCATCCCGCCTTTTGCGGAGATTCTCGAAAACAATAACTTAATAAAATGATGAGATCCCGCTGACTAGCGGGGCTCCCTGCCCCGTACATGAGCGAAGCGAATTGTACGGGGTCTCCGGCATCAAATAATTAAATTCTAATCTCAAAATACGAAATCCAAAACCTATTTGAATTTCTAATGACAAATTTCTAATACCTAACCAAACCCCAATATCCAATAATTAAACGTTTAAATTGGGCATTATTAGCATTAGATATTAAAAAATTGATTAGAAATTAGAGCTTGGAAATTGGAAATTTTTAAAAATATATGATACAAAAAAAACAAACTAAAAAAATCAGACAACCGCAGCATCAGGATAACCGCCTGCGGATCATCCCACTCGGCGGCCAGGAAGAAGTCGGCCGCAATATGACCGTGTTCGAATACGGCAACGATATTGTAATTCTGGATATGGGCGTACAGTTCCCGGAAGAAGACATGCCCGGCATTGATTATATAATTCCCAATATCGCCTATCTGCGCGGCAAGGAAAAAAATATCAGAGGGGTTATTTTTTCCCACGGACATCTGGACCATATCGGCGCGGCTCCGATTCTCCTAGAAAGGCTGAATAATCCGACGATTATCGGCCGGCCACTGACGCTGGCTATGATAAAACATCGCGTGGAAGATTATAAAAAAGGGGCATCCAAGCGGCTGCATACGATCAATATCAAAAATCTTAACCAGAATATTAGGCTGGGAAAATTCACGGCTAATTTCTTTCAGGTTGATCATTCTATCATGGATGCTATCGGCGTTATTCTGCAGACTCCGCAGGGCACTATTATCCACCCCGGTGATTGGACTTACGAGAGAGACCCTCTGGATCGGAATCCTGTCACCTATAACCGCCTGGCCGGATTACCTAAACCAACCATACTAATGCTGGAAAGTCTGGGTTCCACGGCCAATAAAGAAAGGACTCCGGAAAAAATAATGTACCAGAATCTGCAGAGGCTGATGGAACAGGCGCCCGGACGCATCATCATCGGCACTTTTTCCTCACAGCTGGAAAGAATCAGATGGGTGCTGGACCAGGCGCAAAAAGTAGGAAAAAAAGTAGCACTGGATGGCTACAGCATGAAAGTCAATGTGGAAGTAGCCAGACAGCTGGGATACATTAAAACTAAAAAAGGCTCGCTGATCACCGTTGATCAGATACACAAATATCCCGACCGCAAAGTGGTGGTCGTCTGCACCGGCGCCCAGGGTGAGCCGCGGGCGGTGCTTTCCCGTATCATCAGCAACAACCATCGTTTTATCAAAATAAAGAAAAACGATACGGTTATCTTTTCGTCTTCCGTAATACCCGGTAATGAGCGGACTATCCAGCGGCTAAAAGATAATTTATACCGACTGTGCGACAATGTCATACATACGGATATTATGGATGTCCATTCCAGCGGGCACAGCAACGCCGCTGACCTGGTGGAAGTCGTCAAGCAAATCAAGCCCACGTATTTCCTGCCCGTCTATGCCAACCATTATTTCCTCAAGGAGGCGGAAAAACTGGTGGTCCGCCGGGGCTATCCGAAAAATCATATTTTTGTTCTGGATAACGGTTCTATTTTGGAAATAAGCAAAAATGGTGCGAACCTGTCTCCCCAAAAAGCCCCTTCGCATTATGTTTTTGTCGATGGCCTGGGGGTCGGAGACGTTTCAAATGTGGTTCTGCGCGACCGGCAGATGCTGGCGGCTGACGGCATGTTTGTCATTATCGTTACCGTAGATTCTAAAACAGGAGACATCCTCAATGCGCCGGACATTATTTCCCGTGGCTTCATTTATGTCAAGCAGAACAAACAGCTATTGGAACAGACTAAAAAGAAAGTACAAGCGATATTTAAAGAACGCGAACCGCGCGCCGAAGCTGACGAGCAGTACATCAAAAATAAGATCCGCGACGACATCGGACAATTCCTGTTTACAAAAACTCAGAGAAGGCCGATGGTGCTACCGGTTGTGATAGAAGTATAAATCAAACCTTATAATAACCGCTCCAAGCGCACCCCTCTGTGGGTGCGCTTGTTTGTATAATTAAAAACTCTTAACAGGCACAAAAAAAAATTTAAAATAATAAAAAAGCGTGTCCGGAAACTGGACACGCCCACTTCTAAAAACAGCGAAAGCTTAGACGGAAAAAACCTCCTGAAAATCGCGATCCGACGAAATAAAGATCGGATGGTTAAGGCCAATGGCCTCAAGCGTTTCCCTGGTCTGCCTGTGCCAGCGCTGGTCCAGAGGCAATACCCCAGACTGCTTTGCGGCTTCGGCTGCTTCATGCTCATCCAGAAACAGCGCTACTACTTCACCAGTGGATCCGTCCAGTAAACCGCTGCGCACCTTATCCGGGCGCTGATGCAACCTACCCGCTGGCGCGGGATTAGCCTGATCACAGTCACTATACACGCACAGACCGGATCGGGTAATGCCAATCAGGCCGGCTGGACGCCGTGTCGGCACAAACGCACCTACCGGCAAACCGCCCAGACCGCTCGGACGGCTGCATATTTGCACTTGCGTACCCAGCACTTTCTGAAAAAAAGGCGCTTGGCCATTTAAACGCTCATTCCGACAGCGCCAAACAGCGGATGATCCATCATGTTCACGAGTTAAAGCAAAAAATTCTATCAAATAGTTCATGCCACCTCCAAATTGTCAAAGTTAGTTTTCTACTATACACTATTTAAACTCATGAAGTCAACAATGTAAATATACTCAAGCAGAATCTGTTTTCTCAAAAAAATTAATAAAAAGCCACCACTAACAAAGCGATTTCTATTTTAAACCTGCAATTTACAACTCATTAGTTCAATTGACACTTACTGAATTATTTGCTTAAATAAATCAATTTGCACGTTTAAAGCCAAGTTATAATTCTACAGACAACGTAATAGTCGACAGGCTTTTCCAGACATGGAAAGGAGAACTGAAATGTCAACTGAAAAGATTGACTGCGAACGCTTCGTTCGAGGGTGCGAGGAAATTGACCGGAAGAGGAAGGTCATCACGCGGATTCTTACATCCGTCGAGTCGCTGCTTAGCAAATCCGCGGTGATCAAAGGCAACAAATGGAAATTCGGTCAGATCATTCTCGAAATTCCATTTGGTGAATATGTTTTTTCCATTTCACACCACAAGGGGTTTCTTACCGGGGAAATCCATAATGATAAGCTGGACACGCCAAATACGGGATGGTGGGGTACAACGGATTATGCGGATGCAATTCCCGCATCAGTAGTGCCAATAGTTTATGCCAGTCTTCAACACATAGTTGAAGAAATAGACAAGGCATTACCTCAAGCCGGCATCAGAGTTCATTTCGAATTTTTCAGCAGCCAAGCCGTCGTCTGAGACTGCTGAAAAATATAGTTACATATAACTTGGCTGAAGGTGGATGGACAGCATCCGCCTTCTTTTTTATTGCAAAAAATCCCAATCTGGAGTAATGTGGTATAATAATTAATAGATGGCTTATAGCATATGGAAAATAGCCTATAATTATTTCACGATTACTTTCATAAATCCCCTAGAGCTATAAGCTATAAACCATAAGCTACCTAATAAAACCTATGAAACACATCGTTTTTTCCGGTATCCAGCCGTCAGGACAATTGCATATCGGCAACTACTTCGGCGCCATCCAATCGTGGATTGAGCTGCAGAAAGACAAAACGCACGACTGTATTTTCGCCATCGTTGATTATCACGCGCTGACGGAGGGCCCTGATCCGAAAGAACTGGAGCAGCGCGTTTTTGATACGGCGGTTGATTTTCTGGCTTGCGGTCTGGATCCCAAGAAAAGCATTGTCATGCTGCAGTCATTCGTGCCGGAACATACTGACCTGGCCTGGATACTGAACTGCACAACGCCGGTTGCCTGGCTGGAACGGGTGCCGACATTCAAGGAAAAATCAGAGCGTTTTGCCAATAATGTTAATATGGGGCTGATGGATTATCCGGTTCTGATGGCGGCTGATATCCTGCTATATAATGCAGAAGTAGTGCCGGTCGGCTATGACCAGCTCCCTCATCTGGAGCTGACCAGGGAAATTGCCCGCAGTTTCAACTCCCGCTACGGAAAAATCCTTATCGAACCAAAAGACAAAATCACGCCCACCCCGAAAATCATGAGCCTGATTGATCCGACCAAAAAAATGAGTAAGAGCCTGGGGCCGAAATCATACATCGCCCTGGCGGATTCGCCGGCGGAAATTGAGAATAAAATAAAAGCCATGCCTACGGCCACCGGCACGGAACGGCATGTGATTACGGAATTTTTAAGAAATACCAAGGAAATTAACACGGAATTTAAGGATATGGCTGCAAAATACCCGCCGGAAAAAGGCGTTAAAGTTGAAAAAGACCTGAGCGCCATTGCTAACCGTCTGGGCCAGAAAAACTTCAAAACCTTCATGGCCATCTTCAATTTCTACATGTTATTGTATATTTTCACCGAAACCAGGGACAGGCGCAAATTTGTTGATGAGCTTAGCGGCGGCAACATAAAATTCTCTGAATACAAAAAATTATTGACGGAAAAAATCGTTAAATACCCCGCTTTTGTAAAATTCCGCAAGAAAAGGGCGGAACTGGTAAAAAATCCGAAAGAAATAGAGAATATCCTCAAGCAGGGCAGCAAAAAAGCCAGAGTACAGGCCGTCAGAAACCTGCTGAAGATCAAGAAAAAGATTGGCCTAGCCTAAAATCATTTATTATAAAAAATCCGCTTCTAACGAAGTGGGTTTTTATTTTACTTATCCAAAAAATTATGCCTTGCCGACGTATTTGCCTGTTTCCGTGTTTACTTCAACTATCTCCCCTTCTTTGATGAAAAGCGGAGTGTCAACTTCATAGCCGTTTTCCAGAGTAACTCTTTTGGTAACGGATCCCTGAGCCGTATCTCCGCGGATGCCCGGCGGCGCTTGTTTGACTTTCAGCTTGACTTTATTCGGCACCTCGATGTTTATCGGCTCGCCATTATAGTTCAGGACTTCTACTTCCATGTTTTCAATTAAAAAATTCCTTTTGTCGCCCAGCTGAGTTTCCGAAACAAAAAACTGGTCATAGCTGGAATTGTCCATAAAATAATAGCTCTGGCCGTCCTGGTACAAGTAATTGGCTTTGGAACGGCTGATATCGGCTTCTTCTATTTTTTCCTGGCCCTTGAAGGTCTGATCCAGCACCTGTCCGGTTTTTAAATTCCGCAAATTGACCCTCATAATGCCTTTTGACTGGGCCATTTTGATGAAGTCATGCTTGACCACGACATAAGGCTCGCCCTGGAGGGTCAGATACGCCCCGGTTTTTAAATCGTTGATAGTTAGCATAATCTAATTACCTGGTAGTATAGGGAATTAAAGCCATAAATCTCGCCCGTTTGACCGCCTGCGCCAGTTTGCGCTGGTGCTTGGAGCAAACGCCGGTTTTTTTCTTCGGCAGGATTTTTGCGTAAGAAGAAAGATACTTTTGCATCACTCCCACGTCCTTATAGTCAACTTCATTAAGGCCATGCATGCAGAAATGGCATTCTTTCCTCTGTTTCTGGGGTTTTGCCTGTCTATTTTGGTTGTTTCTGTAGCTCATAAATATGATTCTATTAAAATGGGATATCTTCCACGTTAATTTCCGGTTCACCGGCCGGAGGTTCCGGCTGCGTTTGTTCATCAGCAGCAGCTGGCGCTGTCTTGCCGCCGCCGGACTTGCTGTCCAGCATGATCATATTGCTGGCGATAATTTCTGTGCGATACCTTTTAACGCCGCTCTGGTCGTCCCAGGTCCGCGTCTGCAGCCTGCCCTCAATGAATACCTTACTGCCTTTTTTTAAATATTGCCCGACAATATCAGCCAGTTTGCGCCAGGCAACAATGTTGTGGAACTCTACCTGCTCTTTCTTCTGGCCAGACTGGTCTGTCCAGCGCCGGTTAGTGGCAACTCCAAATGACGAAACATTCTGCCCGTTAGGCGTTGTCCTGACTTCCGGATCGCGGGTGACATTGCCGATTAATAAAACTTTGTTAAGATTCATAATTTTATAAAATAATTATACGTCTTCTTTCAATATTTCATCGAGCTTTTTGTCCAGGTCTTCCAGGCTTATTTTCGGCAACTTAGACTTTTTTTCTACTACCACAGTCGGAGCTTCTTTCTTCTGCGTCTCTTTTTTGGCCTGCTCAAACTCTCTGGCCTGCGCCTGATCAATTTTTTCCTGAATTTTCTTCTCCCGGGCTACTTCACGCTCGGTCTTAACCCGTTTTTTTACGATTAAATGGCGCAAGACTCCGGGCACAAGCTTAATGCCCGCCTCAAGTTTTTTCAGATTTTCGGTTTCCATGTCAAATTCAAGCAGAACATAGGTACCTTGCGCTTCATGGGCGATTTCGTAACCAAACTTCTTCCTGCCCATATTTTCCTGCTTGGTAATGCTGCCACCCTGATTTTTTATCAAATCCTGCATCTGCTTGACTACGGATTCATGCGCAGAATCTTCAACTTTTGAGCTGATAATGAAAATAAATTCGTAATGCTGGTTCATATTCTCTTGATTAGCTAAAATAATTTATGAATGATGGTTTCTCTATTAAAAATAGATAAAAAAACAGATCAAATAGCAATTTACCTATTTCCAGTCAAGTCTATCATATACATTTAAATATGGCAAGTTTAGCTATTTTCCCGGGTATATTATATAATAGGCATATAAATATATGAATCGCTACTGCTTTATCTTAGGTAAAAATCCCATTCTTTCCATTTCTGAAATATTTAATCTGGAAAAAAACCAGAAGCTGAATTTTGCCGTGGTTGACCTGACCAGCAAAGGCCTGGTCATTGACGCCGGTGAATCCTTTGACCCCCAGATCTGGCAGAATCAGCTCGGCGGGTGCATTAAAATCGGGGCGATCGTATCGGAAATAAATAATGTAAAAAGGCTTTTTGATATAGTAAATGCTGATTTTTTAAAAAAGAACATCCTCTCGCAAAAAGATAAAAAACAATCATTTGGATTCAGCCTCTACGGCGACGTGCTCTGGCGCTATCAAACCGAATTTAACGCGCATGGGTTGCGCCTGAAAAAGGAGCTGCAAAAATCAAATTTTAAATGTCGTTTTGTCGCCGCCCAGGGAGGCGACCTGTCCAGCGTGCAGATTACAAAAAATAAAATGATAGAAAACGGCGCGGATATTATTATTATCAGCGGCCTGCATTCATTTTATATCGGGAAAACTATTTCTGTGCAGGATTTCGAGGACTATTCATTCCGTGACTACGGCCGGCCGCAGCGCGATGCGGCTTCCGGCATGCTGCCGCCGAAGCTGGCCAAAATGATGATTAATTTATCTCAAATCAGCTCCGGGCAGCTTTTGCTGGACCCTTTTTGCGGATCCGGCACCGTCCTGCAGGAAGCGATGCTGATGGGTTATAAAAATATTGCCGGGAGCGACATCAGCGACAGAGCCATTGATGACACAAAAAATAATATGGAATGGCTGGCTAAAGAGTACGATCTGCCGAAAAGCAACCTGAAGCTGCACATGACTGACGTCAAAGAAATATATAAATTTTTCCCGCCAAATTCGGTGGACGCCATCGTGACAGAACCTTTCCTTGGCCCGCCACTGAAAAAAAATATCGGAGTCATCAGCGTCCTGGCCGTCATCCAGGAGCTGGAGTCGCTGTATCTCAGCGCTTTTTATAATTTTGCTAAAATCACCAAGCCGACAGCTACCATTATCATGGTTTTCCCTTTATACAGGACGCCACACGGCATTTATTCGCTAAAAATACTGGAACAACTGGAAAAAATGGGATTTTACAGAATAAACCCCATACCCAACAAGGTCTCCTTATTCGCTAAAATCGGGCCAACCGCCCGCGGCTCTATAATTTACAACCGGCCGGACCAGAATATTGAAAGAGAAATTTTTATCTTCAAGAGGATTAAACCGAAATATTAAATTTTAAAAGGCAGTTACTGTTTATGTTAACTGTTTTTTTAATATATAAAAATTAAACCAACTGGAAACCTGGAAAGGATCCGCGTGTGAATTTTAATATCAGGCGAGCAACCTGCCCGCCATAGCTCCGCTAGGAGCGGCAGGCGGGGCTCGCCACCTACGTCGTTTAGCATATGTAGGTGCAGAGCTTGCTCTGCCGGAAAGTTATAATTCCCCGCGGGACTTGAGTAATCAAGCAATAACAATCACACCGAGACGTTCCGCTAGGGACGTCTTTTTATATTTTCATTAAAAAAGGCCACCCAACGGCGGATGGCCATATTCATCGTTATGCAGTTTTCGGACTTTTGCTTTGTTGTAAGAACGTCAGGAACAATCCCAGGAAAAAAGAAAGTCCCGCGGCCATCAGCACGTAATACACGCCTGGCAGGCTGAAAGTAATACTGTGCATTATCAGCCAAAAGGTTGAGATAAGGATAGGGGTGATTCTGAACCAAAAGAGCGATGCATCCCGGCCAGCCATGCATTCGGCAAAAACCGTCAGGGATATTGGCCGGCCCTCGGCTATAGCCCGGTTGAAATATTCGTGCGTTATCATCATAGAGAACGCGTACCCGCCGCCAATATTGATCCAAAACGACTTGGATAATGCCAGTAAATAACCGTCAACCCGCGGCCACAGACCTTTGGCTATTAACGCTTCCACGCCGAAGCTAATCAGAGGAAAAGCAGCCGCGAACCATACCCCGAAGAACCCCCACACCACAAACCGGAATACTGGTCGGGAAAGATGCCATGACCCCGCCTTAATGCGCATCTTGAAGGACTCTCCAAATGTGGCTATACAGGATACTTTCAGAAATCCCATAAGATAGGGATAGTGCATCGTCAACCAGACAAACTCCTGGTTAAAATGAACCAAAAGATAAACAATCGTCAGCAGATAAACTGCGGCAATTAAGTCGCCAATACGAAAACGATAGCACTTGAGCGCAGCAATCAAGTTGCCAACACGAAAACGCATGACTCACTCCTTCTTGGTTATTATAATTCAAGGTACTAAATATTAAGCAAACCTAACATACCGCCAGCACCATGTCAATGCAATGCGGATGAGAAACTAGATGCGAAAATAAATAACGTCTCCATCTTGGACAATATATTCCCTGCCTTCCACCCTGACCTTGCCTTTTTCCTTGGCCGCAGCATCTCCGCCGTATTTAACGATATCCTGCCAGATTGTCACTTCCGCTCTGATGAACCTTTCCTCAAAATCTGAATGAATTTTACCGCCGGCTTGCGGCGCCGTACTGCCGCGGGTCACCGTCCAGGCGCGCGTTTCTTTCGGTCCGGCAGTAAAGAAAGTTATGAGATCAAGCAGTTGGTAAGCGGCCAGAATAAGTTTTTCCAGACCCGTGCTTTTAAGGCCCAGGCTGGCCAGATAATCCCGGGCCTCCGCCTCGGACATTTCAGCCAGCTCGGATTCAATCTTGGCGCTGATGGTAATGCTCCCCGGTTGGTCACTGGCTGCTTCCTGCTCATCAACATTACGGACATAGAGCATCGGCTTCATGGTCAATAAATTCAGGTCTTTCAGCAACGCTAACTCTTCCCTGGTAAAATCCGCTTCTGCCGGCCAAGTCCCCTTGTCCAGTATATTTTTAGCTTTCTCATAGACAATCAGGGCAATTTTTGCTTCCTTGTCCCCGCTCTTGGTCTTTGGCACTGTATCCTGCATTCTTTTTTCCAGCACCGCCAGATCAGCGTAGATCATTTCCATATTAATGGTCAATTTATCATCGTCAGGATCAACCTTGCCGCCGATATGGGTAACATTGGGATCCTTGAATTCCCTGACCACCTGGCAGATAGCCGCCACTTCGCGGATATTCGAAAGAAAAGCGTTACCCAGCCCTTCGCCCTTATGCGCGCCTTTCACCAGCCCGGCGATGTCCACGAATTCAATGACTGTGGGAATTACTTTGGCTGAATTATAAACGCCGGCCAGGGCCTGCAAGCGGTTATCCGGCACTTCCACGACTCCCACGTTCGGGTCAATGGTGCAGAAAGGATAGTTGGAGGCGTCTACCTGTTTTTTCGTCAAAGCCTTGAATAATGTCGATTTGCCCACGTTGGGCAAGCCAACGATGCCGATGGTTAATTTCATATGATATTATTATAGCACATAGCTTATGGCGTATAGTTGTCAATATTAAACCTTTTTTATTTATAAATCCATTATCCATATGCTATAAACCATACGCTATATGCTATAATAACCCCATGCTCCCCCGTTTTTACCAAGCACAAGTTAATATTAAAAACGATCGGCTGACCATTAACGACCGGCAAATCGTGTATCAGCTGACCAAAATACTTCACCTGAAAAAAGACGACCTGTTTATCATATTTACGCCCCAGGCTGAATATCAGCTGGCTTTAATTCAAACTGATGGCAAAACCGTCCAGACCGCTGTTATTGAAACATCAAAACCTTCAAGGGAGCCAAAAAAGAAACTTACGCTATATCAATCTCTGCTGAAAAAAGACAAATTTGAATGGATCCTGCAAAAAGCCGTAGAGCTAGGCGTACAAACTGTCGTGCCGGTAGTCAGTGACAATTCCATTGTCAGGGAAATCTCTGCCAACAAACAGGGGCGGTACCAAAAAATAATCCAGGAAGCGACCGAACAATGCGGCGGGCTGAATCTCTGCCACCTGGAAAAAACTGTCGATTTTAGCCAGGCTGTCTCGCAGGCGGCAAAAAACCCCGGGCAAAAAATAATTGCCTGGGAAGGTGAGGGCAAAAATAAACTCGCCGGAATAATTGATCCGCAAATTAGCGAATATCACCTGTTTATCGGCCCGGAAGGCGGTTTTTCACCCCAGGAAATTGACCTGGCAAAGACAAACAACATCCAAATAGTCAGCCTGGGCAAGCGAATTTTACGCGCAGAAACGGCTGCTATTGCCGCTCTGGCTGTCATTTTATTGTCATAGGTTTTAAAAAATGTTATTATTGTACATATAAACCATTTGCTATTAGCAATATGCCATTTGCTATAAGCCATGCGCTATAAGCTATTAATCATATAAAATTATGTTTGAAAATGTCCAAAAGCCAACGCAATCAAATCAGCCAAGCAGTACGCCCACTCAGCCAAAAAATTGGGGCCCTTGGAAACCAGTCAGCGATTTAGGTAGACCAGCCGGGCCAACCCCTCCGCCCCCATTAAGGCAAGCAACTCCTGTTGGGATGCCGCCGCTGCGACAAGCTTCACCCATGGGGATGCCTCCGAGAGAACTGCCGCCAGAACCGCCGGCAACCAAATTTAGCATACCCAGTTCATTGCCGCCAGAACCGCCAAAACCCAGCAAAAGAAAATATATAATGATCAGTTTAATGATATTTGCCATACTGGCGGTTTTAATCGCTGGTGCGATATTAATATTGCAGTACGTAACCAATACGAATAACGCCAATAATGAAAATACCGAAGTCAACGCCAACTCGGAAGTGAATGTCAACGCTAATTCCAACACCAACCTCAATCGCAACGCCAATACCAACGCGTCAAATCTAAACCTCAATACCAACCAGGCACTGAACTCAAACCTTAATACAAATCTGAATACCAACACAGCGGCTAACCTGAATTCAAATGCCAACGCCAATACCAACCAGGTGCTTGATTCTGACGGTGACGGTCTATCCGACTTGCGTGAAAAACTATATGACGCAGATCCAAAAAATCCCGACACTGACGGCGACGGCTACCTTGACGGAGCTGAAGTGGACGCTGGTTACAACCCAAATGGTACAGGCAAACTTTCAAATTAAAAAATAAAATTTTCACATAAAAAGCCCGGGGCAAAATCCTCCGGGTTTTTTGTTTTACCATTGACATTTATTAACAACCGATGTATAATCATCAGCTATTATCGCACCTTGATTATTATGAATAATTAACATACTGGAGGTAAAGTGATCGAATTTGAAGGCTCAACTGATGTGATCATCAGGAGTTTCAAAGCTGGTATTGGTAAGGGGGGCCGAAAAATCAGCGATGAGGAATGGCAGGCATATAAAAGCAGCCTGCTATACACAATCAACAGCATACTAGCAAGTCCGCATGTACGGCACATTTATGTCGTGACCAATGCTGAGCCAGGATCAAAGCTGGCTGAACTACCGGATGATGACGGCAGTACACCAACCACGAGACTAATAACGGATACTTTTTCGTCTGAAAAAGTCACCCCTGTTGCCTGTAACAACTGGGGATTGAATCCGGGAAGTTGCGCCGCCATCAATAAGGTAATTGAGGTGATTTCCCACTGGAATAACCTACCGCACTGGCTACTTGTTCTCTCAAAAGAGATGTTAATCAACCCCTTCGTCATCAGTGAGATGATCAGAACCAGTGATCGGTATCATCTAAAAGTCTGCGGCTGTTACCGACAGAACCACTGGGAATACTACCAGTGGAGTGTAGCACAAAATACTGTCTGTTTGTGGGAATATCAGACACTGGCTGAATTCAGCGGCTTTGATACCCGCTGCGACGGACGGCAAGATGAAACTATCGAAATCGAAAGCAGACAAATCCAGATTGCCGGTATGGACGACTTCCATTTGATGCTGAGAATCCAGGCCAAATACGGCCTCGACTGGCGCTGGGGCATGGTTTGCAACAGTAACCCGCTTATCTGGGATCTTTCACGCAAATCATTTGCAGAAATGGAGCAGCATCTCATTAAGGTCAGGCGCCAGGCGAAAATCATGGAGATCTATGTTTCCGAGATTTTCCCTGAGCTGGACTTCCGAACCGTAATGAATTTGTTCTTCTCGCGTCGAGTCTCCGTCTGAGATTACTCGAACCGCCGTCGGCAACCTTGCCACGGCGGTTCATTTATTTTCCTCAATAAATAAACTCCGCAGTTGACTGCGGAGAAATAAAATAAGGAAAACCCTTCGTAGCCCCGTATTTGCGGGACGAAGAAGGATAGCAGTCAAAAAAAACATTTAATTACCGGCGTGACAGTTCATCGGCCACGGCGCCAGTCTTTCAGTGCGGTTTTATTCCATTTGAAGGCGATTTTATTCATAGGAATTTTCTTGTATTCAAACCAACGGTAGCCGCTGATATCGCTCAGAGCTTTTAACGTTCCCCGGCCAATCCTGGCTTCATAAAAAAGATTCAGGGTATTAATCGTGCTCTGGTGGAAATATTTATCAATATAAACGCCAAGGTATTTTATTTTTAGCAAAGTAGCCCCTAACTCCTCCCTGATTTCCCTTTTTAAACCAGCTATAGGATCTTCGCCGTTTTCCAAGAAGCCGCCGGGTAAATCCCAGCAGCCGTATTTCGGACGGATACCGCGCCGTGTCAGCAGTATCCTGCCGCGCTTATCCAAAATCAACGCGGTAACCGTAGGCACGGAATTCTGATATAAAATATATCCGCACTTTTTGCAGATTAATCTCCTACGCCCCTCCCTGTTCTTCATTTCCAAAAATCCGCCGCAGTGCGGACAAAAACGGAAGAATTTTTTACTTCTGCTTTTCATAAGCCGTAAAAACATTTTTTAAAAGCATGGCCACGGTCATGGGGCCGACTCCGCCGGGCACCGGCGTGATCCAGCCGGCTTTTTCCTGGACTGAATCAAAATCCACGTCGCCTACCGGCCGACCGGCAACACGGTTATACCCGACATCAATAACAATGGCGCCTTTTTTTACTACTTCGGCTTTTATTAATCCTGGCCGGCCAATAGCTACTACCAGAATATCCGCTTTTTGGGAAATTAGCTGGCAGTCAGCTTGCTCGGGATTACAGGCGGAGACCGCTACCCCCTGCTGGCGCAACAAATGCCCCAGTGGCCCTGAAAATACCTTACTGTTGGCCAGAATAACAGCCTGCTTTCCCTGAAGCGGCACGCCGGTACTCTGTATCAGTTCCATGATGCCAGTGGCCAGCCCCGGGACAATGAGCGGCCTGTCTGCCAGCAGAGCTTTGACGTTGTCAGGATGGAAACCGTCCACGTCTTTTTCCACGGAAATAGCGTCAATGATATTATCCTTGCGCCATCCCGAGGGCAGCGGAAACTGCACTACGATACCATGTATTGATGAATTTTTATTCAATGACTCGATCAAATCGATAATTTTTTTCTCTGCGATATTGGCCGGAAACAGGTGCTTCTCAAAATATATGCCAATTTCCCGGGCCGCCTTTTCTTTCAAGTGGACATAGGTGTGCGAACCCGGATCGTCGCCGATCAAAATAATCGCCAAACCAGGCGGCGCAGAAAAATCAGCTACACGCCGTGTCAACTCAGCTCGTATTGATTCGGCTATTTTATTTCCATCAATTATATTCGCTTTTCCCTTCATAATATCTGTATTCTAGCATATTAAACGTTCAGTTGACACATTTTGGATATTAAAAATCGAAGTATGTTTCACCTCATAAAACAACGAATACCCCTCCTGCGTACGCCAGGCCACGCCCATACCCTGAAATAAATTCAGGGTGACAAAGGTTTTTACTAATTACTGTCATCCTGAACTTGTTTCAGGATATAGCTTTAAAATTAACCTACGACAATGGGGGCGTGTCTTACTCTTCCTCCTTTTAGCCTTTAGCTCCTATTTGCCTTTACTACCTACTCCCCTAAACTTTTATAAATCGGGTATTTTTCCGTTAACTCCCGCACTTTTTTCGCTACCTCTTCCTTCACTATCTCCTTTTTTTGATTATGAATGATGTCGGCGATCAGACTGGCCACCACCGCCATATCCGCTTCTTTGAATCCGCGGGTAGTTAGGGCCGGCGTACCCAGCCGGATGCCGGATGGATCCATGGGTTTTCTGGGATCAAAGGGCACCATATTTTTGTTCACCGTAATGCCCACTGAATCAAGCAGCTCTTCCGCCTCACGTCCGGAGATTTCCTTATTATTGAGGTCAATAAGAATTAAATGGTTATCCGTCCCTCCGGTAACCAGATTGAACTTATTTTCCAGTAATCCCTCTGCCAGTGCTTTAGAATTTTTTACCACCTGCTCGCCGTACTTTTTAAATTCCGGCGTGCTGGCTTCTTTCAGGGACACGGCGATAGCCGCCGTCTGGTGGTTATGCGGACCGCCCTGCAATCCCGGGAAAACCGCCCGGTCAACCAGTTCAGCCAGGTTCCATTTGGACTCCTCGTGGTATTTTTCCTTGAGGCGGTCGGTTTTATGCGGGCACATCAGAATGGCGCCGCGGGGACCGCGCAATGTTTTATGGGTTGTAGTCATCACTACGTCGGAATAAGGCACCGGCGACTGGTGGACGCCGGCGATGATCAAACCGGCAATATGAGAAGCATCAGTCAGTAAATAAGCCCCTACTTCCTGGGCAATCTGTCCGAACGCTTTGAAGTCAATTTCACGGGGATATGCCGTGGCGCCGGCAATAATCATTTTCGGCTTTTCCTTCTTGGCCAAATTTAAAAGCGCCTCATAATCAATCAAATTTGTCTCTTTATCTACTCCGTACGGCACTGAATGATAAGTTAAGCCGGAAAAATTAACTTTCCAACCATGGGTTAAATGCCCGCCGTGAGTCAAACTCAGTCCCATCACTTTATCACCTGGTTTCAATAGAGCCAGATAAACCGCCTGATTTGCCGGCGAACCGGAATATGGCTGGACATTCGCATGTTCTACGCCAAAAAGCCGTTTGGCTCTGTCGACTGCGGTTTTTTCTATAACATCAATAAACTGGTTGCCGCCGTAATATCGCTTCCCGGGGAAACCTTCTGAATATTTATTTGTCAAAACTGTGCCCAGGGCCTCCAGCACTTCCGGGGAAACATAATTTTCTGACGGAATCATTTCCAGGCCTTCCTGCTGGCGCTTTAATTCGTCAGCTAGGGCATGAAAAATTTTATTATCTTTTTGTTCAAGAGACATATTTTTTTATTTATTTAATTTTAAAATACTCTTTTATTATAGGTTTAATATTAGGTCCGACGTCATCCGGCAGATTATTAATATCCAGCCATTTCCACTCGCGGATATCTTTTCCTGGATTAATCTCCCCTATTCTTTTGGCTAAATAATGCACGAGCACAACTATACTCTCGCCTTTTTTTGATAATAACGTGCTTAAGGGCTTGACGATCTCAATATCTATGCCCATTTCTTCCTTCGCCTCGCGTTTGGCTGCCTTTTCCAGATCTAACCCGTCGTTATCATCCATGCTTCCGCCGGGAAATTTCCAAAAATCAGTACCGCCGTGCTTATTAACCAGGACTTTGTTGTTTTCTATGATTACCGGCCCGGCAGCGATGATAAATTGCATATGATTTATATTTAAACCGCTTTCTTATCTGTATTTTACTGGAAAAACAGAAACAAAGCAAAACTTATTTCAAATACAAACTTAACCCGCCCATTGCGGAGTAATTTTAAGTTCCGAGCGTGGCCCTCTGCGGCCGCGCTCGCCGTTTAATCTCCAGTCGCAGGCACAGAGGCCTTCTCCTGGATAATTTTATAAATAAACTTTACAATTTATTGACTCTATGAAAAACTACATAGCATATGATAAAAGCAATTATTTTCGATATGAACGGCGTGATTATTGATGACGAGCCGCTCCACGAGCGGGCCTTCAGGGAAGTATTAGAACCAATGGGTATCAAGCTGGATCACCGATTATATCAGAAACATATCCTTGGCCGGTCAGATTTAGCAGGCTTCCAGTATTTAATGGAAGGGCGCCGGCTCCCACTGACGCTGGATGAATTGTACAAACAAAAAATGAAACTCTATTGGCAATTCGTAAAAAATGGCATCCCACTGGTACCAGATTCTCTGGAAACTATTAAACGCCTGAGCGCATCATACCGGCTGGCGCTAACCACCGGCGCTACCAGGCCGGAGATGGATGAAGTGTTTAAACAGTTCGGGCTCGCCCATTATTTTACGGTTACCGTCACTACTGAAGAATTCGCCAAAAGCAAACCTGATCCTGAACCCTATTTGCTTACTTTAAAAAAACTCGGCTTGCCAGCTGCGGAATGCGTGGTGATTGAAGACGCGGTAGCCGGAGTCAAGTCAGCCAAAGCCGCCGGCCTGCGCTGTATAGCCATTGCCAATAGCCTTGCGCCGCATGCGCTTATTCTGGCTGATCATGTTGTCAGTTCTCATAACGAGATAACTGCAGAACTGATACAATCATTATCATAAAAAAATAGCCGGCCAGCTGTATAACTGGTAGTTTTTAATCTGCAATTAGGCGCCAATCTTTTCTTTAATCTTGGCTACCACGTCTTCAAGCCTGGTCTCCGCTTTGTTCAGTAATCCACAGCGGCCTTCCTTGACCGCTTCCAGGACCCGCGGGTCTTCGGCAAAATTGGTCAAAAGAATGACCCGCGCGCTTTTGCCCCATTCATCATCATGCAGTTTGCGCAGGAATTCCATGCCGTGCATTTTTGGCATTAGCACATCCAGTAAAATAAGCGAAGGGTGCTCATTCAGAGAGATAGCCAGCGCCTCCTCGCCGTTTTGCGCTTCAATGACTTTGATGCCGGCTTTTTCCAATTCATTCTTGATAACCCGCCTTACCGGCTCATCGTCTTCGGCAATTAATACGCTTTTTTTATCGGTCATATGATTTCAAAATTAAATGATGCTCAGATTATTTTCCCAATAAAATTAAAGTAAGGCTAAGCCTGCAATGCCAGCAGCGGCTAAAGCAAGATATACTGCCTGCCTGATTACTCTTTTCCTATAATGCAAAATATCCGAATCAAGGGTTTTTTGCATTTCAGGGGTTATGGCTTCCTTATGCAACTCTGATTTTTTTGTAAAAAAATGGATAAATGAAGTTATAAAAATGATAAATAATACTATAAAAAATAAAGCAAATAAATACCCGCCAATTAAAAAATAACCGACTGGCGGCTGCCTGAATGAATCGGAAGAACCCGACCACACTTCGCCATTTGATTCAACGAAATAACCCGTGTTGGAATAACTATTACAAAACCCATGCGCACCAGGGTTAAGCCTAAAGGATATCGATACAAGATCTGAATCAGTTTTAACCATTTCAGTGTCATCTGGATTTACCTCGCATACACTATCGCCGCTGCAATCCGAAGCAGTGGTGCATGAATGGACAAGCCAATTTGACTGAAAATGTTTTATGCCAATCAGAACGACTAAATAAAAAACTGTTACTAAAAAAATAATTAGTATTCGTGGCCATTTTTTTGATACTCTATTCGCTTCAGCAGCCATACTATTTTTTATTCTAATTTTTTCTTTGCTTCGCCTGCCAAGTCATTCACCATTTTTACCATTTTTTGGCTGGCCTGGTGAATTTCGTTGACGTATTCCTTCTGCTCATCCGTCAGCTTGCCCACACTGCCGGACAAAAGCGCTTCAGAATACAGATGCATGGTGGTCAGCGGGCCTTTTAAGCTGTGGGAAACCTGCGAAATGAATTCTTTTTGCTCTTCTGGCATAATTTTTATTCTAATGGTTCCCAGGATTTCACGGTTCCGCAGTAATAAAACAGGGTACGGCAGCAATCCTCTATGCCGCTGCGGCAGACGCTGCTGAAATTGACCTTAATATTTTCCCCGATGTACTGGCGGAACTGCTCTTTCATGGAATCATACTTGCCCAGTCCGATTTCAAGCCTGTCTGTGGTAAAAATTCCGTAAGATTCACTTGGCGTATCATATCCTTTTACCAGAATCTTACCCGATACTTCTATTTCCTGGTTGGTATTCAGGGTTGGAGGCTGATTAACATTTTCATTGGTTTCAATATTTGCATTGTTAGTTGCAGAATTAATATTAGCCTGGGCGCTTGTATTCACATTTACATCCTTCACTCTGGTCAGAAAAAAATAAATTCCTCCGATAATGGCCAGGATAATAATCAGCGCAACTATTAGAATAATTTTTTTAGTGTTTTTCATTTTATTTATTTTATAGCGGGTAATTTCTCTATAACTTGCTCAGCTTTATCAAAAAAATTCAGCGTTACCAGGAATTCACGCGGCAGCGTGCCCATATTCAGCAAAGCGGTCAAAAGTCCGATCCAGTAATTACTGACGAAAATTATCTGGGGCAGCTGCAAGGGATGGTATTTCATGTCCTTGACGTGGACAATTGAGCGCAAGAGCACCATCAGCGTTCCCAGTCCGCCGCGAAATATGACTATGGCCGGAGCGCAGGTCGCCAGCAGTTCATTCCGCGGTTGCGGGGAATTCACTATTGCTTTCTCGCCGTAAGAGTTTATTTCTTTCTTGATTTCCGGAAAAATGATCCCCAGACTGTTCTTGCCTGCCATTTTTGATGAGGCTTCCATAATCCCCGAAGATCTGCCTCCATTCATTATTATACCACCTTGTCTGGCAATATAATCAGCTAAACGGCTGGCTTCCAGGCAATCAGGGTGGCTGGTATTCAGAGTACCGCTGCCATTGATGGAAACTATCAATCCCTGGCTTTCATAAGTAGCCATCTCATTTTTGGATGATTTATGTATGGCCACCCAGGCTTTTTCATTTTTTACTTCCGCTGCCTGAATAATATCGCCGATTACTCTCCTTTTTTTCCTTAAATAATAATTATTTTTTTCGCTCATATTTCTATTCATATCTTAAGGCGTCCAGGGCGTTGATCTTAGCGGCCCGTCTGGCCGGATAAACGCCGGTAATTATGCTGACGAAAACAATTATGCCTAAAACCACGCCTAAAAACAAAAGCGGCGTATAAAAAATATTCACTTCTTCGCCGCCCAACCGGTTGGCCAAATAATTGATGCCGAAATTCACCAGTCTGCCCAGGCCATAACCCAGGCCGATCCCTATCAGACCGCCGGTCAGGCCGATAAGTATGGATTCCACCAGAAATAATCTCAAAATATCGCCGGAAGTGGCGCCCAAAGTTTTCATTAAACCAATTTCCCTCGTTCTTTCCAATAATGAAACAGTCAGCGTATTAAGCGAACCAATAGCGGCTACAAACATCGCGATCGCTCCGAAACCCGCCGCCACTATCTCGAAAACTACGAAAATCTTATCAATCTGGCCGACAGTGTCAGCCACCGAGTCAACCTGATAGCCCATGGCTTCAATTTTCTGGCGCACTTCCGGCAGTTTGGACTCGTCCTCAACCTTGATGCGCGCCGTGGTATAATCTTTTATCTGCTTATCGGAAACTTTTACTTTTGCCTGGCTGTAATCAGGAGTGAATCCCAAGCTCGTTAAAAAATCCATTGGCACATAAGCGATGCTAAGTTCACTGTCGTCAACTATAACACCGACAATTTTAACTTTTATTTCTTTTGATATCAGCTCTTCTTCCTGCGAACCGACAATCTTTTGCGGTACCAGCACCTTGAGGGTCAGGTCTGATCCTATTTCCTGCTCAAAATTCGCCATACCAATTAAATTCAACGCGGTGGCTGAAACAATTATTTCCTGGGCATCCTGAAAACTGAAACCGTCGCCAAAAGCCAAGCGAATCCCTTCCATTGATAAGAATTTAGGGTCAATGCCGTAAATGGCCGCGTCGGTTACTGATTCCGCTTTGGCCAGCTGGCCCGATAAGCTCAAAGAAGGCGCGACGTCATTAACATTGTCAATATTCTTGAATTCATCCAGCACCTTATCGTTCAGCTCCAGCAGGGTTGATTCACCCCTTGAAACATCCAGTATAGTCAGCGCTTCCACATTGGCGATCTGGCCTCTGATCAGTCTCTGCAGACCAAATCCGATGGAAACCAAAAAAACAATCAATGAAATACCCACCGCCATGCCGCCGATTGTTAAAAAACTGCGTAATTTTCTACGGCGCAGATTTGAGCCGGAAAGGAAAAATGTATAACTAAGCTTCATAAGAAAAATTTACATGCCTTGTAAGAATTGCTCGCTGCCTTCTATTACCCGTCCGTCACGAATATAGACTGTGCGTGAGGCGTATCGCACATAATCAATATTATGCGTAACCATTAAAACGGTTTTTTTTTCTTCTTCATTCAGCGATTTGAGAAGATCCATCATTTTTTCCGCTGATTTGCTGTCCAGATTCCCCGTCGGCTCGTCAGCTACCACAATATTCGCGTCATTTATCAGAGCGCGGGCCATGGTCACTTTCTGCTGCTGTCCGCCGGATAATTCCATGGGGAAATAGCTGCTATGGTCATCCATTCCCACTATTTTTAGTTTTTCCAGGGCTTTTTTCTCCCTTTCATTTTTACTAATACCGTTTATGGCCAATGGCAGGGCGACATTTTGCAAGACCGAAAGAGAGCGAATCCATTCCGGCCGCTGGAATACTATCCCATAAGCTTTATAACGTATTTTCGCGATTTGATTTGGCTTTTTATGTGTAATATCAACTCCTTCGATTGCCACCGTGCCCTTAGTCGGCGGCTCCAGACCCAGCATGACATTTAATAAAGTCGACTTGCCGCTGCCAGAGGGGCCCAAAATTACGATAAACTCTCCCTGTCTGATGGTAACATTAATATTCTTAAGAACATTAATAACGTTTCTGCCGACACTGAATGTCTTTTCTGCGTTTTTAATTTCTATGACGGCTTTTTCCTTGGGTGCTGCCGCAGCCTGCGATCCAATTTCCGAAATTGTCGGATTCTCATTCGCCCCGGATGATTTAACAGCCGTCGCCTCACTTTTTTTATCTATCAAACTCTTATCCCGACTTTTTTTCTCTGGCATGAAATTTTATTATGTTTTATGTCCTTTATGCGCAATATTATACCATAAATCAGTAATTTTCGCCAAATTTCAGGCTGAATTTTTTGATTTATTGCGTATCTTTTACGAATAAATTATCAAAACGCATTCCCAATATTACCCAGCCAGGAAAAAGTTGTCTCTAAATTAGTAATAATCAGCTGCAGGAACGATTCCCTTTTCCTGGAAGTCAGGACGGTGTGCGATCCGGATTTGGTGAGATTGCCGGCCTTATCGCGGGAGACCACCCGGAAATGGTAGGTTTTGGCCGGTACCAGATCGGGTATTATCACCAGATGATCCATCACCAGTTCGGCATTTTCTTCGGTCTGATCAGTAAAATCCGTGGACCCCATGCCGACTCCGTAATCAACCTGCGAAGTGGTCGGTTCGTTTGTTTTCCAGGAAACGACTATCTGAATTTTTGAGGACTCACCTGAACCGATGGTATTTGACTCCGACTGCACGCCGTATACTTCCGGCGGCGTGGTATCCTCCAGGGTGGTAAATTCATTCTCCTCCGATAGCGCCTCATAGCCGAATTCATCAGAGCCTCTGACTTTGAATAAATACCGGGTGGCGTCTTCCAATCCATACAGCAGTATGGAGTGCTCTTTTACCATGGCTGTATTGCCCTGGGTCTTTGGCGCGATATTCTCGCTGTAGTATTCAACTTCCGAAGTAGTGGGGACATTGGTTTTCCAAAAAATTTCTGATTGCCCCTCTGATTTATTCTGATATGAAACATCAGTCACCTCCGGAAATGTCAGGGTAGTAAATACGTAATCATCCGAAGTGACCATATTGCCCGACCGATCCTGGCCGGCAATGCGCAAATGATAAGTTGCCTCGTCTTTCAGGCTCTCAAGCTTAACCGTATGGGTCAGGGCGTATGATCCGGAAACATCAGTATAGGTCAGGCCGTAATTCGCTGAGGTGCCGTACTGAATTATCGCCGTTGTTTCTTTGTTGGTATCCCAGCTGATCATGGCGTCATAAAGCCTGATATCGGAAATTTTCAGGTCCATGACGCGCGGCGCTTCCAGAGTCTTAAATGATCCTACCTCTGAGTGTGCTTCATTTTCGTCCACGTCAATGCTTTTTACCCGGTAATAATAGGTGGTTTCTGCTTTAAGGCCGGTAACCTCCACTTCATGCTGTTCTTTCAGATCAGCGGTACCCTGCTCTTCGCTCAAATCGCTGGCGCTGGTGCCGAAGTCAACGAACGAGGAAGCTATGCGCTCCGTACGCCAGGTGACTTTAGCTGAATATGAGTCAGGAGCCACCACTGGAGCTTCGGTAATCGCCGGCGGCTGGGTAAAGCGTCCTTCTGGTACTTCCGAAATAATATCCGTAGAATCAGAAGTAGCCTGTGCTTTGTCTCTGGCGGTGATTTTATAAAAATATTCTGTTGAGCTATCAAGCCCAGTATCAAGATAACCGGTTGAAGTAATAGTCGCTATTTCCTCAAATCCCTCGGCGTCCTCACCTTCCGTCGCTGAATGCAAACTCGCGGCAGAAGCTGCCCCGGCCTCGGCGACACGGCGGCTGATTGTATAATAAATCTCATCATCAATAGTATAACCCTCCGGCGGATCCCAGGTAATGGTTATGGAATAGCGTTTAGCGTCGCGGTCTGACGAATCCGTAATGGTTACGGCTTGAGGAGAGCCTGGAGGCGAAGTATTAGCTTCAAATTCAATTGCTGCATAATTTTCATAGCTTAAATTGCCTCCGTCATCAACCGCCAAAACGTAGAACGTATTCTTTCCCTGCTGGGTAGCGGCGTCAATCGGGCCTACAGAAGTCTCTTCGGTGTATGTAACATTGTTCGTATTTGGAAGATTATTAATAGTATAATAATAACCGGCCACGGTCACGCCCTCGTCCTGCGGCGCCTCCCAGGCAAAGGTATAGCTGTTTTCAGTATTAGTCTCCGGATCAACCGCAAGATTTATCGGGGCAGAAGGTGCGCCCTTAGTAGCGAAGGTAAAATCACTTGAATATTCCTTATTGCTATCCTGGTCTTCCCAGCGGGCCCTATAATGGTAGGTCGTGTCAGGCTGTAAATTAGTCAAAGTAACGGAATGCTCGCTGGCCATTTCCGGTGATCCTGCCTCGCTGCCATATCCCGTAGTCTCACCGTATTCAATATACGAGGAAGCCGGATGACTGACGATATTGCCGTATTGATCCTGGTCATCCAAGGTCAACCATTCGATAATCGCCGAACGGATATAGGGGGTCACTGTCGGCTGGCCGCTCATTAGCGGGGCGAATTTAAACTTACCTTCAGGCTTTATCTGGAGTACCGAGGAATTGCCTGACTGCGTATTGCCAGTGCCGGCGGATCGTATGAAATAACTATAAGTAATAGTATTGTCCAGGCTGGTATCTAAGTATCCAAGTGTATTAACTGTGGCAATATTCGTATAATTTGCCGGCGGATCATCAACCGCCGATGGGCTCTCGCAATCAGCTTCACAACGATAAATTTTATAACCATCGACGCCGCTCCCTAAGTCCTCCGGTTCGTCCCAGGTCAACACCACTGAATATTTCTGGGTAGCGCGATCAGACGTGTCAGTGGCTGTAGCGCTGGTCGGCACTCCGGGCGCGTTGGAAGTGAAATAAAAACTGGCTGAAGTATAATTATCATAATCAATATTGCCGATCAGGTCAGCGGCTACGATATGGATAGTATTCAGGCCCTGCTGGCTGGCCGCGGAAAACGACAGCAAAGAGCGCTGGGAGGTTTGTGTGTCAGTCGTCCAGCCGCCATCCGGCGAGGGCGTGGCAGTGCCATTAATGTTCGTACCGCAATTTCCGGCTGACGGTAAATCGTCATTAAAAGTATAGCAATACCGGTCGATATCATCAGCCGAACATTCTCCGGCAGCTGAGCCCAGGCAGGTACTGGGGAGATCCCAGTTAAAAGAGAACTGATTTACGTCTTCCAGCGGATCTAACTCGCTAGTCACCGGATCAACCGTTATCACGCCTGGCGCGGATGGCGCATCACCGGCGTAATAAAATGATTTCTCACGGCAACTTGAAGAAGTGTTTTCAGCGTTATCTTTGGTGTACACGCAAAATGTATTTTCCCTGGTTTGCGGGGCAGTGATGCCCGAGACGGTGAGTTCGGAAGTGCAATCAATTAACACATCATTAACATAATAACAATACTCCTGAATGCCCGAACCGCCCGTATCAGCCGCTGCCGCCCAGGTAAAGCTAAAGCTATTATTGGAAGTCCAGCTAGAAGGTGTCACCGTGAATCCACTGCTGGCCGGGCGTGTAGGCGCTAAAATATCCAGTTTAAAAGTAAAAAGCGTATCGCTGGAAACGGCGATATTGTCATTGCGGTCCTTAGTGCGGATTTTAAGATAATACTCATCTGAAGTGAGCGCGGCCGCTGACTGCGTTGTCGCATTCCAAGAACCATTGGTGCCGCTGACCGCGCTATAATAATTAGTACCGCTGGCATAGGCGAGATTAGTGGGATCAGCAGCGTCATCTACCGGGTCTTTAGTGCCATCATTGCCGAAGTACACATAGAAACCGTCAATCCCGATGCCGCCGGCATTATCAGAAGCCGTCCAGTTAAAGTAAGGCGTGGCATCATTGGTCCAGGTATCGTCATTAATGCCCGTACCCATACCGCTGTCAGTATAGCCGTCTACCGACGCTGGATTGCTAGGAGCGGTGCCGTCAGTATAATAATTCCAAGTGATATCATTAATAGTCGGCGTATATAACTGATCGGAAGTTATGCTAATCCTGACCTGGGCATAACGCGCTGGTGTTGAAGCAATATGATAGTAATCAGTACTGCCGTACTGACGCGCATCGGCAACCTCCGTCCATGCCTCCCAATGAGCATCATTTAAATCATCACTACAACCGTCATCACTGCAGGTCCGGGTTTCAATGTCCACCGTAGTGTTGGTTGCGTCTGTAACATTAACTTTCAAGCCATCATAACCATATAGCCCGGCGCCGAAATCAGTAATGCCCGATGTCCAAGTGCCAGTCTGGGCAAATCCGGTTTCGCCGGAAACAGCCACAACATATCTGTCCATAGCACTGGTATCCAAGCCACTGAAGCCTAAAATAACGTTCTCGTCAGTTTTTGCCATATCTCCTTCAGAATAATACGAAAGCGTGCTCCTGGTTGTGCCCCAGGTGGATGTATTTGTATTGAAAACATACATCGATGTGGTGCTGTTGCCTTTGGGAATCAAAATATTACCCTGGCCATCCGGAGCGCAAGCCCTGGCATAGCGCAAATTGCCCTCTGTGTGGTCAGGCAATACATCCTGCCAGTCTTCCGTGGAAATTCTAAACCTGAAAATCTGCTGGGTATTGCCGGATTGCACGAGATAGATGTAGTCAACTGCCGGATCCCCTACGGAAACTTTCACAGCACAAGCGCCATCACCTGGTGCAGCCGGGACGGTTTCCGCTACGGCCGCCCATGTCCCCTCGCCAGCTCCGTCATCAATTGTGTATTTCCAATAGGTGGTTGAACCGCCCTGGGAAGCGTACAAAGTATTGGTCCCGTCCCACACCATTGTCGCACCCTGCCCGGGTTCAGCCGGCGTATTCGGCAAACGGATCCAGGTATCTGATAATATATTATAACGGTAAAAATAACCTACCTGATCAGCCAGAGATTCATTGCCGACTAAATAATAAAGGCCATCATAAGCTGCGTCAGAGTGATTAACATAAACCAGGTCGCCGCCTCCCCAAACAGCATGCGGTACATTAGCTTTTTTCGTCCAAGTGTTCGTGGATAATTCATACGCCCAAAAATCCACCGGACCGCCAGTGATGCCGGACGTCTGCTGTTGTCCGCGGATAACATAAAGAATGTCCGCGTCGCCATCATAGGCTACGGATCCGTATTCAAAACCATTTGATGAATAATAATTGGGAATACTCCTCGTCCGGCGCCAATCGCCCCGCTCCAGATAATAGGCAAATAAAGAATATTCACTATACCCGCGATAGGCATACAATATCCGGTTTACAGGATCAAAGCCAAGTCCCTGTTCGCTCCCCTGGTAAATCATGGTGGGCGTATCAGGCATTGATTCCCATTGATCATTCAAAACATCATAGCGATAAAAATCATTGGCATAATTGCCCCTGAGCAAATAAATATATCCATCATTGCCATAACGCGTCGACGCGCCATCGCCGAATGTGGCTGGCGCGTTGGCTTTATAAACCCAGCCGCCGCTGGCCGTATATTGCATCAGCTCAACATCCGTATTACCCCTGGTCATATAGATACAACCGCCGTCAGCTGCGCAATAATCACCCTGCGGCACAAAAGACATGGTTCCGCCAGTCGTTACCAACTGGGGAGTGTCAGAAAGAGCAGACCATTCGCCGGTGGAAATGGTGTATTTATAAAATTTATTATATGGAGAAACATAGCCAGCATGGTAATAAATAGTGTCATTATTATCATAGGCTAATGAGCTGCCTGCCCCTGAACCCAGAGTCAGGGCAGTTAAGGCGCTCCAGGTGCCGGTCGCGCCGGTAGACGGGTCAAAACGCTGAAAAGTCGTCTGACTGCCACCTCGGGTGGCAAATATGCATCCAAGTATATCCGTACATCCATCAGTCACTCCAACTGGCACATAGACCATGCTCGAACCGGCGCTGACCTGTGAGCCATAACCAGTTAATGTGGTATAAATTTTGGTTGCCGTGTTATATTTATAAAGAGTCCCCGGATTTGCCGCACGCAACGTATACAACGTGTTGGTGCCGCCATAAATTATTGAGCTGCCCGCTCCGATGGTCACCGGTGCCGGCGCTTCACTGGTCCAGGCGCCGTTTGAAATTGCGTCAAGCGTCATGCTGGTTTCTCCGCCAGCTTCCGTATTTATATTTGTTTCCGAATAAAGGCTTTCCTCAAAACTGGCTTTATCAGTCCAGACTTTTGTTGCCGCCGCATCAATGCCGTTATAAACGTAGGTAAATAGGCTTTGCGCGCTGGAGATATTGCCGGCCCGATCTTTCGTGGCGACCTTCAAATAGTACGTGCCGTCTACAATGGAATTACCGTTACGGTCAGCTGTTGTCTGGTAGGTTGCGCCGGTTTGGTAATAATCTTCGCTGGTGGACGGGTCAAAGGCAGAGTCAGCGGCAGTGACTAAGGCGACATAATAGCCAACTACTCCTGAGCCGCCTGTATCCGTCGCCCCAGACAACTCAAAATACGGATTTGAATAAAAATAAGTAGTCCCGCTGGCCAGCGTAGTCACTTTATCTGACGTATCATAACCTGCGGCCGCAGGATTGGCCGGATCAGTGCTGTCTTTCGTATAATATAATGAAATATCTTCCAATGCAGGAGTATTGGTATTATCTGAAGTTAAAGTAACCCGGATCTGGGCGTAACGGTTCTCTGGCGTGCTGATGGCGGAAATATTCAGGCTGTTCGTGCTCTCCGCTTGTGAAGCATTGACAATATTTTCCCAATCAGTCCAGGAAACTCCATCGTCGCTGGATCGGATGTCAAAAGAAATGCTGCTTGTCCCGTCAGTCGGATGGGTGGCGGAAAAAGTTTCCCAGGCGCTGACAAAATCCAGGTCCAAAGGCTCGGAAATCCAGGTGGCAGTAGGGATATAATCATGCGATTCAGTGTTAAATTTATAAATTGTCGTGGAACTAGTATTGGGCGCACCACCGCTAAGGACGTAAATAAGGTCATTATCATTATCCAGCGCCAGGCCATGGCTGTATCCGAATCGGTGAGGCAAATCTACCGCCCGTGACCACGCCTGGCCAGTAATGTCATATCGCCACATCGTCTTATCGTACTGCCCAGGGATAACGTACAACGCGTCATCACCGTCGAATTCCATGGTAGTCGTATAATAACTGGCTGTCGGCATATCAGGAATAGTAGGATAAGAGGCCCAGGTATCTGCGCCAGGTTCATAACGGTGAAAATTACCGCGCTGGTTGCCGGCCAGGGCATATACATAGGTACCATCGTTAGCCAGGGCACCACCCCAGAATACTGCCAAAGACGGAATTGTCTCATTTGTCTGCCAGCCATCACAAGCTGGGTCTGCCGGATCCGCTCCATCATCGCAATAATGATATATGTTTTGTGAATTATTTCCGGACAATAAATAAAAATTGCCATTTCCAAAACAGGTTATTGATGCGCCCTCGTCAGCCACGGCAGCAGCGGGAATGCTTAATGTTGTATGCGCGTTACCGCTGATGCTGTACTCATACACCTGATTCTGCGCTCCACCGCGGGCAATATAAATATTATTACTGCCGTCATAGCACATAGACGCGCCTTGTCCGAGCGCGGCAGTTATGGTTGTCAATGATCCGGCTCCGGAGGCGGCCGTCCAGGCGCGCGTACTGATATCGTAACGGCGGAAAGCCGTACCACCGCCCTGGGCGACAAATAAACAACCGGAGGCATCGGCGCAATCGGCCGTACCGCCGTCAACGTAAACTATCAGCCCGTCGGCATTGGTGCCCATGGCAATCTGTGAATCAATGGAATCCCAAGACCCGTTAGTACCATTGCCGACAGTAAATCGTCCGATGCCAGGCAAAGCGCCGCCCCAGGTAGAATAAATATAACCATCTAAATAAACCAGGGATGCTCCGTAATTAGTAGTGCGTCGGGGATTTTGGGTGGTGGTTTGCGCCACATCCCAGGTACCCGGACTGCCGATATCATAACGAACGAAAACCCCGTCAACGCCACCGGTAATTGACCCGCCGCGAAAAATATATATGTCATCATTGGTTGAATCAAACCCCACCGCGCCTCCAGTCGTAAAATTCCCAATCGCCGCTGGTACGTCATTGAATCCCGTTGTCCATTCGTTGCGTCCTATATCATAGCGGTTGAATTGCCGGCTGTTGGCGACCAGCGCGTAGATGCAACCGCCTTCGCAATAGACTGGATCAGCTCCTACAGAGACGTCGGAAAAAACCAGTGAATGCACGCTATAAGTAGGCATCAGATCCGGTGACTGCTGTATAGTATTTGACCAGTGCCCAGTGGCGGTATCAAACACCCAAAACGCCATTTCACCTTCGCCTTCAACAGCGTACAATTTGCCGTTGCTGGCCGCTTCAATATCAGCTCCACGGCCCCATGGTCCGAGCGCGTCCTCCAGCCACGACCAGGTGTCATTCAAAATATCATATTTCAATAGATGCGCTGAATCATCAGTAGAGTATGTGCCGTCATGATGGGAAACAATAGCGTAAATAAAGCCGTCATAATAGGTGATAGCCGAACCATAGTCAAAACTCGTCGGTGCATCGGCTAGCGTTTTCCAGGTGTTTGTTTCGGGATTATAGCGGAAAAAATCCGGCTGTTTCCCGCCGATGATCATGTACAAATAAGTGCCGTCCGTAGTCAGGTCAGCGCCATAATCTGTCGGCTCCTGGGCTAAATCAAAGCGCCCGCGTGTTTGTTCCGGGAAAGCGATGGTGGCCGGATCAAATGATCCGACTCCGCCAGCGGCCATCTGTAGCGAGGCGTCTCCCGTACCCTGATCTACAACTGGCATGCTTAATTGATTTGGATAGTATTCTCCGGCCTGCCAATCAGTCTCAGAGGTGAGCGTTAGATGGTCTGAATCAGCTAAAGCAAACTTATCATATAAAAATGATGATAAAGCGCCAAAAAACAGTACCAATAAAACCACTATTACCGGTTTATACAGGCGAAGTTTTTGCCTCAGTTTTTCAAAAAATACGCCAAGCCGTGTCGGTCTTGGACGTTCAATGTGAAATTGGCGGTTATATATACCGCGATTTTTTGCTAATTTTTTATTATTTTTGATTTTTTTCAGTTTGGACACCGGTTTTTTAGGCCAAAAATATTGCTGCAAATTAATAACTAAAAAAATTGCTTTTTAAAGCATTATTTTTTTATTTAACACATATATTTTAGCATAAATTGGCAAAAAAATCAAATCATTACTTTTTCAATTGTTATTGTGACTTTCTTCTTTTTTATTAAGTATAAAACTACCGAAAATCCCTTATATCAGTATTAACTATTAAAATTTTAATTAGCCACAATTAATCTTCGGCGGCGGAATTTTTTCAGCAGCTCAAACCACAGCACGCTGACAAGCCCGGCAGTCAACACGATTAAGATGTCATCCAGGCGAAAAACGCTCAGGTGAAAAAGATTCCTTAGAAAAGAAAGGCTTATTATTAAAGCTAAAACAGTAACCGCCCCGCCTAAAACAATCCAAAGGGTTGTATTTCTTATTTTTAATATCGAGAAAAAGCTTTTGGTCCATGACAAATTACTGACGATAAGCAATAAATTTGCCACTACCAGGGTAACAAAAGTCAGCGTGCGCGCTTCATTCTCCCCTTGGCCGGTAAAATAAGTTATCAAATAAACGGCAAAAGTGACGACTAAAACGCTGGCGCCCTGAAGAAAACCATTTAGCAGGGATTTTCTGCTTAAAATCGGTTCGCGTAAAGAGCGCGGCGGCCGCTTCATAATATCTTTTTCTTCCGGATCATTTTCAAAAACCACCGAGCAGGCAGGATCGATTATCAGCTCCAGGAAAGCTATGTGCACCGGCAATAGAACAACAGGGAGATTAAAGACCACCGGCAGAAAAGCGATGCCGGCAATCGGCACATGCACTGCCAGGATATAAGACATGGATTTTTTCAGATTATCAAAAATCCGCCGTCCCAGGCGTACGGCCCGCACGATAGAGGAAAAATCATCATCAAGCAAAACCAGGGCGGCCGCTTCCCGTGCCACATCCGTACCGCGCTGGCCCATGGCGATGCCCACATGGGCGGATTTTAAAGCCGGCGCGTCGTTGACTCCGTCTCCGGTCATGGCGACTACTTCGCCATTGGCTTTCAGGGCTTTGACAATGCTCAGCTTCTGTTCCGGCACCATTCGGCTGAAAATATTCACATCCCTGATCTTCTCTCTTAAATTAACTTCGGACATAGAGGCAATGTCCGAGCCATTTAAAAATTTTTCCGGACTGTGAAGCCCCACCTCTTTTGCTATATACCTGGCTGTGCCAGGATAATCTCCAGTAATCATTATTACCCGCATACCGGCGGTATAGGCTTCTTCCAGGGCGTTCGCGACTGTTTCTCTGACCGGATCGGCAAAGCCCAAGAGGCCGATAAATTCAAAATTAAAATCATGCTGGACCGAAGGCAGCGACTCTCTTTCAAAAACTGCCCGCGCCACGCCGATCAGGCGCAATCCCCGGTCAGCCAGCATATCTATTATTTTTTTTACTTTGCCATGTTGCTCCTGGCTGACATGACATAAATCCAGGATAGCTTCTGGCGCGCCTTTTGCCGCAACCACATAATGCGACTGATCCGGCGAAACCCAGACACGGGAAATCGCCAGTAATTCCTTGGAAAGCGGGTACTCCCTGACCAGATTCCACTGGGGATGCAGATGCTCGGTACTGGCTAATATTTTACCAGCGCTTCTCTGGATTGCCTTTTCTATCGGGTCAAAAGGATCCGCCTGGCTGGCCAGTAAAGCATATTCCAGCAAAGGGTGAAACTTATCCGGCATGCTGTCTGTCTCCTTGGTAATTTCGCCCAGACTGCCGGCGACAAATACTGTCTCCAGGGTCATACGATTCTGCGTCAAAGTGCCGGTTTTGTCCACGCATAACACTGAAGTTGCCCCCAGAGTTTCTATTGACGGCATGCGGCGCGTCAGTACCCGGCTCTTGGAAATCCTCCAGGCGCCCAGAGCCATGAATATGACCAACACGACCGAAAACTCCTCGGGCAGTATAGCCATACCAAGCGTTAAACCTGACAGCAGACCCTTCAGCCACATGGAGTGGACCAAACCATATATCAAGACAACTATCAGGCAAAGATTGATGCCGACCAACGCGAAATTCTTGACCAGCTGGCGGGTTTCTTTTTGCAGCAACGTATCCTCTTCTTTGATCTCATTGATGGCGGCGCCAATTTTTCCCATTTCAGTTTTAATGCCAATGGCTGTGGTCAGCACCACGCCGGTGCCCTGCACCACCATCGTGCCGCTATAGACGAATGGCTGGTCATCGCCGCCCGGCTGTTTGGCAATAGCCTTCCTGTCCCACTCCGATTTTCTGACCGGCAGGGATTCTCCGGTCAGTAAGGATTCGTCTATTAATAAATTATTGGAACTGATTACTGACCCATCCGCCGGCACGCGATCGCCTTCGCTGATGATGTAAATATCACCGCGCACCACCTCCCGGCCGGAAATACGGACCTGCTGGCCGTCGCGCACTACCAGCGCACGCGGGCTGGATAAATTCCGCAATGCCTCCAGCGCTCTTTCGGTTTTTCTTTTCTGGAAAAAAGTTATGCCCAGCACTACCATGACAAATAAAAGGAGCACCAAGGCGTCGCGCAATTCGCCGAGAAAAAGATAAATCACGCCAATGGCTATTAAAAGCATCAGCATTGGTTCGCGTACTACTTCTATGAAAATCCTGAATACAGACTGCCTTTTCTGCGATTGAAGTTCGTTAAAGCCCTCGTTTTGCTGGCGTTTTTCAGCCTCCTGGGCAGTCAAGCCACTCAGGCCATCACTAATGTTAGGCTGGTAATTGTTTACCATATTTTGGCTAAATTAAGTCTAATTATTATAACTGATTTTCTGCAATAAAAAAACCCGTCAGTGCGAACACCAACGGGTCTAGCTTTTGGCGATGAAATATCATCGGCCACGTACATCCCTTAATAATTCATGCGTCTTGCGGCGATCACCAAATATACCCTTCAATATATTGTCTGGATTGGTCAAGGTATCAATCGGTGGAATGCCTCGTTTAGCTAAATTGGCATCAACTGCTTTCCTGTTTTCAATTTGGCCTTTGCTATCTTTGGCCATATAATACCTCCTAAAAAAATGTTCAATTCAGGTTATTATAGACTGTTTAGTGTTTTTGTCAACCCCGTTTAGAAATACTAATTTCTAACGGGATCAATGGCCACGCCGCGCTACTCCGTCACTCTGAGCCCTTCGGCTACGCTCCCCATCGGGACTGAGCCCCTCAGGGCCGAAGGCAGGGCAGGTTCCACGAAGTGCAGCGAAGAGTCCCCTGACCGAAGGTCAGGAGATTCTTACGTCATCCCGCCTTCAGCGGGACTCCTCAGAATGACAGATAAATCATCCGATTACAAATCTTTAATCATATACGTCTCCCGCAATTTGTATCCAATCTTCCTATAATACCCCCTCACGCCGACGCCGGAAATCACCGCCATTTTTTTATAACCCTTTGATTGGGCTAACTTCTCCGCTTCAATCATCAGGCGCTTGCCTAAACCCAGGTGCTGCACGGCCTTGCCTTTTTCCCCGACCGGCACCAGTTCTCCGTAAGTATGCAATTCGCGGATAACTGCGGTCATACTATCAAACGGCGTTTCTTCGTTTAAAACTCTTTTCTTGTCCGGCAATCGCAGGCGCAAAAAAGCATATAGCTTTTTCTTGTTTTCATTCTCAAAACTTAAGAAATATTCCCGACCCTGGCCAGCCCGGTATTGCCTGTTTATTAAATACATACGTTCATAGCTGTTAATTTCCTGCCTGACCTCGCGGCAACGGATGCAGCGGCATTTAACGCCCTGGTTTTGCAATAACTGCCGCAGGTTAGTTTTTAAATTACCGGCGACAATATCCGGACCGGGAATATCGCGGACCAGACGATTGATGCGCACGTACGGCGGAACAACTGACTTTATCCGCGTTATTAACTTAATTAACGTCTTATCGGAATATGGATGGTATTTGCCTTTTTTATACCACCGGTAAAGCACCGAATTTTTTACCACCACGCAAGGATAGATTTTCAGCATATCCGGCTGCCAGCGCGGGTCGGAGAAAACCTCCCTGAACACCGCCAAATCCTTGGCCGGCGTTGAACCGGGCAGACCGGGCATCAGGTGATAAGTTATTTTAAAACCATAATCGCGCAGCAGGGCCGTGGCCCGCGCCATATTTTCCAGAGTATCGTTCCGCCTGACAAAATCCAGAACCTCCTGATGAACTGACTGAATGCCGATCTGCACGTGCGTACACCCTAATTTCCTCATATTCTGCAATTCTTCCGGCATAATAAAATCCGGCCGGGTTTCTAATGACAAGCCAATTATCCGATGCTTAGCCGTCTCATTGATTTTTTGGGCTGACAACAAAGAGACGGATTTTTTACCGTTGGCCGCCTCAAAACATCTTTTGATAAACCACTCGCGATATGTCTGCGGGTAAAAAGACCAGGTGCCGCCCAACACGATTAATTCAATTTTTTCAACATCATGGCCGTTAGCCTCCAGCACCTGGATCCTGGTTTTCACCTGCTGGTAAGGATCAAATTTCAAACTGAAAGCGCGTTGGGCCGCCGGCTCTGAGGCGATGTAACTCTTTGGCATGCCCAGCGGCGCCGGACAGTAAATACATCGGCCCGGGCAGGGATACGGCTTGGTCAGCACGGTGACCGGCGCGATGCCGGAGAGCGTACGAATCTCCCTTTTTCGCAATAACCTGACCAGCGCCTGACTGGTTTTTCCCTTGTAAAACCGCCGATATTCCCCTAAAATAAGGGCATTAGACAGGATGGTGGAACCGTATTTCTTGGCTAATATCCTTTTCGCCTGGCGCAAATCGGCAGGGCTCCTCAACCGCAGTTTAACGAAATCGCGAATATATTTTTTAAAATCTTTTTTATCCATATGAAGCTTGAACAAGCGAAAAAATTAATTGATAAAAATCGGGCGGCCTACAATATTATCGTAAAGAAATTTTCTGACACCCGCAAATATCTGTGGTCGGAATTATACTTTTTTAACAAATACGTGGCAAGCGGCGACTCCGTCCTGGACGCGGGCTGCGGCAACGGCCGTCTGCTGCAGATGCTGGAACAAAAAAATATTTCTTATACCGGCATAGATATCAGCCCCAGACTGGTGGCGATTGCCAAGGCGCAGCATCCCAACCAGACCTTCCTGGCCGGCGATATAACTAATCTACCCTTTCCGGATAATAAATTCAATGCGGTCTTTTGCATCGCCACCCTGCATCATATCCCGGGCAAAGAGCTGAGGGAAAAAACTATCAAAGAATTTCACCGCGTGCTGAAAAAAGGCGGCTGCCTGCTGATGACCAACTGGAACCTCTGGCAACCGCGCTGGTGGCCGCTGCACAGTTTTTTTATGGTAAAAAAACTGATCGGGCTCAACCGGCTGGACTGGTTTGATATCCTGAAGCCCTGGAAGAACGAGACGGGTGCGGTCGTAGCTGAACGCTACCTGCACGCCTACACTCAGGCTGGGCTGCGTAAGCTGCTGGAAAAAAACGGTTTTCAGATTGCCCGGCAGTATTATACGGCGAAAAAAACGCGAAGCAATTGGTATAGCGGATATAACCTGATCACAGTTGCTGAAAAACCTTGAAAAAAACCGCTAAAAATGTTAAAGTTACAATACTTTTAAATTATAAAATTTGGAAAACTATGAGGAAAAAGAACCTATTTTTTTTACTGTCAATAATCGCCGGGTTCATATTATTATGCATCCCGGTGGCGCAGGCTCAGACTAACGATCAACCAAAAAACATTGAGCTGAAAAACGGAGAAATTATCAATGATAATTTCTTTCGTACGGGCGACCAGATAAAAATTGAAGGCGAGGTTAACGGAGATGCCATCCTTATCGGTAATGACATTACGGTCAGCGGCCATGTCGCCGGCGATGTTATTGCGGCCGGGTTGGCCATAAATATCAATGGCCAGGTTGACGGTAACGTACGTGTCGTTGGGCAGGATGTAACTATCAGCGGACAAATAGGAAAAAATGCCTCCCTGGCAGGAACCACGATTACTCTGACCAACAAGGCTGCGGTTGCCTTGACCCTGTCATTTATGGCAGATTCAATTGATATTGAAAATTTCACCGGCGGAAACGTTTACGGTTACGCCAACAGTGCGGAATTGAACGGACCGGTCGGCAACAATGCCACTTTCATTCTCTGGAAGCAAGGCCAGCTGACGCTGGGTTCGAAAGCTGACATCAAAGGCAATCTGGAATATCACGGTGAAAAAAACGCGCAAATAAACGATAATTCAGTCATTAAAGGCGTAACGACTAAAAAGTCTCCTCCAGCCAGCGTTGTTAAATACCAGAAATTCCTCTCATACACCTGGATTTATTCCAAATTACTGAGCCTCTTCGGGCTGCTGTTGATCGGTACGATAATAATCAGCCTCTTCAGCGGTTTTGCGAAAAAAATTACCAGCACTATGCTCGCTAAACCGGCTCAAACAATGTCGTGGGGTTTGCTATATTTGATCGGCATTCCGATTGCCTCACTGGTGGTTTTGGCGACAATCATCGGCTTACCGTTGTCGATTATTACCATGATTTTGTTCTTCATTATCATTTATCTCACGCACATTTTTGTGGGCACGATGCTTGGCCAGAAAATTCTCGGTCTCGGAAAAAAAGACAATCCCGAAGAAAACCGGGCGACTCAGTTAATCTGGGCCATGCTCTCCGGCACTACTCTCTTTTTTATTATCACCTCTCTGCCCTATGCCGGACCGATTGCCGGCCTGATCGGCATTATCTGGGTGCTCGGCGCGCTGGGAGAAAATATTAAAGAAATAATAATTAGTAAAAGAACTAAGAAGGTATGACAAAACTAAAAAAAACGTTTAAAAATCCTGGGGAGCGCGATAAATACCTTGAAGATTTGCATGCTCGATATTATCAGGGGATTGAAAACGCGACGCCATCTGATTATAAAAATACGCCGGTTTTTGACCTGGAAAATGCCGGACCGATAACTTTGACTTTGACTAAAGAGCTGGTAGAAAAATGGAATCTCGAGGGCTGGCTGGCAAATTATAAAAAAGAGGCGGAACATTCTACCGGCGGCATACGTGGGCCGCAAAATATTTTATATCCATGGGATCCGCGCTTTCCGCTGAACCAGATCGGCGTGGTGCTGGCAACATTAGGAAAAAGCCTGGTATTGAAAGAACAAATAAAAAACCGCACCATAAACAAAGTTGTCTCCGGCGAAGTCCGCTATAATACAAAAAAATACATTGAGCTGATTTCCCGCATCCATGCAGCCCAGGGCGTTGTCACCCACCAAGTGCCGAACAACGGCACCACTGCGGTATGGCTGGTCTCTTTCGTAATTTTTATGCTGGACTATGATGGCGGAGAATATGTCACCTCCAGCCACGCCATGAGCAGCAAAATCGCCACCAAAGATCTGGATGATCAGGGCAGCCAATTCCTGCCGGAAATGTCCCTGGCTTTTATCGCCAAAATTGAGGAAATCATCAAAAAAGCCAAGGAATCGCCGGAAGGCTATAGCGTCACCTTGGCACCGAAAGACGATAAAAATATCGTACAGGACTTTGACGGCTATGATTTATATAAAAAATATCTGCAAGATGGCGTGGCCACCGATGAAAATATCAGTCTGATAAAAAAAGCGGCTGGCCAGGGCATGAGATTGATGTTTGAAACAGTCGGTGGGTGCATGAACTATACGATGCTGCCATTACTGAAAAAGTTTGATATTTTGGAGCCATTTGAATGGAATAACCCCGAAGAAGACCCGTATTTCCACGGCATCGGCAAGACCTGGAAAATTAATCCTAAAACGAATAAGGAAGAATTTTTTGACCTCTCCTGCGACGCCTGCCTGATGGAAGTGATCGAAACAATGTACTATGAGCACTATCTGAAAGACAAGCCCATCGGCTACGTGGTGCTGATTACCGACCCTGACGGCGACCGCCTGGTGATCGGCCAGGTTGAGCCGGCAACCAACGCTAAAATAATGCAGGATCTGGGCATTAATTATATTAAAATCGACGAGGAAAAAATCGTCTCTATCTACCACCCAACCTTTACCTTCCTGATGATCATGGATTTCAACATGAAGCAGCTGAAAAAAGCCGGGCATTGGAACGACCATCCGAGATTTATGATTACCACTACCCCTTCTTCGCGCGCCTGGGACGAATGGGCGGCGGCCAACGGAGTTAAAATACTGACCACACCGGTCGGCTTCAAGGAAATCGCCACTATCATGAAAAAGGTGGAGAAAAAACTGTTCGCTGATCCGCAAAAGGAAGTGCTGATGGATGATGTCTGGCATAACGGCGTTAATCTCGGCGTTGACCCGCGCATTGCCTTTGCCGGAGAAGAAAGCGGCGGTATGATTATCGGCCCGGAAAACCCCATCACCAGCCAACAGGGCCGTAAAGCGCTGGCGATGCGCGAAAAAAGCGCCGGTGAAGGCTCGATCATTGCCACTGCTTTAGCCGCGCATTTATATCTCAATAAAAAATCAATGGCTGAATACCTGCAGGAAATTTTTGAGGAAAGCAATATAAAATTCCGGTACTATGACCGCGCTGACATCACTTATTATAATGAAAGCGAGCCCAACCCCGACAAGCTGCTGCAGGAAAAGAAAGAGGGCGAACTAAAAAGAGACGCCATTGACCAATACTGCCTGGGACTGGCGTTGGCGCTGAAAGACAAACTAATTACCCTGGAGCAGGCGAAGAATATTCTCACGGAATCCATGCCGGAGCTTGATTTTTCCGGACTGCAGGATATTTTATTAACTCTAGACGCCACTTATTTCTCATTTAATAACATGTTTGTGCAAATCCGCCGCTCCGGTACCGACGCCAAACTACGGGGCTATAGTAATGGGAACGACCGCCTGTGCATTAAAAAGTACCTGGATGTCATGGTCAATTATTCCGGCCAGAAAACTCCATTGTATGATAAATTAATCCCCCTGGAACTCTATAATGGGATATATGACCGGCAGAAAAAAAATTACGAGGAATATTTATACAAAGGGCTGTAAATCATGATAAAAGCGATAATTTTTGATCTGGACGGCGTGCTCATAGACTCGGAAGGTCTATGGAGAAAGGCGGCGGAAAAATATTTCCGCTCCATCGGGATAAAGCTGCCGCAGGGGAAAGCCTTTGGCAGGTTCGCCAGCCAGTATCTTAGCGGCCGAAAATTAAATGATATTGCCGGAATTTTCCAGAAAAAACTTCACGTTAAGAATTCACATAAACAAATCACTGATGGCTTAATAAAAATGGTGTTAAAGCTTTTTGATCGTCATTTAAAACTAAATCCAGGCGCCCTGAAATTAATCAAAACGCTGAATAAGGGTAAATACCCGCTGCTGCTCGCCTCCTCCAGCCCGCGCCGGGTGATAAACTACACACTTAACCGCTTCAGGCTGCACAAGTATTTCGCCGGAGTGGTTTCCGGCGATAATGTCAGAAAAGGTAAACCTCATCCGGAAATTTTCCTGAAAGGCGCCAAGCTCCTGAAAACCCAGCCACGCGACATTGCCGTGGTTGAAGATTCAATCAGCGGCATTCGGGCCGCCTCTCGCGCCGGCATGAAATGCATCGCGCTTAAGCAGCCGCATACCGAAAAAAAATATACGAAAACTGCTAGTCTGATCGTCAATAAACTTAGCCAAATCACCATCGATAAAATTAAAAACCTATGATCGGCATTTTTGATTCAGGCATCGGCGGCCTGACCGTCGCCAAAGAAATTTTGAGACAACTCCCCGGCTATCAGCTGGTTTATTTTGGCGACACCGCCCGGACGCCATACGGCAATAAAAGCCCCGAAACAATCGCCAGATACGCCCATGAAGACATCGATTTCCTGCTGCATAAAGGCGCGAAAATAATCGTGGTGGCCTGTAACACCGCTTCAGCCGTAGCCGCGGATAAATTAAAAGAGGATTACCCGTATGCTCCAATTTTTGAGGTGATCACCCCCGCCGTGAAACAAGCGGTGGCTATTACGAAAAATAAGCGTATTGGCGTGATCGGGACACGCGCCACGGTGGCCAGCAGTATTTATGAAAATAAAATCAAGGAATATAAAAACGGCTTTAAGATCTTGAGCCAGGCCTGCCCGCTGTTTGTGCCTCTGGCAGAAGAAGGCTGGATTGATAAGCCAGTAACCAAGTTAGTGGCAAAAAAATATCTTTACTCCCTAAAAATGCAGCAGATTGATACGCTGATACTTGGCTGTACACATTACCCGTTATTGAAGAAAATTATTCAGGAAAAAATCGGCAAACGAACCCGCCTGGTTGATCCGGCTGAAGAGGTGGTCAAAGAAATTTCCCATTATCTGAAAACTAAGCCGGAGCTGGAAAAAACGCTGAAGAAAGGCATGGAACACCAGTTTTATTTCAGCGATGTGGCGCCTCACCTGTCCGAGCTAGCCAATAAATGGCTGGGGCAAAAAATAAAGCCGGAGCTGCATAGCATATAAAATAAAAAGGCCCGGCTACCATTTCTGATAGCGCGGGCATACTTAGAACTGAGCATGGTGCTCACTTAGCTCTCGGCTGATTGCACCTATCACATCCAGCTGAACTGACTGTTTTGCTTTTTTGATCGCGTTTAGGATAGCTGTTTTTGAAGCGCTGCCATGGCAAATGATTATAGTACCATCTACGCCCAGCAGCTGAGCGCCGCCATACTTTGAGGAGTGAAAAAACCTCTTGGCAAAACGGAAACCCTTGTAAACAACTAAAAAACCAATAGTCAGGATCAATGCTAAGACCGGCAATCCCTCCCAGGGATTCAGTATAGCCAGGCGGACAGAAGAGTACAGAAATAATGGGATCATAAGGGTTCCAGCGATCCACTTGCCAATCGATCCGCGGAAAATCTTTACGAAAACATTCCAGAAGCCCCCACCTAACTTGGCTATGATATTTCCGACAAAACCGTCGCACACCAGCACTTCCGCTTTATTGATGAGCACTTCTCTGCCCTCAATATTGCCCGTAAATTTCAAGCTGCTTCCCTTTAATCGCTGATAAGCTTCAATGGTTGCGGCATTGCCCTTCTCCGCTTCAGCTCCGATATTAATCAGCGCTACACGCGGCTCGAAATTTCCGAAAAGAGCTTGGTAATAAGCCCGCCCCATCACTGCAAACCAATACAATGCGCGATAATCGGCATCAACAGTAGCGCCGATATCTAGCAAAATGCTGCTACGGCCGTTGAGCTCCGGTAAGGCCACGCAAATGCCAGGCCTTAGTCCTTTGAGGTTAGCGATTCGCCCCAGATTTCGAAAAGCAGTATATGATACTGCTCCAGTATTGCCGGGGCTGACAAAAGCCGACGCCTCACCGTTCCTCAATAATTCCATGCCTACGGCAATAGATGAATCCGGAAAATCAACGAATGACTTATCCGCCTTACTTTCCATGGGGACAATTTGCCCGGCATGCACAACCTTAACTCTGCTTTTTAACCTCCCGTATCTGCGAGCTAAGGCTCTGCTTTCTAGAATTTTCAATATGTCGGCTTCTCGGCCCACTAAAACCAGCTCAATATCAGGCATTGTTTCCAGCGCACATAAAGAACCATTAATGGCAGGTTCAACTCCAATCTCGCGATCACCATAGACATCCACAGCGATCTTAATATTGTTCACTTTCACATCCTTTCCTGAAAATATCAAAGATCATTTTTATTAAACAATCTTAGCACAATACAGGCAAAAATCAACTTCAATAAACAAAACCCCCTCCCTAATTGGGAGGGGGCTAAAGTAATTTTGATTTATTTGTTTTACCTAATTAATGAATTTTGTCAGCACACCGCCGCGGAATGACTGGCCGTAGGCCATAAACCAGTTTGTCAGAGTCAGCTGGCCGTCAGTCACGTCATAAATGCGCAGGTTCGGACCGCCGCCGCTTAAAGGCGAAACAATCAGCGATGACGCGCCATTGCCGTCAAGATCAGCCACGCTGACTGAAATCTTGCCGCGGTAATTCTCCGCATAGGCGAATGTCCAGTCCAGCAGATTTAACTGCCCCTGAGCGTCATATTCATACACGCGGACATTCGGACCGCCGTTCTCCAGCGGATAAACTACTACTTCACGGAAGGCATCGCTGTCGAGATTGGAAATCGTTAATCCAATGCCGCCGCGGAACTTGCTGTCATAAACCATCTCCCAATCCTTCAGCTCAAACTTAGCGGTAGCGCTATTATAACTGTACACGCGCAGGTTCGGTCCGCCATTGGTGGCTGGCGCGGTTATTATTTCCGCCTGACCGTCTTTGTCCAGATCATACACTTTCACTGATAATGAGCCTCGATATGAATTTTCGTACGGCATGATCCAGTCAATTAATTCAAAGCCTGAAATTGCTGAATTATAAGTATAAGCGCGGATATTCGCTCCGCCATTTTCCTGAGGATAGGTGATTATATCTTTTAAGCCATCACCGTTAACGTCGCCGATTTCCACCATTACGCCGCCACGGAAAGTTTCCTGATACGCCATAAACCATCCGTCAAGCTCAAGCGTCTGAGTGTTTGAATTATAATGGTACACTCGGACGTTCGGCCCGCCTTTATCCGGAGAAACGATAATATCAGTAATGCCATCGCCGGTCACATCCGCGGTGGCCAGGTTTATCTCCCCTCTGTATGATTCATCGTAAACCATTGTCCATGCCAATAGCTCAATATCTTTGGTATGGATATTGTACTTATAAGCCCTTAAATTCGGTCCACTCTCGCCCCGCGGCACCACTACAAAATCCTGCTGACCGTCCTGGTCAAGGTCAACATTATCTACCACTTCAATGCCCCGGCGGAAACCCTCATCAAAAATCATTTTCTGGGCGACAAACGTTCCGTCCTTCTCAAAAATCCTGACCTGCGGACCATACCCGTCGCCGTAAGGATAGACGATTATTTCCATTTCGCCATCACCGTCAATGTCCGCGGTAATTGCCCTGAATTCTCCCCGATAGCTCTGGGAATAAGCAAAAAACTGGGAAACCAGCGTCCCGTCCGGATTGAACACCCTGATTTGCGGCGAGGAATTCTGGTCAGTCATGACCATGATGTCATAAGGAATATTAGTTACTGAATCTATAGTTGCATCGCCGAAACCCGTGTAAACAACCGTTCTCCTGACGGAAGCGCTGCTCAAACCAAGGACAGCATTAACAATGACGGTATTGGCGCCATCCTGCAGGCCGGAGATGCTCATGGAAAAGGCGCCTGCGGCATCAACCTCAACATCACCGGCACTGACGCCATTAAGCCTGATGGTTACAGCCGCGCTGGCATCTGAAACCGTACCGCTGACCAGAACAGAATCAACCCCCACTACTGCATTGTCGGCAGGAGAACTGATATTTACGGTCAAACCATCACCATTATCATCTGCCGCAATTCGTGATTTTCCAGGGGCAGTTGTGCTATATGCGCTGAAGTGGTCAGTAGTCAGAGTGATAGTATTATTTTCTTTATCAATCATATACGAATTCGATTCCTGCCACACACCTGAAGTAGTATTGTAATATTCACCGCTCAAATCAGTTTCCAGCAAACCTATCTCGCCTACCACTTCCTCATCGTATGGCAGTGTCAGCGTAACCTCAGAATTAAATGTAGAAATTAATGAACCCTGGCTGTCTCTGGCTTCAAGGTTATACCCGTATCCGGCCAATGGTTGGGCTCCTGCCTGATATGGCACTTCGGCGGTCGGCTCAACTGTAACCGTTACATTTCCCTCTGTAGCCAAAGCTCTGGCTGGTATTTCCAGCTTAAAGCCGTCTGATAAGGTGATAGTTTTGGCAACCGTAGCGTCAAAGTTTACGCTAAGCGGATCCGGCATTTCCCCCTGATAAACCAGAACTAAGTCTTGTTCGGCGCCGTTTTCGTCAGCCACTGCTACTTCTGCCTGATCTGACAAATAATAGGAGACCCCGGACTCATGCACCGCCCCGACTGACCAGGTCGCACCGCTGGTTACAGGCAGGGTGTATGAACCGTCGCTGGTAGTAGTTTCGGAATATCCTCCGGTATCGGTATAGGCATAAACAAAAGCCTCGCTGCCCTCGCCATCCAGCGTTACTTCACCGGTGATCTGGGAATCTGCGGTATTGAAAACTATGGCCGAATTCTCAGCCGGATCATCAGGCGAAGTGTAAACCAGCTGCGCGCCGGTAAAAATATAGCCGAGAGATGGTGGTAGAGAGGCGCTCAGATAATATTCTCCTTCTGGCACATTAATGGTGTAAGTCCCATCAGCCGCTGAAATCGCTTCCATCGAGTTAAAGCCGTAATAATCGTAGGTAGCATCTCTTTCGTAGCCGGCATAATCCAGTGAAGCGAAAACATGCGCGCCCTCTATTGCCTGACCGTCTTCATCCTGCACTGCGCCGGAAATGACTGAATCAACTTCCAGCAGGGTAAAGTCTAGATTTATCGTCTCATCCTCAGCCACCGAAACGCTTGTCTCCTCCAGACTGGTCGGTAAATACGCAGAGCCCATATTAGGATCTACCCGATAATTTAAATTCCAGGTACCGGCTGATACTCCCAGACTGTAAGACCCATCTGGCATAATTTGGGCAAAAGCCGAGCCGCCCTCTGGCCGCTTGGCATAAACCTCGCCCCAAACATTATTAACAGGGTTTCCTTCTGAATCAACGAATCTGCCTTCAATAACTGCAGTATTCGGAAGCATAGTGATTACCACGTCATCTGTGGTCTCGCCTGAACCAATTTCTACCGTAACATCCGCTTCCTGCGTATATTCCGCATTCCAATCCATAAATACGCTCAATGTATATTTGCCGGCCGGTACATTCATTTCAAACTGCCCGCCATTCAGCGGTCCGCCCAGCGTGCCGCCAAACCACATATCTCCCTGCGTAAACTGATCAAGAGAATTTGATGCATTGACCCAGCCCCAAACGCCCGAAATTAAATTACCGTCAGCGTCTTCCAGATGCCCTTTGATTGTCGCATCAGCAATGCCCAGCTGGAAATTTATATTTGGCGTAGTAGCGTTGGCGAGAGTCGTCACCTGTTGAGGCGGTTCAATGGCTACATAACTGGCACCGCCCTCATCGCTTGCACCGCCCGCAGCAGTACTAGCGCCTCCCTCGCTGGCATTGACCATATAAGTACCAGGAAAAATTGCCATGGAATAATTGCCTTCTTCGTCAGTCATGGTATCGCCCCAGCCGGTGGAATTTATCGACCAGGCATTTACGCTTTGGTTAGCCAGCGCCTGCCCATTGGTATCGGTTACTTTGCCGGTGATGGTGGCAGTTTTTTCTACCAGGTAAACAGTCCCAAGATCAACAGTCGCCTGGTCGCCGACTTTAACCGGATTAATCGATGGTCCGCCGTATTCCGTGCCGCCCATACCATTATTCCAGGCCCAAATATTGACATCATAAGTATGCCCGCCCGCAATTTTAATTGAGAAACTGCCGTCGCTCTCTGCCTGGACATTATTACCCATATAGCCGCCCTTTTCCCAGGCATTAACGCTTAAGTTTATTGCGGCGCCCGGTTCAGTGCCGTCCGGTTTGACTATTGTTCCGGTAATGGTGGCATTAAACTTTGCCACGGTAAAATCCAAATCCTGCGATTCGGCAACATCATTAGCTTCGTTAAATTCTACCGATTGCGGCCCAGGCGACCCCCAGTCTGGAGCAGAAGTTCCTGTCCAGGCCGGCCAAATATTTACCTGGTACTGTCCTTGGCCGACTAATAATGTATAATTTCCGTCAGTATCCGTCTGCGTGTGAGCGAAGCCTCCATAATTGCCGCCCATGGCCCAGGTATCGATTGAAGCGTCGGTCACCGGTGTTCCGTCAGGATATTTGACTGTACCGCTGACAGTTTTTACGGCGGCATTGAGGACTATCGGATGCGTTACATAATAAGTATTGGTTACCCCGGCAGTCAGATCAACCTGAATTTCTTCAGAAGGTAAGAGCCCCTGCGCACTCCAAGGCGGGCTGACCCTGACTAAATAGGTGCCGGTAGCTAAGCTTTTATTGACTACGCCTACACCGCTATCATTTGTTGAACCCCAATAACTGCCATTCATGCTCCAGCTGGGATCATGCACATCAACATTGGCGCTTATCTGAGGATTGCCTGAACTATCAACAACTTTTATTTTCATGGCGGGTATTCCTATTTCGATGTTGCCTAAACCAACGGCCGCACCGGCATAAGTGACAGTTTGAGTGGCTGGCGCAGCATAATCAGGATAGGTCCATGAATCAACCCAGAAATCTACATAATATGTCCCATTAGTACTCAAAGAAAAACCGAAGGTGCCGTCAGCCCCCGTGGTATCATTGCGATTATACATCCAGTTTGCGGAGTGGAAAGTAACCGAGACATTAGGGATGCCATTGCCTTCGGAGTCAACTAATTTTCCGGTGATATTCGGCGTCAGCAGGGAAATATCTCCTAAATTATTGTTTGCGCCGCCATTGATGGCTACACTCGTCTCTTCAGGAGCTGAATAAGCATCCTGCCCCCAGTAATCGACGCGGTATTTGTAGGTGGCAGTATAATCAATATTTAAGCTGAATAAACCGTTTACGTCAGGGCTGGCATAATAATAGTGCGCCCAGCTGCTGTCAAAAAAACTGATGGAGCATTCAGTGCTGGTACAGGCCGTACCGTCCGGTTTTTTTAAAGTACCGGTTACATTGGCTGCCTTAAAAACTTTAGCCACTGCCACCTGGGTGCCGCTGTAAGTCAAAGTAAAAGAATTTGGAGGCGACTCGCCTTCATATTTATCCCACATTTCCGCCGTGTAAGTCCCGTAGGTGCTGATGCCAAAAGAGGCGACCCCGCTGTCATTGGTCAGCCGGCAATTATAAAAAGCATAGCTTGCGTCATGGAGGCAAACCTGATAATTGGTAACTGGTGTCGTATTGTCTGATTTCTTCAGGGTGATTTGTACTGAAGGTTCCTGGAGTAAAATAGTGCCAAAATCGTATATCCCTGAGCCATTATAGTAAAAATCAAACGGCTCGGGATCTTCATAAGTACTATCATAAGCATAAACATCAACTGTATAGCTGCCGGCCGGAACGTCATAAAAATCAAAACTGCCATCAGTATCCGTGGCCGACCAATTTGTATAGCTCCAGCTGGCATTATGGATGGCGATTTGTCCGCTCGTTACTGGTGTTATCAGATCCGGCTTTAATATTACACCAGTCATAGTTACGTTTTGAGCTAAGGCTGGTTTTGGTAATAATGTTAATATACCGATGACTGCAATAAAAAAACCTCCCAGTGTTAGGATTCTTTTATAATTTTTCATAGTTTTTTCCTTATTTTGATTTAAATATTATATAAACAAAAAAGCCATCTAGTGGCTTAATTAACAAAAAAATGAAAAATTGATGAATTTTCCGCTTTGCTTTTCTCTCTTTTTTCACCCCCAAGAAAAGTCAATTTAAAAAATATTTAATTTTTGTTTAAATTATATGCTAATTATAGCTTATTTTTGGACATTTGTCAATATATTCTGACCAAAAACTACCTCCGACAAATTCGAAGGTAGTTTATAATCTACAAAAATTATATGCTCTTTTCCGCCTTTTCCTTTTCCATCTCTTCCCTTTCTACCGCTTCAAACACTTTTTTCTTTATTTCCTCAATTACTTTTGGATTCTGCTTCAGAAATAATCTGGCGGCCTCACGCCCAACACCGAGCTTAATCTCCCCGAATGTAAAAGTGTTGCCGTTTTTTACTACTACTTTTTTCAATACTCCGGTATCCAGCGCGTCCCCGCCGATTGAAATGCCCTCGTTGTACATAATGTCAAATTCCGTAGTCCGGAACGGCGGCGCCACTTTATTCTTCACAATTTTTACTTTCACCCGGTTACCGATGGATTCGTCGCCTTTTTTTATCTGGGCTGAGCGGCGCACCTCGATGCGTACCGAAGAATAAAATTTCAGGGCCATACCGCCGGTGGTAGTTTCGGGATTGCCGAAGAATACTCCGATTTTCATGCGTGTTTGATTGATAAAAATAACTACAGTTTTTGTCTTACTGACAATAGCGGCCAGCTTGCGCAGCGCTTGGCTCATCAGCCTGGCCTGCAGGCCCATGTGCTGGTCCCCCATCTCCCCCTCGATTTCAGCTTTCGGGGTCAAGGCGGCCACCGAATCAATCACTACCACATCAACGCCGTTGGAGCGCACCAAGGTTTCCGTAATTTCCAAAGCCTGCTCTCCGGTATCAGGCTGGGAAATAAGCAATTCGTCAATATTAACCCCGATCTTCCTGGCGTATTCCGGATCAAGGGCGTGTTCGGCGTCAACAAAAGCTGCCGTGCCTCCCATTCTTTGCACTGAGGCGACTATATACTGGGCCAGTGTGGTCTTGCCTGACGCTTCCGGACCGTAAATTTCGATTATCCGGCCGCGCGGTACGCCGCCGACGCCTAAGGCTAAATCCAATGATAAACATCCGGTTGGTATAGTATCTACCTGGATTTTTTTCGCCTCCCCCAGCTTCATTATTGAGCCGTCGCCAAATCGCTCTTTTATCTGGGCAATGGCTTCCTGGGCAGCGCGGGATTTTTGATTAATAGACTGGGAAGAGTCTTTTGTTTTTGGTTTGGGCATATAAACAATATTAATAATTAATTATTATTTTTTAAAAAAACATTTCGCAAAACAGTCGTTGGCTTGCTGCGCTGTTTGATGGCAGTTATTTCAATGACATTTAAGTCTTCTTTCAGATTGACCGTTTCAGTGAACGACCCATCACTCTCCAGATAAACCTCCCGGCCGTTGATCGTCAGGCGGGCTTCAGGTGCGGTTTTGCCGGTCACCTGGATATTATTCTGAGTGACAGTGGAAAAGTCCGACGGGCTGGATATCGTAAGTAACGGCGGAGAGAATATCTTGGCGACTTCGAAGCCCACATATGTCAGGCAAGCGAGAATGATCAAAATTATTATGGCTTTACGCACAGTTTTTGGGGTGATAATCGGCTGCGGCAGTTTCTGCCTGGAAGCCTCAAATGAAGGCTTGAATTTCTTTTTGATTATCTTCCTTTCCTGCTGACGGTAAATGTCAATTACTAATCCTTCATTTACATTTAAAAAAATCGCGTATTTTTTTAAAAAACTTTCGATATAAACGGGTCCCGGTAAAATTCCATATTCCCCATTTTCAATCGCTTCCAAGTATTTTTTCTTTATGCCCGTCTGCTTCTCGGCCTCTTCCAGGCCGATGCCGGATTCGCGCCTGACTTTCTGCAGCCGTTCGCCCAGGGTTTTCGATCTTTCAATTGAATGTTTCTGAAATATTGGCATAAGCTATTTTTCAAAAAAACGATTACTTCTGAAACTCATCATCTGCTTCCTGTTCTTTGTCCGCCGCCTCGCCATTTTCAAAATCTTCCTTAAAATTTTCATCTTCAGCAGGCGACTCACTGGTAATCAATATGTCCCTGGGCTTGGCGCCGTCTCCCGGACCGATAACGCCCCGCTCTTCCAGAATATCAAGAATCCTGGCCGCGCGCGCATAGCCTATCCTCAGCCGTCTCTGCAAAAAAGAAGCAGAGGCTTTGCCTGCCTTGACAACCAACTCCTCCGCCTGGTCAATTAATTCGTCGTCAGCCAGATCCTCAAAATTTCCGATCAGCGTCCGGTCAATCACCTTGCTGGTCACCTGCTCCTCATAATCCGGCTTAGCCTGGCTCTTCAAATAATTCAGTACGCGCGAAATCTCTTGGTCATTAACATACGCGCCCTGGAGGCGTTTTGGTTTTGAAAGCTGGGGTGAAATATAGAGCAGATCGCCGCGGCCTAACAACTTTTCAGCGCCGGAAGTATCCAAAATGGTCCGCGAATCAACCAGAGAGGCTACGGAAAAAGCAATGCGCGAGGTAATATTGGCTTTGATCAATCCAGTAATAATATCGACTGACGGGCGCTGCGTCGCCAGGATTAGATGGATGCCGACTGCCCGCGCCATTTGCGCCAATCTAATGATTGCCGCCTCCACTTCATTGGCGGCTACAGACATTAAATCTGCCAATTCGTCTATTGCTAAAACCAGATACGGCATTAAGCCGCCATTATCGTGGTTATAAGACTGGATGTTGCGATGACCGGATTTTGACAGCACTTCAAATCTTCTGTCCATTTCCGCCACTACCCAGCGTAAAGCATTGATGGTTTTATTTGTTTCAGTAACCACGGGGGTCAGTAGATGGGGAATATCATTATAGCCGGTCAGCTCTACTCTCTTTGGATCAACTAAAATAAGTTTCAGTTCATCCGGGGAATTCTGATAGAGCAGGCTCAATAAAATAGTGTTCAAACAGACGGACTTACCCGAGCCGGTAGCGCCGGCAATAAGCAAATGGGGCATGGGATCAAGATCCGCCAGCCAGGTATGGCCGGCCACATCCTTGCCCAAGGCCACGGTCAGCTTCGACTTTCTTTTCTTGAACTCACTGCTCATCAAAAGCTCTTTTAATTTGACTATGGCCACGGCTTCATTCGGCACTTCAATGCCAACCAACGATTTACCGGGAATAGGCGCTTCAATACGAATCGGATGGGCAGCCAGAGCCAGGGCCAGATCATTGCCCAAAGTAGTTATCTGGGACAATTTTACTCCCTCAGATGGTTTCAATGTGTACTGCGTAACGGTCGGGCCAACCTTAGTCTCTCCCATCTCTACATCAATGCCAAAATTTTTCAGTGTCTGATGAATTTTTTCCTTATGCACTTCAATGTCACCGCTGGTCGGCTTGGTATTACTAGATTCCAGAAGATCAATGGGAATTTCAATTTTGCGTATTACATGCCGCTTCTCGCCTTCAAACATTCCCAGCTGCTTTTCAGTTGTCTTATTTTCCGCCGGGACAGCCGGGGACTCGCCGCCGGGTTGCGCTGCTACCGCTTCAGAGCCTATCTCTTTGGTATTAAAGCTCTGCGGCTCTGGCTCACCAATACCGCCATCTTCCGGACCCTGGGCGGTGGTATTCATGTTTGTTTTTAATTTATAAAAAAATTCGCGGAATTTTTCCATCATTCTGCTGAAAACATTACCGCCGGAATACAGACGCTTTAGGGAGGCATCAAACAAGACTAAAAATGCTATCAAAAGAAGAGCGGCTAATATTACGCCAGTGGCCCAGGGGCCCATAATTTTCTCCAGTGGGTAGGAAAGCACCAAGCCCAGATATCCGCCGCCTCTGCCACCAGCAATGTCGCTGGATATTCTTTCGGGAGATGAGGCAATAAGACTGATTAAAGCAGAATAGCATAAAACCAAAAGGCCCAAACCGGTATAACTGGATAGGCGAAACGTCTCCTTTTTTGACTGGGAAATGAAATAGGCCAGCGCTATCAGCAGTAATGGCAGGATAAACTTGCCCCAGCCTAGCAGATACTTTAACCCGGTATCAATTGCCTGTCCGAACCTGCCGGCCAACCCAAAAAGGCTCAGGCATGAAATAACCGCCAAGGTTATAACCAAAACTATTAAAATACCTTTTTTGGTATCTGATTTTAAATAAGGCCTGGCTTCCGTCAACTGCGGTTTATCATTAATTTCCCGGCTGGCTTCTTTTTTATATTTTTGAAGATATTTTTTCTTTTCTTTTCTCACTTTAATAAAACAACGAATAATTAAGTTATTTTAGGTGATTAGATTTTAACATTTTTTTGCATAAAAATCAATTGCTGCCTTTTACTCATTACCAGTCACTTATTACAGATTATCACCCTACGCCCGTCACCCGAAGGGGGACAATTTATAAACCAAAAACTCCTTCTTGCATTCAATGGGAAGGTCTAATTGGGGATAAAAAACAGCGGTTATTTAGGCTTTTTAAAGCCCGTCCCGGCAGGTATTAATTTGCCGATAATCACATTCTCCTTGAGGCCGCGCAGTCGGTCAACTTTTCCGGAGACAGCCGCATCGATCAAAACTCTGGCTGTTTCCTGGAAAGAAGCGGCGGAAAGGAAGCTATCGATCGACAATGAAGCTTTGGTGATACCCAATAATAACTGCTCGCCGATTGCCGGTTTGCCGGATTTCTTTTTAATCTCCTGGTTGATCTCCAAAAATTTATTCTTTTCTACTACTTCGCCGGAAAGGAAATTGCTATCGCCTGGTTCCTTGATGTAAATACGGGAAAACATCTGGCGGACAATCATTTCTATGTGCTTATCATTTAATTTCTGCCCCTGGGAAGAATAAATATATTGGATCTCCTTGATGACATAGCGTTCAACCGATTCCTGTCCCTGCAGATAGAAAATCTGATGCAAATCCAGGCTGCCGTCGGTCAGCTGGTCTCCGCGATTCACTAATTCCCCATTTTTTACCCAGATTGACTGTCCCGGAGGTATGGCATATTCTTTTTCCTTTATTTTTTCCGAGGCAACCATTAATTCATCGCCGGAAATTCTGACCTGGCCGGAAGATTTCGAAAGAATTTCTTTTTCATTCATCAATAACAGCACCTGGTCAACCTTTACCTTGTCGCCTTCTTTCACTTTAAGTACGGATTTCTTCTTATCCTTTTTAATGGAATACTTTACTTCTTCAACGTCTTTGTAGCTGATAACCACCTGCTTATTGTTCCTATCCTCATCTATCACTTTTACCTGGCCGGTGACGCCTGCGAGAATGGCCGGCCGGCGAATCGGTCTGGCTTCAAAAATCTCTTCTACCCGCGGCAAACCCTGGGTAATGTCCTTGCCCGCCACGCCGCCAGTATGGAAAGTCCTCATGGTCAGCTGAGTGCCCGGCTCGCCTATGCTTTGCGCGGCCATAATACCGACTGCCACGCCCAGCTCGACCAGTCTATTGAAGGCCAGATCATAACCGTAGCATTTTTGGCAAACTCCCCAGTGCGCCTGACAGCGAAGCACAGAGCGTACGTTTATTTTATCCAATTTTAACTTCTCAATTTTCGGCAGGAGGTCTTCTGTAATTATTTCACCTTTCTTCAAAATCATTTTCTTGGTTTTGGGATTGATAATGTCTTCTGCCGCGGCACGGCCAACCACCCTGTCTTCCAGCACTTCTCCGGCTTCTTCGCTGGCCTTCCTGGTCAGCTCAATGCCGTTTTTTTCACCGCAATCTTCAATGGTAATCAACGTATCCTGACTGACGTCCACCAAGCGCCTGGTCAGATAACCGGCGTTAGCGGTCCTCAAGGCCGTATCCGACAAGCCTTTGCGCGCGCCGTGAGTGGAAATAAAATATTCCAAAACCTCAAAGCCTTCCTTAAAGCTGCCTTTGACCGGCAATTCGATGGTATCGCCGGCTGGATTGGTAACCAGGCCTTTCATGCCCATCATCTGCGTGGTCTGTGCCCACGAACCGCGGGCTCCTGACTCAATCATGGAAAACACCGAACCGTCCCGGTCCAATGAATCACGGCTGACTTTCTGTATCTGATCCTTAGCCTGCGCCCAAACCTCAATAATCTTCATATGCCGCTCTTCTTCCGTCAGCAAACCCTGGTCAAAATGCGACTGAATTTCCTCATTCTTTACTTCTGCTTCTTTGATAATGTCTTTTTTGGCCGCCGGGGTCACTAAATCATCCATACCCCAGCTTAATCCTGAGTAAGTCAAATATTTGAAAGCTAAAGCTTTTATGGAATCAAGCAATATCACTGTTTTTTCGTTCCCAAAACGGGTTAAAAAATTGCCGACGAGCTTGGACAGCGACTTGCGGTCCATCACTTCATTAATAAAATCAACTTCTTTGGAAAAAATGCTGTTAAAAATTATCCGCCCGGCGGAAGTAGCTATCAATTCATTGTCAATTTCTACTTTTATCTTGTCCTGAATATGGATAGTCCGTAATTGATAGGCCATGATGGCTTCGTCAATGGAAGAAAAATATTTTAACTTATCATCCGGCGTTTCTTTGAGCAAGGTAAGGTAATAACAGCCCAGAACAATATCCTGAGTCGGCGAAGTTACCGGCACGCCGGTCGCCGGCTTCAGCAGATTATTTACCGAAGCAATAATCGTCTCTGCCTCTTTCTTGGCATTTTCCGTTAACGGTACATGGACAGCCATTTGATCGCCGTCAAAATCCGCGTTAAAAGCGGTGCAAACCAAAGGATGGACCTGAATAGCCTTGCCTTCTATCAGTACAGGACGAAAAGCCTGGATGCCTAAACGGTGCAAAGTTGGAGCGCGATTCAGAAGAACAAAAGCATTCTTAGTCACTTCTTCCAGGATGTCCCAAACTTCAGGACGGCCGGATTCTATGAAACGTCCGGCGCTTCTGACATTGTGAACGTATTCGCGCTTGATTAATTGACTGATAATAAATGGTTTGAAAAGCTCCAAAGCCATACGCTTCGGCAGACCGCACTGGCCGAGATTCAAATGAGGGCCGACAACAATAACCGAACGTCCGGAATAATCAACGCGTTTGCCCAGTAAATTCTGCCGGAAACGGCCCTGCTTGCCTTTCAGTATATCGGCGATTGATTTAAGCATTCTTTTCTGCCCAGTGGAGGCAGTCACGGTTTTTCCGTGCCTGGCGTTATTGTCAATCAGCGCATCAACCGCTTCCTGCAGCATTCTCTTCTCGTTGCGGCTGATCACCTCGGGTGCGTTAAGGGTAATCAATCTTTTCAGACGATTATTCCTGTTGATCACGCGCCGGTATAAATCATTCAAATCAGAGGCGGCAAATCTTCCGCCGTCCAGCTGCACCATTGGCCGTAAATCCGGAGGAATGACCGGAACAATATTCAGGATCATCCATTCTGGCCTGAATTTATTTATTTTGAAGCTCTTATATAATTTTAATCGCCTGATCAGCCGTCGCCGCTTGCTGTCCGGAGATTCCAGAATTTCCTTTTCCAATTCTTCTATTTTTGCATCTAAGTCAATTTCTTTTAATAATTCACTGACTGCTTCAGCGCCAATATTAGCCTCAAAAACATGGCCATATTTCAGGGAAAGATCCCGATAGATCTGCTCGGAAATAATCTGCATCGGTTTAAGATTTCTCAGCTCTTTCTTGGCTAAATCCACCGCCTCTGATAAATCTTTCAATTTTTCCTCGCGCAATTCGCTGTTGGCGACCAATTCGCGCTCCAATTCCTTGTCTATCTCCTTGGCCTTAGCGCCTTCTTTCTGGCTGGCGGCCCTCTCTACCTTTTTCTGCTTGATGTCATTGGATACTTTTATAAATTCGCCTTCAATGCTTTTTTTCTTGGCCTGATACTCTGCGTCAATCTGTTTCAGCGTCTCTTCGCGCAGATTATCGTCAACTTTGGTAATAATAAAATTTGCGAAATAAATTACTTTTTCCAGATCCTGAATGGACAAGTCGAGGATCAGCCCGATCTTCGAGGGCACCCCGCGCAAGAACCAGATATGGGAGACGGGCACCGCCAGCTTGATATGACCCATGCGTTCGCGGCGCACGATGCTGCGCGTCACCTCGACTCCGCATTTGTCGCAGATTATGCCTTTGTATCTGACTTTCTTGTATTTTCCGCAGTAGCATTCCCAGTCTTTAACCGGACCAAAAATCCGCTCGCAGAATAAACCGTCTTTTTCCGGTTTTTGCGTGCGGTAATTTATGGTTTCCGGCTTTAAAACTTCGCCGTGCGACCATTGCAAAATATTTTCGGGTGAAGCCAGCTTCAGACGAATCGCCTTGAAATCCACCGTTTTTGTATTATTGTCCATTGGCATAAATTATTTTTTCTCCTCTTTACTTTTCTTAAACTCCCCGTCTACAGGCTCTTCCGTGCCGCCGATTAATTCCACGTCCAGACACAAGCCTTTCAGCTCCCTGACCAGGACGTTAAATGATTCCGGTATGTTAATTTTTCGGATTGGTTCGCCTTTTATGATGGCCTCATAAGCTTTTGAACGCCCGGGCACGTCATCGGACTTGATAGTCAGCATTTCCTGCAAAGTATATGCAGCGCCATAGGCTTCCAGCGCCCAGACTTCCATTTCACCGAATCTCTGGCCGCCGAACTGAGCTTTGCCGCCCAGAGGCTGCTGGGTAACCAGCGAATAAGGGCCGATAGAACGCATATGCATTTTATCTTCAACCATATGGTTGAGCTTCATCATATATATGTAGCCGACCGTTACTTGGTGATCAAAGGCCTCTCCTGTCCGTCCGTCATACAGGGTTATTTTGCCGCTCCGGGGAAAACCGGCTTTTTCCAATTCATCGTGTATGTCTTTTTCCGGCACCCCGTTCAGTGCCGGGCTGGCCACTGTATAGTTAAGTTTATGAGCAGCCATGCCTAAATGTGTTTCTAAAATCTGACCGATATTCATACGGGAGGCCACGCCTAACGGATTTAATATAATGCCAACTGGCGTGCCATCAGCCATATAGGGCATGTCTTCCTCAGCCACAATGCGCGAAATAACGCCTTTATTTCCATGTCGGCCGGCCATTTTGTCGCCGACCTGCAATTTGCGCAGCTGAGCGACGGAAACCTGTATGCTCTTCAAAATTCCCGAAGATAATTTATCGCCGCGCTCTCGTGAGAATATTTTGATGTCAACGACTTTGCCGTGTTCCCCGTGCTCCAGATAAAGAGAGCTGTCCTTGACGTCTTTGGCTTTTTCTCCGAAAATCGCCCGCAATAATTTTTCCTCGGCTGACAACTCAGTTTCTCCTTTGGGAGTAATTTTGCCGACTAAAATGTCGCCGGAGGAAACTTCCGCGCCGATGCGCACCACGCCTTCATCGTCCAGATCTTTCAGTTTCTCTTCGCCGATATTGGGAATGTCCCTGGTCACCACTTCCGGCCCCAGCTTGGTGTCGCGGATGTCCACCGTATAATCTTCTATATGTATGGAAGTGAAGCGGTCATTCTGCACCAATCTCTCGGAAATCAGGATGGCATCTTCAAAATTGCCGCCTTCCCAGGCCATGAACGCCACTAAAATATTTTGTCCTAGCGCCAGTTCTCCGCCGTCAGTGGCCGGGCCGTCAGCCAGCGTTTCCCCTTTTTTGACAACCTGGTTTTTATCGACTATCGGCCGCTGGTTAATGCAAGTGGAGGCGTTGGAACGGACAAATTTATTCAATTGATACTTATGCACTTTACCGGTATCGGACAAGACATGAATCTCATCTGAGTCGACTCTGACAATTTTACCGTTTTCCTGGCAGACTATTACCTGCCCGGAATCACCGGCCGCCTTGCCCTCTACTCCCGTGCCGACCAAAGGCGCCTGGGGTGTGATGCATGGCACTGCTTGTCTCTGCATATTCGAGCCCATCAATGCCCTGACGGCATCATCATGCTCGAGGAATGGGATCAAGGCAGTAGTGACGCTGATTATCTGAAAAGGCGCGACATCCATAAAATCAACACGCCAGACGTGATCCAGGGTCGGTTCGCCGTGCAGCCGCACTTCGGCTTTATCCTGGAAAAAATAGCCCTGCTCGTCAATCGGCGTAGTCGCAGCGGTAGTAACGTATTTTTCTTCTATAAAAGCATCGAGGTATTCAATTTCATTGGTCACGCGGGGCTTGACGGGTATCGTTTTTAATCCGCTTTTTTCCAGTTCTTTGGCTTTTTCCTTGGAAATCTTTTCTCCGGCTTTGCCGATTACATTTCCATTGCTATCTTTTATATCTTGGCGGAGAATTTCACTCTCAATCAACGAGGCTTTATTTTCCGGATCGTGGATAATTTTGCGGAAAGGCGTTTCGATGAATCCATATTCATTGATCCTGGCGAAGCAGGACAAATGCCCGACCAATCCGATGTTCGGTCCCTCTGGCGTGGCAATGGGACAGATGCGTCCATAATGCGTGCGATGCACGTCGCGAACGTCAAAGCCGGCGCGCTCCCTTGATAAACCGCCGGGACCCATGGCCGACAAGCGCCGCTTGTGCTCCAGCTCGGCCAGAGGATTGGTCTGGTCCATAAACTGGGAAAGTTGGGAGGACATGAAAAATTCTTTGACCGCTCCGATGATCGGACGGGCGTTAATCAGCTGGTTCGGCGTCAGCGTATTGATATCCAGCGTGCTCATCCGGTCTTTGACTATCCTCTCCATGCGCGCCAAGCCGATACGGAATTTATTCTGCACCAATTCGCCGATGGCCCTGACGCGGCGGTTGCCCAGATGGTCAATGTCGTCGGCATCTTTCTGTGAATTATTCAGGCGGATGACTTCCCGGATTATTTCCACTAGATCTTCTTTTTGTAAAACTCGGAATTCCTTTTTATTGGCGAAGGTGAAGCCGAAACGCTGGTTTAGCTTGTAACGGCCCACCCGGCCGAAATCATACCGGTCAAAGCTGAAAAACATTTTATAGATCAGATCGCGGGCATTATCAACCGTGGCCAGATCGCCCGGCCTGATTCTTTTATATACTTCCCGCAGGCCCTCAGCCTCATTTCTCGAAGTGTCTTTGGCTAAAGTGGATTCAATGTATTTATTTTCACGATGGTTATCGGCCTCGGCAAAGAGGCTTTTGATTTCCTCGTCTGATCCGAAGCTGAAAGCCCGCAACAGGGAGGTAATCGGCACTTTCCTTTTTCTGTCTATTTTTACGAAGATAACGTTGTTGGCGTCCGTCTCAATCTCCAGCCAGGCGCCGCGGTTAGGAATGATTTTCGCGCCGTAATAGCGGCGGCCGCGCAGCACTTCTGAAGTAAAAAAAACACCAGCTGAACGTATCAGCTGGCTGACCACTACGCGTTCGATGCCGTTAATGACAAAAGTGCCCCGATCAGTCATCAGAGGAAAATCGCCGAGATAAACTTCCTGCTCTTTTATTTCTCCGGTCTTTTTATTGACCAGCTTGGTTTCCACGCGCAAGGCGGCCTCAAAAGTCACATTCTTCGCCTTGGCGGTCACCTCATCGAAGCGCGGCTCGTCAAAATAATAATTCTGCAAATATAATTCTAAATCACGCCCGATAAAATCTTTTATGGGCGAGACCTCTTCAAAAAGCTCTCTTAGGCCTTCTTTAACCAACCAATTGTATGAAGTTTTTTGTACGACTATCAGGTCAGGCAGGTTGATGGCAGAAGGAATTTCTGAAAAACGTTTTCTATTTGATGAGGGCATTAATTAAAAGTTATAAAATAATAAATTTTAAAAAAAGAATATAAGCAAATAGCCTCTTCCCTTTCAGATAGGCAGAAAAGAGTTAATTAACCGTTACAATTTTAATGTCTTGCTTTGTATAACAACGTCATTTGAATGTTTAGACGTCTTCCTTTTGTAAGGAATGTGTACTTCCGAGTGTACCAGAGGGGGCAAAAGCTGTCAAGCCCAAACCCCTAATTCCTGTCAAGATATTATTTTTTCGCTAATCTTAGTATGGATATTTAAACAATATTTTAAACTTTCAAAAACTTTGAAAATAGTGAATTAACTTATCCACAATGAAAAAAGCTCTTAAAAATGGGAAGAATTGGCGAAAGATTACACGTCTAACGACCTAACTTTTATTTAACTAAGGCCCAAATCATTCTTCGTTTTATAAAAAAATCCACCGGCAGGCACTTGGCCTACTGGCGGATCAGGATATTGGCTACCCTTTTTGCTCAATCGAGCGCGATCTTGTCGATGTGAAGTTGCTTGAATCTTTTTAACTCCTCGGCGAAGGAATCGGCAGTGATTCTTTCATTAATAATCTGCCAATCGGCTATTCCTGCCTGTCTGAGCTGAGCACGCGTGGTACTGTCCTCATAAAATAATGAAATAACTACAGTTAGGAAGTGGATGCGTTCTCTCAGCTTGCCAAGAAGCTGTAACCCGTTTCCGGTGTCATTGATGATCACCATGTGCGGATTGAATTTGGCGATTTGCATGACCGGATTATCTTCCCCTGGTTCATCATCGAACTTTTCTACAGATTCGAAGCATCTTACCTCGAAAACGTTCTCAAGACGGCGCAGGCAAAGCAAGTAGAAATTGTCTCGGCCAGATACACCGTACCAAGCGATCCTTGGTTTGCTCATTATTACCTCCAGTTTAAACTTTTTCTTTATCTAATAGCGATTATTGTTTTTATTTATTATCATATCTTAGAATAATTAAATAATAAAAGCAACTCCTCTTTAAATAGAGGCTTTAGATAAAAAAAGAGATTGCGTTTGCCCACTCGCAATCTCCTGATGGCTCAAACTAACGAACGAATTTTTCTGAACGCCAGAACCAAGGCATCGAAACACTTGAGAGTCGCCGCGTCTCCAAGCTGCACAAAACATATGGAATAATCCTGTCCAGACGGCTCGCCAGTTACCTTGTCAACCGTTACTATACTCTGCTCCTGGAAGATTACCGCTACCCTTTGCGGCGTGGCCGAGCCTTGGCCGTAGACAAACACGATAAGCGGCGACGACACCTTGGATATTCCCAGGGCGTATAATTCCTCCGGCCGAGAAACTGGAATTACGCGCACCCTCTCTGGCGTGGCAGCAAAATCAGCAAAATGTTCAAACGCCTCTCTCGCGCTTATGGCCCCGGCAAAATGCACCAGATAAAGAATAAGTTGCTTATTCGCGGAGAGGGCCTCCTTTAGTGCGAAACGAAATTTGTCAGCATCAAAAGCAGATTCGCTGTTTTCACCGACTAGCATCCACATCTCTGTGGCGCTCGCAGCCGCTTCAATCAACCGACTGGATCCCCATATGCCAATAGTATTGCCTGCCAATACGGCGCATTCATCAGACGCTTCAGCTGACTGCAAAAAAATCTCAACCGTGTCTCTCAATCTGGCTAATGTTTGAGGCTGAATAACGCCGGTAAGGCCCTCTCTCGTCCAGCGCATAATAGTGGCGGTAGACACGCTGATCAACGCGCCCAGCTGCTGCTTCGACATACGAAGTGATTCGCAGAGTGATCGCATCAATCCCGGAAGCGGGCTTGCTTGGCCTTCGGTCAGGAATTCCTGCTTGCCGTTTGCTTCAACAATTTCTTGAATCAGCTCGAGTATCCTTGCTGAATCGTATTTTCCTGCGCTCAACTTTCCACTCCTTCCTGTATATTGATATTAAAAATTCTGTGTAAAAGGACAATTAATAGTTGGTAATATTAACAAGACAACCCTGCCATGTCAACCTTAAAAACTTGTTGGATCTTAAAAAGACTGTTTTAATTTTTTTAAACAGCCCCAAAATATAAAAAATAATTTCCTATTTCTCAAGTATTTCTTTCACCGTCTTCCGGTCATCCCAGGGAATTTTTTTGTCGTTTTTAACGGCCATAACCGTTTCACTTCCCTTACCGGTAATAATGACGATGTCGCCCTTCCGCGCTTGGCCAATCGCCTCAACAATGGCGGTTCGGCGATCCAAGATTTTCCCTACTTGCTTATTGCCTGAGGCTTCTGCTCCGGCTGCCACCTCGTCAATTATGGTTTGCGGATTTTCATCATAGGGATCCTCATTGGTGATTATAACCAGGTCAGTATATTGCCCCGCCAGCCGGCCCAGGATCGGACGCTTCCTTTTATCGCGTCCGCCTCCCTGCGAGCCCAGGACGCTGATAATCTTCCGGGGCTTGAAAGACCGCAGGGTTTTATAGACTTCCTCCAGTGAGGCTGGTTCGTGGGCGTAATCAATGAAAATCCTGAAACCGCGATTGTTCGCTATCTCCTCAAGCCGGCCAGGCATAAATCGTACTTCTTCCAAAGCATTTTTCATGGCCAAAAGCTGCAAGCCCTGCGTGTATCCCACGGTGATGGCCGCCAGCGAGTTATAGACGTTGAATTCACCCAACAACCGCAGCTCAATAGGTTGCGCGTCAACTTCAAAACTGGTGTTGTTCGGATAAACGATCACGTCCCTGGCCAGAACCTTATTCTCCGCCTTGGGATTATCGTGGCCTTTGATGGCCATGCCATAGCCCCATTTTTCATCGGCCTTGAAATTCAGGAAATAACCGGCCTGCTGATCGTCAATATTGGCGACTATCACTTTTTTAATCTTTTTGCCGTCAATTATCTTCCTTCCGGAAAAAACCAGCCGGCTGAATAACCTGCCTTTAGCCTCGCGATACTTTTCAAAACTGCCGTGCGCTTCTATGTGCTCCGGCGAAAGATTGGTAAAAACGGCAATATCATAATTAATCCCCAGATGGCGATATTGAGCAATGCCCTCGGAAGAAGTTTCTATGATCGCGTACTGGCAGCCGTTTTTCACCATCTGGGATAAAAGCCGCTGCAGGCGGAAACGGCCGGGCATTGTCTGCTTTGTGTCATTCTCCCATATTTTATTGGCAATTTTAAAATTCATCGTCGAGGCTAAACCAACCTTCTCTCCCGCTGCCTCAAGCACTTTGGCAATGAGATTAACTACCGTTGATTTGCCCTTGGTGCCAGTCACGCCGATAACAACCATCCGCCGGGAGGGATAACCATAAAAAAAAGCTCCCGCGTTGGCCAAAAAAAGATGGTAAAACTGCAGTAAGAATTTAGGTATTATTTTTTTTATCTTTGACTTCATGCAGATTTTGGGTTCCTAGTTTCGTCAATCAGCCAGCGCTCGTAGGATCTCAAAACGCGGCCAACCGGCATCTCGAGAATGCACGGCACTTCGTACGAATGCTGGCTTTTAACCAGCGCTTTTATTGTCCGGAAATATTTTTTCTGCGTGGCGATCAAAGTAACTATACCCCTGGTCTGCACCATTTTGCCGCGCCACCAGTAAAGATCCTCCTGCTTGATAAAATTGACGCAGGCCGCCAGATGCTTCTGCAAAATCAAGCGTGATATTTTTCTGGCTTCCTTGATACTCGGATAGTGAACGTAGACGTGAATCATAAAATTAAATTAATTTCTAAACACGAAGCACGAAATCCGAAACAATATCTAAATCAAAAAATAAAATGTTCAAAACAGTGCTTGCGAAAGTCGTTTAAATTTTTAATATTTTGTCGTTAGGATTTGTTTCGAATTTCGGATTTTAAAAAATATTTCTAAAACTCTATTGGATTTTTCTATTCGCATTTTTTATTGTGCCTTTATCAAATTCCCCGCCGGATCCAGTTCCACAAAATGGTGAGTTTTACCGGAGCGATAGGCTGCGCATTGATTAGCCGGTTCGTCGTCAACCGCCTGGCGCGGGTTATGGGCGATGTCCGCTGACCAATCGGTAATTATAATATCAGCCAGGCACGGTCCATTTGACAAATCCTCACCTAGCTGAAAATTTACGCGCCACTGCTCTTTAGCCTTGGCAACAGCCAGATCTTTATCTGCCTGCTGTTTAATTTTAATATCGGCCGCGCCAGAAACAATTTCCGCGGCGTTGAAGCTGTTGGTATTCGCGGATTTCTTAGCGCAGGCGCTGAGGGCTATAGCCAGCAAAAAAACAGAAACGAATATTATTAATTTTTTTGCCATACCTTTATATCCTTTAAACGTAATTATAGCCGTTTTGGCGGTAAAAAACAAACAAAAATAAGAGTAGGAGGGAGTAAAAACCCCGCCTACTCGCATAACGACTTCATGACTTTGCGACAGTCAAAGTAAATCCAGACGCGGCAAGATGCTGGGCGATATGGAACGAACTGCCAAAAGTATCCTCGGAAAATTCGTACGACAGGCGTTCGATTCTCGACTTTTCCAATTGCTCTACTTCAATAGTAACCTCAGTCGCCCCAAGAAGTTCGATATTCTCCTTTACGTTCTGCAGACACGCCTCAATCACTTCTGGCCGTCGGCCGATACAACTCACGGTTCGTTGCAATGTATAAAGAGCCACAATACCCTCTCATCTTTTACAGTTTTCGTTACTGTATCGTATCCAAGAAATACTGTCAAAGGGATGGGCCACTAGCGCGGTTGACAATTTCCTTTGGGCATGCTAGAATCTACCATCCACTGCTCGTTCAAAATCAATATGAATGCGAGCGCAACCAAAAACCCATCATTCACTGACTGCGCAGGTCGTAAAATCCTGAGTGCAGAGTGAAAGGAGAAAACCATGGACCTCAAAAAGTCCCTCATCATCCCTTTTACTCCTACATCTAGCTGGGGCTTAAGTAGGAGAGAAGTTGTCATCTCGCTTGGCAACCATTGGCCGTTGCAAGCCCCAAATGATAGTGATCATACGGATTTAACCGAACCTAACCAATGCGAGGGTGATCTCTACTTTTTTTTCACCGGTTGCGGAGATAAGTCCCGCGTTGAGGTCCTCTGCGATACATGCAAACTCCATATTTGTGGTAAAACGCATCAGGATCGCTTTGGAATCCGGGACGTGCCAGAACTCAGGATGTCCCTTGCCAGGCTGATGGTGGCAGGCGCTTGGGAAAACAAAATTTCCCACATCGTAAGTTTCCCAGTTATCCACTATATGAAGGATCACATGGCGGCAAGTATGCTTTTGCTGGATACCGGCTTCTCCACAAGAGACGGTAAAATCATTCACCTCGCATACTTTCTGCCTAAAAGGATTGGATTCTGGGATTTGGATAAAGGTGAATGGGTGCCCCAGGAAGCTTTTGAGAATCTGGCAGAAGCCACGGTCATGATACTCGATAGTTTGGTAAACCACCGCCACTCTTTGGAGATTACAGACAAACGCACACTTGGCCATTAGCGCCATCGCCTGATTGCCTGATAGTGCCTTTCTCTTTCTCACAACCTCCCTGTGTTCAGGGAGAAAGGAGCTTATCTTCGCAAATCAAGGCGGAAGCGGCGACTGCCGCAGTAGCTCTGAAAAGAACCTCGGCGCTGGCGCTGACGGTTCATAACTAGAGCGATGGGCGACTCAATCATGAGTTGCCCATTTTTTTATTCCAATTTATCTAAGCGGGATTATTAAACACGCCATACGCCAACGAATATTCATTCGGAGAACGGTTTAAAAATACCAAAAAAATAAAAAAGCGGCTCACGTGAACGAGAACCGCCAATTACCAATGACTAGTCGCAATGATGCAGCAGCCGACGAAACCAAGGGCAAAAATAGCCCATTGGACCCGATTGAGCTTTTTCCGCTCAGAAAAAAAGAATAAGCCTATCAACGAAGGCACAACGACATCGCCGACCATCACAATCGGCAGGACAATAAGCTGTGAAGTCTCATATGCCCAAAAACCCAATGCAGTATAAGCGATAAACGAGATGGCCACCAGCAATATTGATAGCAGTTCGCCTATGCTGTACCGGCGTACCGATGCCTGCCGATCATTACCAAACACCGTGGTCATGACAAGGACGGATAAAGCACCGGGTATACAGCCAACATACCAGGATACTACAAACGTCATTATCGGCATAGATTGGACCACCCAATAGCGCGTTAAAAACATCGTTACGCCGCAAATGGTGAAACAGATCCCGATATACAGGTAGAACCGGAAACTTGATCCTGCTCTGCGCTCATCCGCGCTGGACTGACGGTAGTCAGTGTAGGCGAATAACACCGCCGACAAGACGCTCAGGCTAAGCCCAACCAGTATGCCGTCATTAAGGAAGTGCCCTTCATTGAGCACTAACCAGCTCAAAAACATCGCCAGCATGTCTGCCCATAAGCCATAGAGCGCAGTCTTACTCATGCTGATGTCGGTACTCCACCACCAGAAGTAGGTACCGATAGCATTGAATATCCCGATTATCAGAATGGTTCCGTCCAGCGCCACCTGTCCCGCCATGATCGCCATGACGACGACTAACGCCGCACAAAACACGTAGGTCAGGACGAAACATCGGGGCTGCGCGGGCAAGCGGGAAACTCGTTTGGTTAAATACGGCATGAGGCCACTGCCCACCGCGACTTTGAGCGCGACGGGTACAAACCCAACCAATCATGCAAACCTCACTCTCTAAATGTAAAGATCAAATAATATTAACGTACCGTACCACTGCAAATAAAAAAAGTCAACCTACATGAAGAGACGGGATTATTAATCCCGTCTCCACTCAATTGTTGTTAAAAACGCTAATTTTTCTTCAACACCTCTACTTTATCCAATTTCTCCCAGGGAAATTCCACGTCCGTACGTCCGAAGTGCCCGTAAGCCGCGGTTTTCTCGTAAATCGGCTGCTTCAGGTTCAGCTGTTCTATGATATCAGCCGGCTTGACCGGAAAATTCTTTTTTACCAGCTCTTCAATGTCGCCGTTTTCCAGTTTTCCCGTGCCAAAGGTATTGACCATGATTGAAACCGGTTCTGCCACGCCGATGGCGTAGGCTAACTGCACTTCGCATTTTTTCGCTAAACCCGCAGCTACGATATTTTTGGCGATATAACGGGCAGCATACGAAGCGCTGCGGTCAACTTTTGTTACGTCCTTGCCGGAAAAACACCCGCCGCCGTGCGCACCCACGCCGCCATAAGTATCAACGATGATTTTTCTGCCAGTCAGGCCGGTGTCGCCCGGAGGCCCGCCGATGACAAAACGACCGGTAGCATTGATGTAAAACTTTATCTTATCATTATACCAATCGCCTAAGACGGGCTTGATCACCTGTTCCTTGATATCTGCACGAAGCTTTTCCTCGGTGACATCCTCTGAATGGTGCGCGGCAATCACGACTGTCTCAATGCGGTGCGGCTTATCATCCACGTATTCCACTGTTACCTGTGATTTTCCGTCCGGCCGCAGATAAGGAAGCTGTCCGTTTTTCCGAACTTCTGCCAGCCTCTTGGTGAGTTTATGAGCCAGGGAAATTGTCAGGGGCATATACTCCGGAGTTTCGTCGGAGGCATAGCCAAACATCAAACCCTGATCGCCGGCGCCTTCCTCTTTGCGTTCGCCTGTGCCGTCCACGCCCTGGGCAATGTCCGGAGACTGCTCATGAATAGTGCTGATAACGCCGACATCCGAATAGCAAAAACCGTATTCGGGCTTATCATAACCGATTTTTTTCAGCGTCCGGCGGACAATCTCCTGGATATCCACGTAGCCGGTGGTTTTTACTTCCCCGCCGATCATCACCAAGCCGGTGGTGACAAAACACTCTACTGCCGAATGGCAGTTTTTATCCTGTTTTAACATCTCGTCATAGACCGCATCGGAAATCTGGTCGCAGATCTTATCCGGATGCCCCTCGGTCACTGATTCTGAGGTAAATAACCTTTTTCGTTCTGACATAATTTTTTATCCTATTTATTATCACCCTACGGGTGATCCGCCTTTGGCGGAATATTATTATTAAGCTAAACGGGCTTCAGCCAGTCTGGTGCCGTCTACTGTCCTCTTCATCTTCTCAAAAGCTATGGGGATTGAACGCGTGCGCAAACCGCAGTCAGGTGTGGGAAATACCAGGCGCGGGTCGCCCATTACTTTAACCGCATAAAGGATGCGGTCGCGTACCAGCTCTGGTGACTCAAGAAAATCAGTATGTATGTCCGTCACCCCTAATCCAATCGCTCCGGGAATGCGGTGCTGGCGGAACAATTTGAGCACCTGATAGCCCGGTCGGTCCGAATCCTTTGTACCTAGCTTGCGGCTGTCACGATTGGCGAATTCCAGAGCGTACTGGCTGCAGCTCTTTAGTTTTTTAATATGCGGAAATAATTTGGTGTAATCGCTGAAGCAAATATGCACGCTGAACATGCATTTGATGCCTTCAGTGGAAGCATTAAATGACTCAACAAATAATGGCACCTCTTCCGGATGGGAAGTGACAGCCGGTTCATCAATCTGCACCCAGGTGGCTCCGGCTTTGACTAAAGCCTCGATGTTCGGTTTGATAACGCGCCTGGCTACGTCTAATATGAATTGCCTGCGCGCTAAACGGCGGTCGCTCCGGCCCTGCGAAGTGCCGATGGCAAACGATCTCTTGGTATAAAACTCGTCATAAGACCAGTCGCCGAAAGTATAGGCGCCGGTAATGGGAACTTTCAGCGGGCGGTTGGTCATAGCGGCAATTTGCTTGAATTCCTGCAAATGATAAGCGCCGATAAAACTCGGCTGGCCGAGGCAGGCGCCTTTTTTGTAATACTTGTTGTCAAACGACCGGACGCTTCCGTAAAATTTTATGCCTCCGGTATGGCTGGCTGCCTCGTGGTACATTTCCGAGCGCTGCTGTTCGCCGTCATAGACGATATCAATGCCGGCTTTCTCAATCAGGCGCAAACCATAGAGAGAAGAAATGCACCGGATTTCCTTCAGGTCTTCGCTGCTTTTTTTGTCTTTTTTCAGCAAAGAAATAAGCGGCTGCGAATCAATGCCCAGCTTCCTGCCCCACTCTTCTGCGTCATATATATCTTTTGGCGTAAGCTTCAGGCCTCTGGCGCTTTTAACGCGCCATTCCGGTTTGGCCAGACTGCCGATCTCGTGCGTATGCATTGTACATATCATATGGTTATTTTTGCTTATTGTTTACTAATTTTATGGCTGCCTGCAATTTCAGCAGTTTAGACTGGGCAATCGGCACCGGCACGTACTGCAGATCAAGATTGGCGGTGGCTTTTAATTCGCGCGGTTTTATTTTTTTAATAGCCTGCTCAATAAACTGGGCCAGCGTTTTTGGATCTTCAACTAATGAGGTTCGGCTGTCCAGGCACCCGGCTGATAAAGCTTTCCTGCCGCCAAGCGAAGGCACGGCGTTAATATCGGTATTGAAAAAATCTATGCCAATCCCGTCCAGGTCCGTTTCTGCCAGCATTTTTAGTGCATCGACTGAGCAATTGAATGATGTTTGATATATAATAGAAGCTTTGGTTTTTTCAATCAGACGACCAATTGTTTCCTTGACTAATAAAATTTCAGAGCGATTGGCGCCCCAATAACCCAGGTAAGGGTCAATCAGCTGAAATGACTTATATGATTTTTTTGTCAGGTCAATAATTAGATCTGCTAAAACATCGGTGAAGGCTAAGGCTAATTTTTTTATCGAACCATAATGCTTATCTTCTGCAACGCGGGCGAAATAAAATGGCGCGGGCAAAGTAGCTTTCCATTTCTTATCCGCTGAACTTCTGAAAAAGTCACTGATTCCCTGGCCGGTATATTGCAGTTTTGCGGAAACGCTTGGCTGCCGGAAAAAAGTGTTGGTATCGGCAAAACGGGTCAGGGTAACCGGCTTTATGCCCTGGCAAAAAACCGAAAATGGACGGAATAAATCCTGCCAATTCAGCAAACCATCTGAGAAATTAATGACTCCCAGCTTTTCCTGAAATTGCACCAGGCTGTCCTGCTGTTTTAAGAGAATCCGGCGCAATTCATCCTCACCGATCCTTTTTCTGTCGAAATCACGGGTGGCGCTGACCAGCGCTTCCGAACGGGGAAAAGTTCCATTAAGTTCAATAGACAAAGGTATCATAGTTTAACCTTAATAAATTATTTTAACCACTAGTTATTTCAAAGTCTCGGATAAATTTACCAGCAGCTCCTTGGACAATTCCACATTATACTTCATGATATGCTCGACATTTATGCCGATCGGCACTTTCAGCTTGAATTTTCTGATATGATTTAAAATATCCGACAATATTTCCTGGCATAATTCCACCGAACGCCAACCCATGCCGACCCAGCCTTCCAGCAGATGCTGCTCAACCTCTTCGGGAATGCTGACTCCCAGCCAGCGGAGAAATTTAATGTCTTTTGGCGTAGAAACCGGCGCGAAGCTGATAAAAATCCTTTTTGGTTTTACGCCGGCTTTATGGCAATAGGTGTTATAGGCGCTCAAGAGGCTTTTCGTCGTTTCTGCCTCGTAGATTACCTGGCTGGTAAAAAATTCTATGCCGCTCTGGCTTTTCTTCACCAAACGGGCCGGCTCATCCTGTTCAACCTGCGCGTGCCGCCTGGTCGGGATGGTAATGCCGCCAAGCAACGCGCATTTATTATCTTTCACCCCGGAAACGTATTTGTCGCGCAGATATTCTGCAGCCTCAGTAACAGTCGGACCGGGGTATTTGATTTTCGGCGATTCGCCGCCTACCAAAATTAAATTTTTCAGGCCAAATTCATCATATGTTTCCGCTGCCCATTGATGAAATATCTCCGGCGGCTGGTGCACAACTACGTGGTTGATGATGACTTCAAAATCTTTCCGGTGTTTTAATATCTCTCGGGCAAACTGGCGCGGAACGGCTTTGTCAAAAGTCTGAACTTCTTTTTGGCCAGACTGGCCTTTTTCCTCATGAATCTCCGGAATATTAATGGCATCAATCCGCACATTATGAAAAATCTTGTCCAGGACTTTCAGAAAAGCCTGCGAGGCCGAATGGTTGCCGTTTCCCGGTGGAGGCAACATTTCGTATAATACCGGATAATACGAAGGATCCTTAACTTTTTCAGAAAATGATTGGCCCATTTTAGTTACACTTGGTTATCTTTAAGTAACAAAAAATCTCTTATTATCTAAGAGATTGTTTTATCTCTTATCTATCCCGGCCATCCGTAAATGGCTAGGCTGGACTTGGCACCGTTCCTGCTGCTCTTTCACTTAATTAACTCGTGGCGTAGCCTCATTACTAGGGCTACGCCATCCAAAGCTTTGAATGCAATGAAAAGCGTAGGATGGTTGTCGGAGCGTCGTTGGGCCAGAACCCTCAGCTCTCTCTTGATAAGGTTTGATTGTTAAAGTGTGTAAATAATTATAGCAGTCAACAATAAATAGTCAAATATTAAAGAAGGCCCACACCTTTTGTTTATTACCCGCAAAGATGGGAAATCTTCAGGGTAATTATTCGGGAGAAGGCCCAGCCATCGCGGGGGTTTTATACACTAGCAGAGCAAGCTCTGCACCTACTACGCATATTTGAAAGGGTAGGTGGCGAGCTTGCTCGCCTGGGTTTAATCAATCCGCCCCGCGGGAGCTAGTCGTTAAATATTAAAGAAGACCCGCACCAGGCTGGCAGCTATTCATATAATAACTGACAATCTGGTGGTGCGGGCCTAAGTCCCCTTCTTAAGAAAAGAGGACCGGGATCCTCACAAACATAAGCTTGTTCGGATCACCATCTCTATTTTATCACAATTTCGGCAAAAAATCAACTTGGCTGAATTAAAAAAGGCCGCCCAAGCTAGCAGCCTTGATAGAACTATGAGAAACGCACGTCTCACTTAAAGCAACTCTCTGCTTCGTCTTTAGTCAGATCAACTCTCCCTCTAGGTAAGTCAACCCAGTATTTCGCTGGACTGGGAACAACTTGGTGCTGATGGACGGAGTATTCCCCGCCAACTACGAATCCAGGTTTTCCGGGCACTTCTTTGATGCATATGCGTTTAAACAATTTTGCTACGCGAGTTATCCTCATTACTCCCGCCTCTCTTGAAAAAATTGTACGATATTTTTATTTCATAATAATTTAACACATCGTGAATACCGTGTCAATTCCAATATTCCGTAGCTTAAAACTACAGTAATATATAATGATATGCTATTGAATAAAAAAAATTACTAGCGGTAGTGCGGGGAGGCAATACGTTTTTCTGTATTCTTTTGGTGTTTTCTCTGGGCAACTTTTAAATATAATCAAAAGCGCTATCCTGCGCCAGTCAGCCATGCCCCTGCCGAGAGTCCCCGCCAGAGGCGGGCCCCGCCCTACTTTGATTTATTAATTTCCATGTGGCGGGGGAACATCCATCTTCGGCTCTACCCAGTCCCATCCTGCCCTCAGCAGGATTCGAACCTGCATTACAAGATCCGGAATCTTGCGTCCTATCCATTGAACGATAAGGGCGTAAGATGGGACTGGGTATCCATTGTCAGCCAGAGGCTGATCCGACTTTGGCGGAAACTATGGGCGCAGGCAAGTGAAAAAACGATGAGGGCGCGAGTTTGTGCGGGGTACTGCAGTGACAAATCCGACTGTGGAGGATATTTCCTATTTTACCTCTTTCAAACGCCGGCCCATTATTTCATTGGCAATATCTAACTGATGCGCGGTATTGACGCCCACCCACTCGTCAAGATTGGAAATCATGTGCGGCCTGACCGCCAGTTTCTGCTCAACGGCCAGATGAATGAGGTCAGGCAAGATCAACTCCCCTTTGCCGGTCGCTGAGGGCTTAAGATTCTGTATATTCTCCCTCAGCCATTTCGCGCTAAAACAATAAGCCGCGGCATTGATTTCGTCAATCTTCTTTTCTTCGTCACTTAAAACTTCTTTTTCTTTAATGGCCATGACATTTCCCGACTGATCACGGATAATGCGCCCAAGCTCTCCTGGCTGTGGATGTTTTAATGTCAGCAAACTTATAACCGAACCGCTTTCCGTGCGTAACTTTATCAAATCCTGCAGGGTTTGCGGCTGATAAAATGCCGAATCATCGCCCTGTATGACCAATATATTCTCTTTGGCCGGATCTGCCATCGGCAAGGCGCACATCACCGCATGCCCGGTGCCTCTTTGCTCAGTTTGCTGGGCGTACTTATATTTATCTCCGAAATATTCTTTTATTTTTTCTGACTGATAACCGACCACAATGGTGATATCCGAAAAGCCCATGGAATCAAGCGTCTCCAAAATATAGGCCAGCATCGGCCGGCCGCAAATTTCATACATCACCTTGGGCATGGCAGACGGCTGGCCGCCGTTCAGGCGCGTCCCCTTGCCGGCTGCTAAAATAATTATGCTTGTATTTTCGATAATAGACATGATCTAGCTTTTAATTTTCTGTCCAATTTTATAAAGCTTATACCAGAATTTGTTTAATATCAAATCAAAAGCGCCAAGATAAGAAACGCCCGTTCCGCCGAACCCTTTCTTGAAACGCGTGATGCCGGCCCAGGCTTTTTCCTTGATTGAACCCTCGGGCGCCACGCCCCAAAAATCGTAGTACCGCAAGCCCAGCTTTTTCGCCTCCTGGATTTGCCGCCATTGCAATAAATGCGGCGCCATGACATTGCGGTATTCGTCAGCCGAAGCGCCATGCAAATAGGTGGCCGTGTCGCCGTAAAAAACTACAATATTAGCGGCAATAGATTTTCCCTCATATTCCGCGATAAAAATTTTCTGAAAACCAGCCGGCAGCAAGGTTTCCAGCATTTTTTGATAATAATCCTGGCTGTGCGTCTGGAACTGGTCACGCTCACTGGTCATTTTATTCAGCTGCCAAAATATTTCAAAGTCTTTTGGATTATTTGAAACCCTCACGTGCACATCTTTTTTTTCAGCTAAACGGATATTGTACCTGGTCTTCTGGTGCATGGCTTGGATCAATTCCTCTTCGCTTTTCGACAAATCCAGATACCAGCTGTCACGCGGCTGCACAAAACCGGCTTCACGATAATTAAATTCCCTTAATAAATCATCAAATGCCCGCCGGTGAATTTTTACCAAGGGTGGTTCAAGCTTAACGAACATGGCGCCTGACCGGGCCGCGCGGCCGACGATGTCCGACGCCAAAGTTTTCAAAACCGCCAGATGCTTATCCACGGGCAGCTGCCCGTCAACTACCGGGCCGCGCGGACAATACAAATAGCACTTACCGAACGGCAAAGGCTGCCTGACTATTAAGGCGCTACCTATTATTTTTTCGTTCTCTAAAACTCCCAAACGCCAGATTTGCCTGCCTAACCCCACTTGGAATTCTCCCCATCCCCAGGATTGTAAAAATTGGGCTCGTGTTTGCGAGCCGATAAAGGTATTTAATTCTTTCTGACTTTTTATCTCTTTAAATTCCATGGTTTATATGACTGCTTAATGCCCATAGCATATAGCCTTTGGCAAATAGTTTATGGCCAGTACAATATCAAACCATATGCTATAGGCCAAAAGCCAAATACTATTTATTCTTCCCAAGCAATTTCAGGGCAGCCTTTATCCGGTCTTTGGCTTCCGTGATTTTCTTATCCACTTGCTGAAGCGCTTCCCGGGCTTCCCGGGCGGTATAGCCCAGGCTGATCAGCCCGTCTATGGCCTGGCTGTCAGCGCTGCTCATTCCCAGCTCTTCGCCTTGGCCCAAACTTATCTCTACTTTGTTTTTTAATTCCAATATAATGCGTTCAGCAGTTTTCTTGCCAATGCCGGAAACCTTGGTTAGCAACGAGGCGTCGCCGTGGGCAATGGCTTTTTTCAGGTCGCGCAAAGAAGTCAGCGACATAACGGTCATGGCGGATTTTGGCCCGATACCGGTAACGCCGATCAAATCGTGGAAGAAATTTTTTTCTTCCGTGGTTTTGAAGCCGTATAAATCCATGGCATCTTCGCGTACGCAAAGATAAGTGAACAAAGACAGTTCTTCGCCCTTATTCGCTTTTTCCAATAAAATCGGTAGGACAGCTACCTCGTAGCCCACTGAATTCACATCAAGTACGACAGAACGGGCTGTCTTGGCAATGATTTTTCCCGTTAAATGACTGATCATAATTACCGTTATTATATCAGATTAACGGCGGACTAAAAAGTGACGATACTGCACTGCTGTAAATAAAAAAAATTGTGCTTTTTATATAAAAAAACTCGCTAATCCTTTTTCAGTATAGCGAGTTTGAAAGATCAAGTTTATCGAATTAAATCTAGGGTCGCTTTGATCGCTGGCAGCATATAGCATTGGAGTATGACGTCCTCGGGAGAGTCATATATATCATTATTAACGCCTGTACGTTTATGAACAACAAGGAAACGGCACTTCTGGACCCATGCCTTACCAGTATAAAAGAGGCTCAGGCTACGTCCATCCTTGTTGGCAATAATGCAAGAGACGCCACGATCATACCTATGATTCCCACCAATAAAGGTACCACACAAAGCAACGATGGGAGACTCGTCTAATTGCCTTTTGGAGTTTGAAAGAGCATCGAAGTACGTCTCGGCCTCATCCCTTTCGGGATGCCACAAATCTTGAGACCTAATCGTATCTAAGATTTCTTGTGTAGTTACTGAGCGGTCGAATGTGATTTCTTCATACTCAACTTCACGCTTCACGGGATTAGAAATTGGAAAGTCCTTAATATCAAGCCTTTCATTTACGAAGTGGTAACTATCTCCGTTGATGGTTCTCCACCGGGGGTCGCTACCGTTGACGGTCATGCTTTTTGATCTGGTAACAGATGCATGTCTCACAGATACTCCTTTGTTTTAAGTCGCAGCTCAATTAAAAGCTGGTTTTCAAATAACTATTTCTTTATTTGTTTTAATATATCAGTGTAAGTTATCCGAAATATATGTCAACTAAGATTATACAAATTTTTTGAATTTATCAAAATTTAGCAGAAATATTGCATTTTTTAACCAATAATGATACAATAATAGTGTCAATAAATGTCGTCACTTTAAAAGATAATAACCCTTCAAATGGAAAAACTTCTAAAAAAGCTAGGTTTAGAGGAGAAGGAAATAGCTATTTACCTCGCCTGTTTGCAGCACGAGCCCAATAATCCGGCGAATTTGGCTCGCCTTACGGGCATCAGGCGCAGTACGGTTTATTTTTATCTTGAAAAGTTGCAAAAAAGAGGATTGATTTCCCGTATTATCAAAGGTAAACGACAGTTAATCACCGCCACACCGCCGACTGAAGCATTCCGAGAATTTCTCAACCAAGAAGAAGAAAAGATTGTGCAGGACAAAAATGTAATTGAAAAGCTCATTCCTGCACTCACCCAGGCGATCAAGCACAAAACCCCCTCTACACAAGTTACGTACTATGAGGGAAAAGCGGGCGCTCGTGCAATCATTGATAAGCTAATCAAAGAAAATAAAGACAATTACTGGTTCGGGTCGCTTGATACATTCTTCCCAATTATGAAAGCGGAAGAGGTATACCGCCGTTTAACTTTGAAACGCATAAAACAATCAACAACAGCGTACGCTATTACCGATCGTAGAATTCTTGCGCATAAGCGATTTAGCGAAACATTAGGCAACTACCGAAAATTTCGTTTCCTTAAAGAAAATATTAACATTCCAGCGGGTATCCAGCTTTTTGGGGACAACATTGCTATCGCGTCCATAGAAGGGGAAAGCTTGAAGGTAGTACTCATTGAGGATCCCGCAATGGCGCAGATACTGTGTTTTATTTTTATGACGCTTTGGAATAGCCTGCCTGAAGAATAGAAAGTCACACTCATTATTAAATGAATAAATGGCTGTTTTTATATTAAAAAAGGAGTGCCGGTTGGCACTCCAGAAATTCTGACGAGAAAGTTAGAACAGGGTGGTTCTCAGTTCTCGTCGTCGTTCAGCTTCACATTACCGTTCATCATATCTACAGATGGCGGACGTGGGCGAACGTAAAGGTGCGGACGTACGTGTAAATCTTCCATATATCCTCCTATGAAAGATGAATTAACGAAACTCCGTACATAGACAGAGATTCGCTAAAATCATTATAACATAAAAAACCAGCGGAAAAAATCTATCTCCGACGGCGCGGTTTGTGACATCTAACCGCTATTATTTAATAATTCCCTCCCCGCATCGGACCAGGCTGGAGAGAGGAGGCCGCGCTTATTCGTAATGTAATGAACAAACGCAGCGCCTGATCCGGTGCGGGGAGACAAAATTTCTTTTTCAGACAACCACCCGAAGCTTTAGCGTAGGGTGATAGGCTGGAAATGAAGGAGGTGGCGTTTGTGCAAACGTCACCTCCATTAGTGCAATATTAGTCGAGATCCCTGTCTCGGCTAAATGGCCGGGAAGTACCGGGCAAGAGCCCAATAATATACTTCCCTGCCGGAAGTTCCACGGTAGCGTGTTCGGGGTGAGTAATCACCACCGAACCATCATCGTTTCTTTCGACCGTATGACGGTCGAGCGACCCCTTCCCCTCCGGCAGACTTTCGTCTACCAAAAGAAAGTGACTAGTATCCAGGGTTAAGCCCCGGAAACTCAATTCTCCTTCCCACTCACCTAGATCACCGGGAGCCGGCCACACCATCAGGTCGCCCTGCCGGTGAGTTGGCCCCCCATATCCCGAGATAACGCCGGGTATATCCGTCGGGATCGATGGACCAAGCGACCACCCCGGCCAGGAGAAAAACTCCTTAGCCGATTGGACCAAGCGGTAGGAACCGTCTGGGAAGGTGATGTAAATACCTTCCGCGATACGGAAAGCATCCCCTTCAAACCATTCGGGTTTTTCAACCCGATATACAATCTTGGAACGAGTGAACCAGCCGTCTTGGTGGTTCACTTTCTCACCGACGCTGGGCCAGGGGAAAGGAAAACTCTCCTCAGACTGGAACCCAGGAATTTCCCGAATTCCAATTAGTTTCCCCGTGCTGATCCCGGCACGGTTAGCGACCCATCGAAGGATGGATAGCAAATCCGCTTCAGACTGGCAATTGGGTTCAACCATTACCAACCGTGAAAATGGGTTTGGTGCCCAACCCCAAATCCACACCATCTCCGTCGTTCTCCCAGGCCGTCGGATATGATCGCATTCTACGTACAGTTGTACGCCGTTGCTAGGCCCGGCGAGGACTAGAAACCCTTTGCGTCCCCACATTCCTTCGGTTGCCAGTAACTCCCAGCTCCGGCAACCCTTAACGGCTGAAATGATGTCTGAGAAGATAGATTCATCAAAGGGCGCCATGACTCTCGCGCCCTCGATTAGCTGTGACTCATTTCCTCTACTACTCGTTCTCATACTCTCTCCTCGCCCGTACGGTGAAAACCGTCGGGACTTTGTTTTTTGTTTCTGTTTTGGTTTCTTTTTCAGTCCGAGAATGTGTACTCACGAACTGGAAAAGAGGGAGGTGGCGTTTGTGCAAACGTCACCTCCGATTGCTGAAACCAAGCACATGTGCAATGCGTTGATTTCAAAAAGAACTACTCGAGAAAAGGTATTTCTACCTTATCTACCAGGTGGTAGAAGGAAGCCTCAAGAGCCTCTCTTCCCACCTTTTCAAGTACTTCCTGCCAGAGAATTTTCATCTCGGTCGGATCCGATCTAGAATCACGCTCGTGCTCCCGACGAAACACCTTCGCTGCAGCTTTTGCTGCAGTCAAGGCGCTCTTGCTTTCCAGCAAAGGTACCGGAATACAGAGCGTGCTCTCACCCGCTCTGGCGACCAGAAGGTCATAGAAGACCTCACTCGGACCACGACCTTCTAGGTCCTGTGTTTCGAGCTCTAATTCGAGACCTGAATTCTCGCCTTCCTGGAAAAACTTTTCCAAAAGGTAGGCAAAAATTGAGTTAGCAAGAGCGTAGTCACTCTCACCAGAAACGTCTTTCGCTCTATTGGCGAGCGAAATTAGCTCCTCATTTAAGAAAAGGGGTACTGGGTCCGATTCTACCAAAGGAGTTTCGGCCTCCTTTGGTATTAGGTAGTCCGGAAACCACTGGCCAACCTTAAGGTTGATACCAGCGATCTGGCACTCACCAATGAACTCATAATGAGTGTCCTCTATCATCTCCCCGGATTTCATAACCCAGAGAAGATGTGAAACTCTTCCATTTTTGATCTTCACCCTCAGGCAACATAAGTCCTGAAGATGACCGGTGGCTTGCGGCCCACGACGGCCACCTGCCCCACCTTCATAGAGGAAAGAAATCTTTCCCTTCTTTGCCCCCTCCAACGTGGGTGCAGCTGCCCATGCCCGAACGGCGTGAGCAGGGAGCTCTTCACCTTCGCCGACCTTAAGATACTCGACGTCGGTTTCAATGATGAACATCTCCTCGACACCATTCAAGGCCGCGGAAATGCGTTTCTCCCTACAAGGCGGGCATTCCCGTGCCTGATCTACCGTACGGACGAGGGGACAGTGATCCGGGTGGAGATTTCCACTCTTATCCAAACGGACAAGGACGAATCCGTTCAAAGTGGATCCACTATACAAGCATATCCACTTGAATCCATTCTTCGTAGGCGGAGGACAAGAAACATATCCCTCGAGAACAACGAGTGGATCAATTATGACCGAGCCACCGACGCGACCCGACCAATTCCATGCCTCCAATGCCTCTACGGAGTCACGGGTCGATCCCACACCTCCGCAAGAGATGTAGGCAATCGGCAACTGACTCACATCAATTGCCTCGCCAACAAGCTGCACGGGTAGCTCGTTGGAAATTCTGAACTTTCGGGTTGACGCACCGCATTCGCAGTGCAACTCGACAAGTTCAACTTCAGCGACAGCACCATCCTCTGGCGTATCGCCGGTCCAGAGCTTTCCTGGCTCTGCGACGCTGGACATTCTAACTCGTACAAACATTTTCCTCTCCTCGCCCATCTGTGTTTCCACGACGGGACTTTGTTTTTGATTTTTCAGTTGAGTTTATTCCCAACTGCACCCCACACCTTTTAGTTACCATGATATAATATGTATATGTATTACTTTATGTACATATTAAAGAGTGTTAAATATCCGGGTAAAAAGTACATTGGCTTCACCAAACAGCCGCAACAAAGATTAATACAGCACAATAATGGCGAAAGTACCTATACCCGTTCGTTTCGGCCGTGGAAAATTATCTACTATGAAGCGTACGCTTCCAGAAAAGATGCGTACGAACGTGAACGCCAGCTCAAGAAACATGCGAAGGCGTGGGGCCAATTGAAACGACGTATCCAACACTCAATTCACGAAGACTAAAAGGTGTGGGGGCGCACTTGGGGCTAGCGTCTGTGTCTCGTTTGCCGTCCTCCCGATCCGCGAACTTGTTGCGCGAACCGGAAATCTTGGATTCCCGACAACGGGCTAACCGTCTGGCTAAAAATTTTCCATTATCCTCTCTCCTTCGTTGACCCGCATGACGCTTGCAACAAGCGCAAGTCGTTTATGCCGATCCAATAATTCCAAATGGAAAACTTCAAACACTGACTGTGTCCTCCATAGCGTTTACGCGTAGGAGGAAAAGAACAATTACTTTCTAAAAGAGCAAAGAGAAGAGACAGATATGTGGCCTCGAATATTGTATATTGCTATTAGGCCTTCACTGCTTCTCTCTCCTCTCTTTGCCCAAACCAAACTAAAAGGGACTCATGCTCATTTAATGAGAGAGTCCCTTTTATTGGTATATATTCATGTTAATGAATTCTAAAAGTTTTCTAAGCTCTTCAGCAGTTTTCACTGCCGCTTTCACCATGCCGCATATAAATATGAAGCGAAGGTGCTCTCTCCGGTGCCCGCCCCGATGCTTATGAAAGGCGGCGCATATCATTTATTCAATTGTCAAAGTTCCCTCCTCATCACTCATTTGATACTCAACACTGTTCTCCTGGTCTCGCGGTGTTTGCGAGCGCCGGGAGCGCCACTGACGAGTATCGCCAGAAAATAAATGGTTGCTTTGCCAAGGGCTGTCTCTCTCCTATTACTTGCATCAACCCTTGATTAAACAGCTGATCTACTTTCGACTGATAAGCCGGCTTGAATTGCCACCAATGTTTGATGACGCTTCATAGTCATTTGGCTTCAGTGCTTTTGAAAAAGAGCTTCTTCCGAAAGAACGAATTTTTAGCGTAACGAATCAGTATATACCCACTTAGTATTTTTGTCAACGGTAAATGCCAATAGAATTTAAAAAGTGATACTCGCTTGTGATAAAGGGATTAATTTATTAAATATTATTAACCTAAAATGTCATTGAATATTGACATTAATTAATTAGTTTGCTAGAATTAACCCGTAAGCAGACTTTCTAAGTTAACTAAAAAACTCTTGTGGACAGACTTATCCACAGGGATTAACCTCAAATAATATGCCCCCTCCTACCTCCCCCATTGCTAAAACTCTCAACCAAATTGGCCTTTCAGAAAAAGAGGCCACCGTTTATGAGGCCTTATTGTTATTGGGCAAAGCTAATATGGGCAAGCTCCTGCCCAAAGTCCCCTATAAACGGGGCAATACCTACGACATCCTTGGCGACCTCATTAAGAAAGGCCTAGTTTTGGAAACTGAAGAGCGTGGGAAGAAAGTATTTACCGTAGAGCCGCCGGAACAGCTGAAAGCTTTAGTAGAAAAAAATGAGCACCAACTTAACCAGCAAAAAAAAGTGCTGCAAAGTAATTTTGAGCAACTTGCCTCAACCTACCGATTAACGATGAACAAGCCCGGAGTTCGTTTCTTCGAGGGCCAAGAGGGTATAATAAAAATCTACGAGGAACTTCTGTCAAATAACCAACCAATTGACAGCATAGAGGAAAAGGGCGACCTTCTAGAATATATTCCAGATTACGCGCCAATATACATAAAAACTCGCGTGCAAAAAAAATTGTTCAATCGTGTTATCTCGCCGGATACCAATGCATTAAATAAAACTAACTCTGATAAATTTATTGAGGCAAGATTAATCCCCGTCAATAAGTTCCCTTTCCGGATGGATATTAAAATCAGCGGGCACAAAATTTCACTGATAACTTTCCAAAAGAAAAACGCCGTTGGCGTACTGATCGACAATGAAGAGATTGCCAACAACTTTAAAATTCTATTTAACTTCCTCTGGTCAACCTTACCATCTGGCTCCTAAGCGGCTCGTGGTAATGTATTAATTGATTTTTTAACCCGACCAGACTGATCCAGGCTTTTCAGATAATCGCCATTAGCAACCACTTCGTCCAAACCGACTAACTTGCTGGACTTCAATAAATTTTCAGAAACGACTGATAGATCAGCTTTACCCTTAGCAATAACGACGGCGATAGGCGCATCGTCCTTTTTATAATCTTCTTCTGCCACGCCACGCCCGATAACCAGAGAAATAGTGACATCAAAATCTATCCCACCTTTTCGTTTCAGCTCAACTAAGTCCTCCTGCACCTGCTTCAGTTCTGCTAAGCGATAGTACCGGCCGAAATTTTCCCTCACATTATCGTCAATGTAGATTCCTCCATCTTTTAATTTTGCTATCACGTTTTTAATAAATTCAGGATATTGCTCGCGCTCCACATAGACCGTCGACCTGACGCCCAGGGCAAAATCCAATTGGTCATTTTTCAGTTTTGTAACGTCATTAAAGTCCCCGATCATGATTCCGGCTGGATGGGCATTCAATATTTCATAAACATCCTGCTCATCAAAATCGTCCCGCAAATATTTTTCCACTTCACCCATGAAAAGCCGTCGTGCTTCCTGCCAAGCTGGAGATTGTTTTGCTACTTCAAATTTTTCAGCATATATTGGGCCATCCGGAGTTTCTACGGCTTGATCAGTCGGCACCGTGTCGGCAAGAGAAACTTTATGTCCGGATTTTTTTATATACTCTTTCAGGGCATTGGGACTATGAGCAATATCACTTTGAAACTCCTGATCATACTCAATCTTATCAACAGCTGTCTGGCCGACTTTTATGACGATAGTCCGTTTTATATACTCAATTAATGATTGCTTGTCCTGTGCATTTAATTCTTTGCCCAGTTTGGCCTGGATTTTATCAAAATCAATTAAATGTTTTATTGGTTCAGCTAAATCGTAATAAAGCGCGTCGCTCATGGCAAATTCCGTAAAATTATCAGCCGCACCGGATAACCGCAGTTTGTGCTTGGCCAGACCGCTACCCGGACCGAATTCCAATAAGGTCTTTTCGTTGCCACCTTGGCCTACTCTTTTCAGTACCTCCGGTACATTAACACCCAAACGTTTATTGTACTCTTCCGGCTCCCGGTCAACTTTCCAGTATAATTCCGGCATGGGTTTTAGTTTGCCCATGGCGTTTAAAGCACGCAAATATGCCGCCTCGCTCACTAGACCTGACTCTCCGATACTTTTTATAACCATTTCTTGCGTATGGTTATATGTCTCCAAGTCAACATCATCTTTCGATAGAAGCTCGGCAATCTTCATGAACTGAACACGTAAAACTTCTTGTATTGCCGTTTCCTGATTAAGTTCTGCAAGAACCTGATCAATATCTAGCTTTCCATCCTCCATTTTATTGAAGCTTTCATTTAATAAATCCTTTGCGCGTACCATGAAACAATCAGAAAGTTCTTCCCTGGATAAATTTATTTCTGGGTATTGCTGCGCAAGAAGCGTTTGGATTTTTTCTGCTTTGCTGCTAGCGCTTGTGATGAGTCTATGATACTGATCAAATAATCGATAAGCATCATCTTCAGGCAGGCGATTACCAAGTTCTACCAGTTTGTTGCCTATTGTCGGATCCTGTGCCAAAGATAAAAATGTTACCAGCCCTGCTTCCCCATATTTTTTGGAAAAATTCTTTGCTGGTTCGATATCTTTAATATTTTTCTCTTTAATAAATTGAAAAAATTTATTCCGGACTGGCAAATTAATATACTCAACCACTATCCCAAAATCTTTTTCAATTTGTTTCCTCATCTGACGTGAATGCAGGTATTCAAAATCATATAGCGATTGATCAGATGATTTATCTTTATCGTCCCCAACCTGATCAGTAAAAGAACGGAGTTGATATGGCTTCAACTCCTCAAAGTAATATGAAGTACGGATTTTATTGGCAACCGCACTGAGTGTTTCCTGCATTTCTTTTTGAAGTGCGCTCTTTTCTTTATCGCTGTGAGTTGCACCCATTTCCTCTAAAAAAGTATTCTCAAGTTTTGTATACATTTCAATATCATCCTCAATATCACCATCGTCACCCATTGGTGTCACCGCGAGTCTCCCATTTTCTTGCCATTTAGCATAGTGCCCAAAATCAAAATCAAACGGTAAGGTGTCGACTTCAGGGACTTCTCCCTTTTTAATACACTCGACGAGATATTTAATGCGTTCATTCAAAAAATAGTTTCCCTCGGATTCGTTCTTAATTTTTTCCATCAATTCTCCAACTATCTTTTTCACGACGGCATCTTCAGATTCAAAATCCCGAAAGTACTCTTCTCTCGATTCCGGATCAATTCGCTCAGAACGCCAATAAAGCTCTTCTAAAAGTTTAATCCAATGACCCACTTTATTAATATTCCCTTTCTCGTTTAAATCTAAGCTTTTTTCCAAAACCTGCTCAACCCCTTCCTGATTGAGTTGAACAATGAGATTATCTATAAAATCTGCTAATGCCTCTTTCGTGTGCATTGATATGGTGGGCTTCCAATATTGTTCAACAACCTCCTCTATTAATCCTCCAACTTTCTGTTGCTCAACTTCGCTCATCTCTGTGAGGACTTCATGACCCCCCGTCAGGGCTTTATATTGAGTATTTAAATGATCCAGTAGCGCCTTCTCTTTCTCTTGATCTATACCCTGTACATCAGCTTCTTTTCCTACGTACTCTGGATACACTGCGTTCAAATCCAGACCCGGTACCAATGTTCTGTCAAAATATTTTAAAATTTCCTGCAACTTACTGCCATGTACATTCTTTTTTTTATCAAAAGAATTAGAATCATTTGATTCATCTTTAACTGCATCGGCATAATTAGGATGAAAAGTTTCCCTTGACATAGTTAAATATATTTTACCACTTTTAAACACTACAACCTACTACGGTTTCCTCTTTTTGTCAACCCCGTTAGAAAATTATAAAACATCTTTTTGGTTATTAAAGAAGGTTCAAATAAAATTATTGTTTATTATCAAACGGCCATTGGCTAATTTTCTAACGGGGCCAACCTTTGACGAATCCGACCGCCAAAGTTATAGTATATTTACTTATGAAGTTTAAATTAAAGTCACCATTCAAACCAACCGGAGATCAGCCTCAAGCCATTAAAAAGCTCGTGGCTGGCCTAAAAAAAGGCCATCGCAACCAGACATTATTAGGCGTAACCGGCTCAGGGAAAACCTTCACCATGGCCAACGTCATCCAGCAATTGCAGAAACCGACGCTGATTATTTCGCATAATAAAACGCTGGCTGCCCAGCTGGCCAGCGAATTCCAGGATTTTTTCCCTGATAATTCCGTCAATTATTTTGTTTCCTATTACGACTACTACCAGCCTGAAGCCTATATACCCAGAACCGACACCTACATAGAAAAGGAGACTCAGCTCAACGAAGAAATCGACCGCCTGCGGCATGCCTCAACGCAGGCCCTGCTCTCCAGAAACGACGTGATCATCGTGGCCTCGGTTTCCTGCATTTACGGCCTCGGCTCGCCCACGGAATACAAGCGCGATGTGATAAATCTCAAATCCGGGCAAAACTACGACCGCAACATTATCCTGCACGCGCTGGTCAACAACCGGTATCAGAGGAACCAGACTGATTTGTGGCGCAGCCGTTTCCGCGTGCTGGGCGAAATCCTGGAAGTCTTCCCGCCTTTCTCAGAAAACAATTTTTATCGGATTGAATTCTTCGGCAACCAGATAGAAAAAATCTCTGAAGTTGATTCTCTAACGAACAAAATAGTTGCTCAGCTGCCGGAAGTGGATATTTACCCGGCGCGGCACTATCTGGCGCCGGACGAGATGATGAAAAACGCGCTGGAGCAAATCCAGCACGACATGGAAGAGCAGGTCAAAAAATTCCAGAGCGAAAACAAACTAGTGGAAGCCCAGCGGCTGGAACAGCGGACCCGCTATGACATTGAAACCATCCGGGAAATCGGTTTTTGCAATGGCATTGAAAATTACTCGCGCTATTTCGACGGGCGCCGGCCGGGACTTCCACCAAATACACTGTTTGAATTCTTCCCTAAAGACTTCCTGCTGTTCATAGACGAATCGCACATGACCCTGCCGCAGATCAAAGGCATGTACTTCGGCGACCGTTCACGCAAGGAAACGCTGGTTAATTTCGGCTTCCGCGTGCCGGCTGCCATGGACAATCGGCCGCTGACTTTTGAAGAATTTAAAAAGCGCGCCAGGCAAACTATCTATGCTTCCGCTACGCCCAGTGAATATGAGAAGGAAATTTCAGACCAGATCGTCGAACAGTTAATCCGGCCAACCGGCTTGCTGGATCCGACTATTGAAATCCGGACGACAAAAAATCAAATTGATGACCTCTTAGGAGAAATTAAAAAAACCGTGGCGAAAAAACAGCGGGTGCTGGTTACCACCCTGACCAAGCGCATGTCTGAAGATCTGACGGAATATCTGGCTGATTTGGACGTAAAAGTCCAGTATTTGCACTCTGAAGTGGACACTATGGAAAGGCTGGAAATACTGCGTGATCTGCGCTTAGGGAAGTTTGACGTAGTGGTGGGGATCAACCTTTTGCGTGAAGGGCTGGATCTGCCGGAAGTTTCCCTGATTGCCATCCTGGATGCCGATAAAGAAGGTTATCTGCGCTCGGAAACCGCGCTGATGCAGACCATGGGCCGCGCCGCACGGCATCTCGAAGGGCACATCATCATGTATGCGGACAAGGTGACCGGCTCAATGGACAGGGCAATAAAAGAAACCGTGCGGCGCAGAAAAATGCAGGAAGATTATAATAAAAAACATCACATTACTCCGCAATCCATTATAAAAGCTATCAAAGAATCGCGCTTAGCCGGCGGAAGACTTAAGGAGGAAGATTCCTCCCAGTCATTTTTCAAAAATATTCCCAAAGAAGAAATCCCGCATCTCATTGAAGACCTTGAGTCTAGAATGGAAATAGCAGCAAAGAATCTAGATTTCGAGAAAGCAGCTTTATTGAGAGACCAGCTTGCAGCAATTAGAAATCAAAATAAATCATCGCGAACCTTGGGTTATACCGCGCCCGCTTCGAATGTGAAGCAGTCGGGCGGGAGGTCCCAAGGTGAGCGATACAACTTAGGGAAAAGTAGCGATGAAGAAAAACCGTAGGTGTTTCTTCATAGATTTTGGAATTTGAAAAAGCGGCTCAGTTACGAGACGAAATTACTGCGCTTAAAAAGTCAGAAAAAACATCACGAAGTCACTAAATACACTGAATGGATCCACACTCACAAAAAAACTCCGGTGACCGTTGGGTGCAATCTTGCGGGACAGTCAAAATATGCTAGAATATTAATAGCTCTTCTCGAGAGCCATGAGCCTAAGCTTGGTCGCGATGGATGCCCCGTTCACGACCACCGCTTTCTTAGGCTAACCCCGTCCCTCATCAATCATCCTCCATAGCCCAACAGCGTAGGAGTGTCTCCGGAGGCACAAGGAGATGACATGCCCGAACTGTAAGGGGATTATTGATGAGGGTATTTTTTTTGAATAAAGACACCGCTCTCAATCACACAATTAGGGTTATTTCATAAAAAGTGAACGATCAATCAAACGCTTCTCGAAAAAAAGCCGCCAGGCTGCGCGACGAAATAAATGCCTTAACTTTGGGGAAAGGCGTCGGGAAACACCGTTTCTTAAATGGGGTTTCCCGAAATAAAAAAGCCGGTCATAACAGTATAAACTATCATGCCGGCTGTCTATCTTGCTCCCTCCCTATCCTGATCATCGAAATAAGCCCGTAAAAATTTTGACGCTTTCCCTCTGCGCAACCTGCGAATCGCATCCTCTTTTATCTGTCGGACCCTTTCCCGAGTCACGTTTTCAATAGCCCCAATTTCCTCCAGAGTCAGGGCTTTTTCCTGGTCAATACCGAAATAAAGCTTGATTATCCTTGTTTCTCTCACACTCAGCTGATCAAGCGCTGCCATAATCTCGCCATGCAGACTATCATCCATGACTGTCTGCGTCGGAGCCGGACCGGTATCAGGTATGACTTCCAGCAAAGTAGTTTCACTATCGCCGGAAGTCGAGAGCGTGTTATCCAGCGAAAGCGACCCACTACCCGCCATCAAAGTAAAGGCCACATCTTCCTCTTTCATCCCAAGTTCATCGGCCACTTGCTTATCACTGGGAGGGTGACCAAGGTCTTGAAGCAATTTCTCCCTGGTTTTGTTGATCTTGTGCAGGGTACCTATGCGGTTCAACGGCAATCTGATTGTCCGGGCACCCTCTGCCAAGGCCTGGCAAATAGTCTGGCGAATCCACCAAACCGCGTAGCTGATGAATTTGAAGCCGCGCGTCCAGTCAAAACGTTTGGCGGCTTTAATCAACCCGATGTTTCCCTCATTAATCAGATCCGCTAATGGCAAACCTTGATTTTGAAAACACTTGGCTACAGAAACGACAAAACGCAAGTTGGCTTTCACCAGCTTATGCAAAGCTTCAATATCGCCATCCTGAATACGCTTTGCCAAAGCCACCTCCTCGTCCCTGTTAATCAAAGGAGTCCGGCCAATCTCCACTAAATACAAATCCAGCGATGGATTTTCGAGAATATCATATTTGGAATGTTTTCGCCTGCGGCGCGGGGAATATTGCGTTTCGCTGTGCGCGTCCAGATCCCCGTCAATATCAACATCAACCACAACAGCCGCAGACCTTGCTCTCCTCTTTTTCACGGGTACCGAAACGCTGAAATCAAGCGTAAGGCGGGCGTGAAACAGCCAGACAAAACAAAGCGCTACCTCGAGCAAAACTTCCTGGCTGACTACCTGCCTTAATATTCCCGGGGCATACTGCGAAAAAACACTCCAGGGCACCGTCCTACCGTTTTCGGTTCTCGGCAGAAGAGGCAGAATAGATTCGTGCTCCAGCAGATATTCAAAAAAATCGTCATCACTAAGCGGCCGCAGAACTGAACGGAGCACTGGCTCAATTTCTTCAGACAATGCAAGTGCCCGGGCATCATGATTCATAATCCGGGAAAACGTGGGAAAAAGATAGTCATCGGCTTTTTCTAATAAAGCCAACAGCAGATCCAGGCCGCTGCAGCCGTCAACCGGCTGCGGTGGATCAAAAAAACTGTTAATGCTTTCTAGATTGTTCCTAGTCAGCGAACCGCGGTAGTACTGCACCAAAACCAGAAAATGCGTGGCAGACAGGCACAAATGTTCGCATATCTGCTTCATCTCGCCGGCTTTATAATTCTCGTAAGTCGCGACAATCAGCTCCCTTTCGCTGATGTTCTGCTCTACTGATAAGAACACCAGTCGACAATATGCATCTTCAGTCAAACGTAACCCGGAAGGATGCTGCCAGCAGCCGTCCCCGGTTTTTTCCGCCTGTCCGGTCAGAAAAGGCCGTAGGATCTCGCTGGTAATGCCGTCTTGCAGCAAATTCGCGTAACACTTAAGCCACTCACGCAGCTCATCAATCGTGGCATTGAGACGCTTAGCCACTTCAGTCCATAAACCGCACTGCGTCCAAATATCCTGAATCGCCCGGCTAATCTCAACTGACTTGCCGGATTCCAGCGAAACGTACAATGCCGTTTGCGTCTGGGCAGCCTGAATTACGCTAAATAACTCCATCTTCTCGGCAGTGCGAAACCAATAAAAAAGCTCGCATGCCAGGATAAAAGATTTCCCCGGTTTTTGAGTTCGGCATGACCTCAGAGATTTCGGAAACAAACGGCGCAATTCACCGGAAACCAGGCATTTCCCGTTATTGCTCGCTGCATCCAAAACATCCATCAGCCAAAATTGATTGTTGGTCAGTCGCCAGAATTCCTGTGTTCCAAAACTCTCCGGTGGTGGGACAATTACGCTGCTCACCATCGATGAAAACCATCCCTGTTTGGATAAGAATCCCCAAAAATCACCCGCCTCCAATGTTGGCAGTGATTGCATCAACTGCTGGAAAAAATAGAAAACGCTTGTCGTATCAGTTATTTTCACTTTTCTACTCCTCTTTTATCAAAGAACTTTATTAAGATACTCTAATATATAAGCGTGCAATCGTCAAATAAAAAAGCCTGTACCATTGCTGGATACAGGCTTAGATTTTGTTCGGACTGATCTGCAGGGTCGTCTCAATAACCGCACTTGCCTCTGAAAACGGTGGCGTCTTCGGTACCTTGCCCAGGCTGCCAAAATAGTATTCCGCCAGAGTAGTAACGATAAACCAGCCAAAACCGTATTCTTCGGAGAATCTATCGCTCCACCTGGTATCATTGCCCCCGTGCCTGTGATACTGGTCCGCCACCGATCCAGCTTCAGCCGCAGGATCATCCTGGATAAATAAACTTCTGAAAGAGCGGTAGCACTCGTCGGTAAAAATAAATCCGCAGGGATGGCGCCAAAATATCCGGCCGGACTGCGAGAAACAAACCGACTTCTGGGTAATGAAGGCTGTCACCACGTCGACTGGCAAGCCAAATGTGTTCTGATGCTCACTCACCCACTGGCGTAAACTGTCCAACGAGGCAAAAGGCAATTTGCCATCCAAAACCTTCCTCCACAAGCCCACTTTGTTGAAACGAGCGGCAATTTCCCGGCACTGCGCTTCTTCTGCCAATGTTTTTCCGTCTTTAACCGGCTTAGGCTTGGATTTTACCAGCCTTACCAGTCCCATTTGCTCGGCGGTTTTCAGCCAGATAAACAATCCCAGGGCGACCTGAAAAGATTCAGCAGACATAGACGCGCCTGGATCGCGGTACCAGGTTGGAAAAGCAGCTGCCAGCTCGTCAAAAGTCACCTCACCGCTGAAACCTGACAGCCAGTTATTGCTGCCGATAAACCGCCAGTATTTTTCATCGTCCAGAAGGCATAAGGCCGGCAATTTCAGGCTGCCAATAATTTCCAGAAACCACCTCTGCTTCCCCAAAACATTCCAGAATAATTCCTGGTCAAACTTGGGGAGAATTTCCAGAAGTTTCTTGAGATATGTTTCCACACTGAAAATGGAATTTATTCTCATTTTCCCCTCCAATTGATTGTGAAAAAGAACATAATTAGCCAATCTTATTATATAAAACAATTTAAGTCAATATGAAATATTTAAGCGGGAGGAATAAAAAAGTTCACACCCCCGAGAGAGCGTGAACTTAGACTACTATCAAATAACGTTGAATCCTAGTGGACCAGTTTGAACTTCCACTTAAAGTATTTCTGTTCCACCGGAGGCTCCCCTGCTGACGAAGCTGTTAAAATCCCTGCTTCCACAAACTTCGCAGCCGCCTTGGGAAAATCATCCTTCACTCCCTTCTCCACGATTTCGAAAACTTCACTGGCTGTACTAGCGCCTAAAGCGCTGGCAAATTCGCAGAATTTCTGCCTCTGATCATCAGACATATCTGCGGAAGTCAATATAGACAACCCAGCCATGATCGGTGAGGTAGTGTCAGCGCTACCCTTCTTGCCAGTGTCCGGAGGATTACCACCGTCTGGCGCATCGGCTCCGTCAGGTTCCGCCAGCACCTTACTAAGGCGCAAACCGTACTTGTGGAGCAGAATATAACCAAGATTGGACGTAGTCAGGCCAGCGACACCAAGATTAATGGCCAGCTGCAACATAGACCCAGCTTCCTTAATCATCTCTTTGGCGTTGGCTTTATTGCCAAGCTTGGCCACCACCTTAGAGGTAACATCGGTTCCGTCGTCGGCGTTGCCAGGACCTCCATCTGGTTTTTTCGACTCCTTTTCCGCTAATTCCACCAGCTTGGCCGGCCAAGCGTAGTAACTGGCGTCGGAAATGCCCAGCGACTCTGCGTATTCATGGACCGTTTTGTCTTCCGGCTTAGACTGCAGGACTTTCAGGGCTTCGGCAGCCGTTTTGTGCTGGGTGATAAATTCTCCCAGCCTTCCACGGACGGCTTTTTCTCCTTCAGGCGACCCCTTGTCAGGTTTTCCGCCACCCTTTTCAGCTTCCGCTTCCATCGCGTGCGCCTTTTTTGCCCACTGATACCAGGTGCTGTTTGATATTTCGCAGACGTGCAGAAATGGCGTCAGTTTCCCATCCTTGCCGGAGTGCGCTTCGAAAGTTGCCAGCAAATTTGCTAAGCTGCCGCATTTGGCCAGCAAGTCCGCGAATTTCTTCACGCCTTTCAGTTTCGAGGCCGGCACGGGTTTGCCTGGCTTGGCATTGTCGGCACCCTTAGGCGTCTTCTTTCCTTTCTTGCCGGTTTTCTTTTTTCCGCGCACCACGGGAGTCGGTTCAGGTGCCTTGAGATCCAGCCATTCAACAGTCGGAAATCCTTTGTCCGTCCTATTCAGAAGCGAATCGTTGGTCGCGTACAGGAAAAGCAAAACAGCCGTGATCCGGAGGTTGGCATCTTCCTGATACGTTTCCGGCAAATCAGTCACAAACTTGCTCAGATCCAGAGAACCCGCCATGACCTGCCTGAGCACTAAACGCGTGATCGCGGGATGCTCATCCAGCAGTAAGTCTCCCAGCTGGCGTTTCTGCTTGCTGGGAACCTTGAACAGCTCCCTCCACCTGCCGATAATCTCCATGATGAGATCCGGCTTTTGGATAATCGCCAGAATGAGTTCCGGCAGATTGCTTAGCGCTGTCAGTACGTTTTTTCCTGACATTTGTAACTCCTCCTAACTAGAGTTTTATAGGTTATAACAATGATCTTTCAATTACATTAATTAGCGTATCTTAACAAAAATAAAGCAAATATGTCAAATTAAAAAAGTGACAGACGTTATTGAGTTATAAACCACACTTAATAAAACCACCCACAATTATCAATAGATGTCTATTTAATAATCATGCCAAGCATCGACTACTCATCCTACCAAGCCCCTTTATAGATTAATTATAAAAAATCGCGAGCACGCGGGTTTCGTGCCGCATCCACTTTCGCTAGAGGTAAAACCGATGGAAGGCGTAACTATTAAAAATAATAAATCATCGCGAACCTTGGGTTATAAGGTCCCAAGGTGAGCGATACAACTTAGGGAAAAGATGCGATGAAGAAAAACCGTAGGCGTTTCTTCATATTTAAAAAAGCCGTTCTTCTCCTCCAAATGAGAACGGCTTTGTAAAATCAAAAATCTGACTGAACTTAGATAGGATATTTCCCTGAGTAGCAGGCAGTGCAATAATCCTCAATATTGTCACCACGACGCTTCAACACGGTAGCTACCCCCTCCGGAGACAGATAACCAAGTGAATCTACTTTGAGATGCCTCTGTATCTCTGGCACACTCATTGACGAGGCAATGAGTTCCTGTTTCGTCGGCATGGCTATGCCCATGAAACATGGATCAGTGATTGGCGGAAAACTTATCCGCAGATGAATCTCTTCGGCACCTGCCTCACGAAGTATTTCGACGATTCCCTGCATGGTGGTTGCCCGAACGATTGAATCGTCAACCAGGCAGACTCGCCGATGACTTGGCTTACGGAAAACATCTGACATTAAGGCAAACTTAAGGCGAACGAACATCTCCCTGATTTGCTGCTGTGACATGATAAACGTACGCGGCACGTAGATATTTCTGATGAATATCGCCTTAAAAGATAATCCGGACTGTTCAGAATAACCAATTGCGGCTAGATCACCGGAATAAGGCAATGAAGCTACGAAATCCGCGCTAACTGGGTGTTCGCCCGCGAGCTGTCTGCCGAGCGCAAAAGAGTATGAGCCTTTTTGACGGACATCGGCAATGTCACGGCCATCAATAAATACCTTGCTGACCGGGCTGGCGAAGTAATCAAGGCAAAAAATGCAATGCGCGGAATGCAATGGTAGCGGCCCGGGAAAATCGTAATGAGTCATCGTGCCGTCATCGTCCACCTCAATAATCTCGCCGCGTTTCACTTCAAATAGAAACTTGGCTCCTAACATATCAAGCGCACACGATTCGGAAGCGGCAACGATGATACTGCCATCAATCAAGCCGACCACAAAAGGCCGAAAACCCCAGGGATCCCTGACAAAATACGTTTTATCCTTTGTCATGACCACCCCGGAATAAGCTCCTGGTATTGCTTGCATGTATTTCTGAAGAGCCGCTACCCGTGTACAGCCCTGGCACCTCATGGTGTGGCAATGTGATCGCAACATAAACTCGCTATCATTCTGCGAGTAGAACTCCACTCCCTGGCTCGTCAACTCAGAACGATGTTTGTCTAAATTTGGCACATCCCCATTCATTGCCAGCACCACACGACCAACGCTGAGTTCATCAATATACTGCGGCGGATAATGGATGAGATTGTTGGCTGCACCAGCCGTCGAGTAGCGCAGAAATCCCAAAGCCTTAAATGCCCTGCTTCTAGCCAATTTTGCAAATGTATCCCTGTATGGATTGCCCTTATCCCCATTGGGATCGTACTGACTTCCCACCAGACCAAAAAACTTGCTAACCTTAACAAAACTTCCGCCATCATCATCGTCGTCGACATAGGCAATGCCACCGCCATCTTGACCGCCATGTTGTTGTACAGAAAGTCCGCAAAACATTCTTTCAGTAATATCAATCCCAGCAATCCTTTTGTTGGGATCGTGGATATAAAGAAATCTGCACATTGCTTCCTCCAATCTATTTTTCAAAGATATCATTTTCTGTGTTTGTTTTTTGAGAAGAGTTAATCTTACTACCGGAACGCCTGTTTTGTCAAAGCGATATATCCACCGCCAAATCTGCTATAATTATGTAGTATATTGCTTAATCCTATCTTAAATATTGCCTGCTAATATATTATTAGCTGCTAATTACCTTCTCCCTACTACTCACTACCTACTATTAACTACCCCCATGACCAAGGTCCTCATCACCGGAACATTCGATATAATCCACCCCGGCCACCTCTATCTGCTAAAACAAGCGAAAACCAGAGGTGATTTTTTAATGGTGGTTGTAGGCCTGGATGAAACGGTTAAAAAAGTTAAGGGATACTCGCCGTATTTCAATGAAATTGAAAGAGTGGAGAATCTGAAAGCGCTGGGCCTGGCCAACCGCGTAGTGCTCGGCAATCGCGGCGATAAGCTAAAAATCATTGAGGCGCTGCGGCCGGATATCATCTGCCTGGGATACGACCAGGGCGTTTTTACCGAAAAACTCCGGGAAAAATTACACCGGCGCGGGTTGCAGGCAAAGATTGCTAAATTGAAACCGCTGGGCCCGGGAAAATACAAAACTTCCCTCCTGCATAAAAATAACCTGGTGGCAATAAAAAATATTGACCCCACTATTATTACAGAGCCGATATATGCCACTGATAAAAACTTCCTGAAAAAACCTCTTTACCTGAATAAAATAATCTTAACCCGGCAAACTATCGCCGAGAAACTGAAGCAAGCCCAGCGCCTGCTCCGCCGCCAGGGTTTTGGATTGAAAATCTGGGACAGCTATCGGCCCCTGTCAGTGCAGAAACAAATGTGGAAATTTATGCCGGACGAACGCTATATCGGCAATCCCAAAAAAAAACCGTTCCACACGCGCGCGGCAGCGGTTGATTGCACGCTGGTAGATATGAACGGCCACGAGCTGCAGATGCCGACTCTGTTCGATGAATTCTCGCCGCGCGCGCACCGCGGCCACCCCAGCCATTCTAAAAAAGCTCAGGAGAATATGCTGATTTTAGAAAAAGCCATGGTCAAATCCGGATTCGTGCCTTTTGCTACTGAATGGTGGCACTTCTCCGACCCTGACTGGAAAAAGTATCCGGCGCTGGATATCCCTATTTAAAAGTACCAATATCCAATTCCCAAATTCCAAACAATTTACAATCATCAATTTCCCAATTCTTTAATAATGCCCAAGCCCGCCCATTGCGGAGTAATCGTAGTAAAATTATTTAATCCGCCGATTACAAAGAAATGTTACCCGCCCGCAACGCTGAAGCGAAGCTTCGGCGGGCGCGGCGAAAACAGAGCGAGGAGGAATGGTTGCCCATGGGCAACCGCGTTGTACTGTTTGAGCGAACGCAGCGACAGCGAGGAGCGAGTTTACAACGCGGAATGACGACGAGCCTGTTTTTGTTAATTTCTTTGTACCGGCGGCACTTCTTTTGTTACTTTGGCGCCTGCCCCGCTGGATAGCGGGGTGCGGACAGAAAAGTAAATTAAAACCCTTGATAAAATAAATAAACCCTGCTACACTGATTCCTACAAACAACTAACTACTTACTACCAACAAACCTATGCCAATCAAAAAAGCAGCTATCAAACATTTGAAGCAGACAAAAAGACATACTGCCAAAAATGTGGCCGTCAAAAACAGAATCAAGCAGGCCATGAAAACTGCCCGGAAAGTACTAGTAACAAAAGATAAAGCAAAAGCCAGCGAAGCAGTAAAAAAAGCGGTTAAGATTCTGGACAAGTCAGCTCAGAGCAAAATCATCAAAAGAAACACCGCCTCACGACTGAAATCGCGGATGATGAAGGCGCTCGGCAAACTGAAATAATCTGTCTAAGCTTTACGGCAGACTCTGGTTACCAATAAATCAAACAGCAGGAGAGGATCTTCGCTGGTTGATTTTATTTTTATATCAATTTCCAGGAGCTGGCGGTAGATCTCCTGCAATTCCTCCAGCTTGAACCGCCGTGCGTCGCGAATGGCTTTCTGCGCGACAAAAGGGTGTATCCGCAGCCGCGAAGCGACTGTATAATAATTTGGCTCCTGGTCAATCAGTTCCCGCGTCTGCAGCAGAATTCTGAACTGCCTGATGAGCATGGTTAAAATATACAGTTCATGGCTGCCCAGGGCGATCTGGTCATTGAGCAATTTCAGGGCCAAACCGGCGTTTTTTGCGGCCAGGGCGTCCGTCAGGTGAAAAATATTTTCATCAAATCTGGCCCTGACCATCTGTTTGACCTCCTCCGCCGATATTAATCCGCCTTTTTTATAGTTGATTAATTTCTCAATTTCCGAAACCATACTCCATAAATCAGAACCAACCAGGCTGGCCATCTCCAAAACCGCCGGATCGCTGATCCTGCCTCCCCGCTTTTTCACCTCATCCCTGATCCATTTATTCAGCTGCTCGCCCTGCAATAACGAAAATTCTTCCGCCTTGCCCTCCAGTAAATAATTCATGAGTGATTTTACGGCCGTAGTTTTCTTCTTCCCTTTTTTACGTGGTTCCGCCTCGCTGTCTTCCAGAAAAATCAGGACGTTGTCATCCGACCATTTATTTTTCAGGTAACCCACTAATTCTTCCTGTATTTTTTTGCTTTTGCTCTTGCTGATGACGTTCTCCACCACCATAAACCGTTTTTTCGCCAGAAAACCCATCTGACCCGCGCTTTTGCCGAAATCTTCTATGGTCAGTTTTTCACCGTCAAAATACTCCATATTCAAACCCGAAGGGTCGTATTTTTTCTTGAACCCTTCGCGGTAAAAATGCAGTCGTTGTCTGGACCGGTAGGTATCCGGCCCGTAAAGTAAGATAATCATATTGACAAATACTAGTTCTCCGTATATATTAACATGACGTAATAAAAATTGACACTAAAACAAACAACACCAATGATGGAGGAAAAATGGCAAATATGGTCGGACCTTTCTTAACTTATGTCCGCGGCAAGGTAACCCTAACACTCTTTACTAGTGAAAACGAGAGAATCGAATTCATTAGAAAGTGCATTAACGACTCCGCCTTGACTCATAAACCAGCCTGCGGAGTTGCCCTTACCATCGAATACCTTACCGCCAAATGCCAGGAAAAGGTCAGTATTGATACGCTGCATACCTACCTCGACCAAACCTATAGCTCATCAACCGTAGATCGGAAACTTCTACGCATGATTGGCAACGGTATTATCAAGGTCGAAAAATCCGGCCACTTGTCACTTACATTGTAGTCGATCCTTACGACTCTAGATTATAAAGCCCGGGATTCACCTCCTTGGCTTTTTTTATTTAATAATATCCGTAAGTTCGCCCCAGTTATCGCCATAAGATACCTCGGTTTTTATGGGTACTTTGAGTTTATAAACTGAATTCATTTCTTCGGCGATAAAATCCGCCATTTTCTCCACCTCGCCGGCCGGCACCTCGAAGACCAGCTCGTCATGCACCTGCAACAACATTTTTGACTTCGGGCTGAAATTTGATAATTTTTTATCAATGTTGATCATGGCGATCTTGATCAGATCCGCCGCCGTGCCCTGCACCGGCATATTGACGGCCATCCTTTCGGCGGACGCGCGAACCTGCGCCATGGAAGAATTTATCTCCTGCAGATACCGCCGGCGGCCGAATAAAGTTTCCACATAACCCTGTTCGTGTGCCAGATTAATGGTCGTGGCGATATATTCCTGTATTTCCGGGTGAGTATAAAAATATTTTTCAATGAAAGCCCTCGCTCTTTCCCGCGACATATTCTTCCGACTGGCCAGACCCCAGGCGCCCATGCCGTAGATAATGCCAAAATTGACTTCCTTGGCTTCATAACGCTGGTCCTTGGTCACCTCATCCAGCGGAATATTGTAAATGTCCGCGGCCGTGCGCCGGTGGATATCCTCGCCTTTATGGAAAGACTCGATCATTTTTTCATCATTAGCCAGCGAGGCAATGATGCGCAATTCTATCTGCGAATAATCCGCTGAAATTATTTTGAAGCCTTTGGCCGCGATAAAAGCCTGCCTGATCTTCCGGCCTTCCTCGGTGCGGATGGGTATATTTTGTAAATTTGGATCTGAAGAAGACAAACGTCCGGTGGCAGTCACTGTTTGATTGAAACTGGTGTGCACTCTCCCCGTTTTCGGATTAACTAGGCGCGGCAAAGCCTCTAAATACGTGGACTGCAGTTTTGACAGCTCACGATAATCAGTTATTAAAGGAATGATCGGATGCTTGCCTTTCATTTTTTCCAGCTCGGCCGCGGCCGTGGAAATTCCGGTCTTCGTCTTGCCCAGGCCTTCCGTGCTGATTTCCAGACGTTCAAAAAGAACCTCCTTCATCTGCAGAGGAGAATTGATATTGAAAGTGATGCCGGCCTGCTGATAAATCTTCTTTTCCAGCACTTCCAGCTTGCGCTTAACTTCCCCGGACATTTTGGATAAAAATTCTGAGTCAATCTTCACGCCGTTCTGCTCCAGAGTGGTAAGGACAGGCACTAAAGGCATTTCTATCTTTTCCATCAGGCTGAGAATGTTTTTTTCTTCCAGCTCTGGCTTGAAATACCGGCACAAACGATAGGTATAATCAGCGTCCTCGGCTGAATACCAGGAGACTTTATCCAGCGGCACTATTTCCATGGAAATCTGCTTTTTCCCTTTGCCGATCAAATCCTCTATCGGCTGCATCTGATAGCCGAAAACTTCAAAAGCCAGATTGTCCAGCCCGTGTCCGCGCGAACCGGGGTTTAGCAAATAGGAAGCGACCATGCTGTCAAAGCTAACCGGGTCCACATCTAAACCAGACTGCCGCAGCATCGCCAGGTCGTATTTTATATTGTGACCGAATTTTTCTATTTTTTTATTTTCAAAAACCGGCTTCAGGCTTTTTAACCAATGCGGATTATCCTTAACGTTCAAATAATAAGCTTCCCCTTCAGTCCAGCAGACGCTGATGCCCAGAAGCTTGGCGCGGAAAGGGTCAAGGTTGGTTGACTCCGTATCCAGGGCAAAAGCCGTCTGTTTTTTTAATTCACTAAAAAATTCCGCGAAATCGCTGTCTGTATTGATCAGTTTATATTTTTCTTTGCTGGAAGCGGATTTCTGAGGCTCATCCATCACGGGAGTTATATCTGTTTTTTCCTCAACCACCGCCGGTTGGCTCTCTGGAGCGATCTTTTTTTCTTTGAAATCCGGCAGACGAGACAGCATACTTCTGAATTCTAACTCTTTGAACAGGGTAAAAACTTTCTGTTTGTCATAAGCGCCAAGTTCGCAAGCCTCAAGATTGAAATTTATCGGCACATCCAATACTATGGTGGCCAATTTTTTGCTCATTTCCGCCTCTTTTCTCTGCTCTTTTAAAAGCTTTAACTGGCGCGGTTTTATCTTTTCTGTGTCGGCATTTTTTTCAATTTCCTGGTAAATTTTTTCCAGTGAACCGAATTTTTTCAGCAGGTCAATCGCTCCCTTTTCCCCAATGCCCTTCACTCCCGGGATATTATCGGATTGGTCTCCGGCCAGCGCTTTCAGGTCAATCATCTGCGACGGCTCCAGGCCGTATCTTTGCCTGACCATTTCGCTGTCATAGGTTATAGTATCGGAAACTCCTTTGCGCAGGGTAAAAACCTTTACATAATCATTGATCAGCTGAAAAGTGTCCTTGTCGCCAGTTACGATAATAGTGGGAATCTTCGCCTGCTGGTTGCTCTCGGCAATCGTGCCGATCACGTCATCAGCTTCAAACCCCTCTTTTTCGATCACCGGAATATTAAAAACGTCCAACACTTTCTTGGCCAGCGGTATCTGCGCGTAGAATTCATCCGGCGCCGCTACCCGCGTGGCTTTGTATGCTTTGAATTCCTTGTGCCGGAAAGTTTTTTCCTTCATGTCAAAAGCCACCGCCATGTATGACGGCTTGAACTCCTTGAATACTTTCAGCAGGACGGAGGTGAAGCCGTAAACGGCGTTTATCAGCTGGCCTTTTTTGGTGGTCAGCGGCGGCAACGCGTGAAAACTCCTATGGAGTAAGGCGTTGGCATCTATAATAATAAATTTTTTTTCTTTGCTTGGCATAGCTATTACATTGTACCAGCTTTTAACGGTTGTTTCTATGTGCATTAAATATTTAAGAATATAAGATTATTTATTGAATACTAATATTAACTAACAAATGCCCATCTAGGTTATTTGTTTTATATAATAAAAACCGAACGTCACGGGACGTCCGGTTATAGAACATCATCTGATGTGCTATCAAGACTAGAGCTTGCCGACAAATGTTGCGATCCATTCAAGAGCCAACTTGATGTTGTCTTGTGAATTCGCGTACGAAAGTCGCAGGAAGCCCTCTCCCTCCGGTCCGAAGGCTGTGCCAGAAAGCCCTGCCACGCCGCCTTCTATCAGCAATCTCTGCTCCAGAACATCAGAAGTGAGCCCGGTCTCCCGGATATCCGGAAAAACATAGAAGGCGCCTGGCGGAGTGGCTGTCAGGCGGAAACTGGGGATGTGGCGCAAACCCTCGCAAATAAGATCGCGGCGGGCCCGGAACTCCAGCCTCCGCTGCTGTATGAGCCGGCGAACCTCTCCTGTCGGATCAGCCAGAGCGGCTATCGCGCCCACCTGCACAAACGAGGTTACGCACGAATGCATATTGTTGCACAAGTCAACAAATGGCTTGCGCAGGCAATCCGGTACTACGGCATAACCGATCCGGTAACCCGTCATGGCAAATGATTTCGAAAACCCATCCATTAGGATAATATGGTCAAGCCCGCCCTTAAGAGTCGCTACGCTGGTAAAGGCATCATCATAGATAATGTCCTTATAAACTTCATCCGCCAGTATCCAGATGCCCCGCTCTGCTGCCAGCTCGACAACTCTTTTCAGTGCTTTGGGCCTGAATATACAGCCGGTAGGATTGTGCGGGTAGTTCAGGATGATCAGTTTCGTGTTTTCGCCGAGCAATGATTCGAATTCATCCAGTTCAAGGTTGAAGCCAATTTCCGGACGCAGGCGAAGCGGTCTGGGGACGCCGCCAAAAAGATTGATCAGCGACGGATAGATGGGATAAGAAGGCGTAGCGTAGATTACCTCTTCGCCAGGATTGACCAGCGATAAGATCGTGAAGCTAATCACCTCTTTCGCGCCCACGGTCATGATTACATTGCTCGGATCGACCGAAATCCCGCGCGTTTCAGAAACGTCCGCCGCGATCGCTTCCAGCAGTTCGGGGATGCCTTGCGAACCGACATAGTGCGTCTGTCCGTCCTTAATCGCCTGAATAGTGGCCTGGTCCACTTCGGCCGGCGAAGAAAAATCAGGCTCGCCGATCTCTAAGTGAACTATAGTTCTACCTCTCGCTTCAAGCTCTCTGGCTTGTTTGAGAACCAAAAAAGCTGTTTCTCGGTCGAGCTGAGTCAGGCGGTCTGCCAATCCGTTGGCTTCAATTGCTTGCATTAAAACCGCGTCTGCTTTATTCATCACAAACCTCTCTTGTAATATGGTAAAGATCAATACTTATTTTGCTTTTCTAGATTATTCATTTTAGCGTTCAATTACAGGTGCTGTCAACCCCGTTAGAAAATTAGCTAATGGCCATGGTGATTTTAAACGGTAATTTGGTTTTATCCTTCTTTAATAACCAAATAGATGTTTTATAATTTTCTAACGGGGTTAAGCTGCCTATACAACTAATTATTAATAAAAAAACCGCCAACCCGTGTTTGCACGAGCCGGCGGCGTATAGAACTAATCCCTCCAAACTATTTAATGTGAAACTTCTGGTGAAATGCTTCGGCATACTCCTGCACCTTCAGCAACTGCGACAGACCGTCCATGCCCATTTCCTTCAGTACGGCCGAAGCGGCGTCGCTGCCAGGAAAGTATCCGGCGGAAAAAGCATGCAGCGAATATTCGCGGCCAAAGCGGCTGCCGACCATCCATTCCATAGTAGGCATGGTGAAATCGGTGATGCCCATGCCCTCAGCCAGGCAGTAATCCGGCACGATAGCGCGTTGCTCTTCTGCGGACAGAAGCTCATAGAGCTCGCGGCTGGCTATATAGAAGACATTCATCTTCCAGCCAGCCTCGTCAATCTTCAGCAGGACATGCTGGATGAACTCGTAGGTTACCGCGCTCCCCTGGAGGAAGATAGTGCCACGGTACTGCGGGTCGGTAGGATCAGCCGTACGAAATGCGTAAACGCCCTTAGCCGCGGCAGTCGCCGGTGGCAGGCCATATTGCACGCGATCCAGCACAACCTCTGCCGGCCTGGTAACGAAAGATGCCAGTACAGCCGGTCGTTTCAGCAAGCCAGCTACTGTCAGCGAATACAATTCATCCGGACTCCAGGGTGTCAGGGTAATCGCAAATCCTAGGGGAAAATTACCTTCAAAAAGCTGCGTGCACTGGCCATCAGCATGTGACGCACCATCCGGACCAGTCCCATAACCAGTATGCGCGTTAACCAATACTACAGTCCGGTAGTGACTGCCGGTAGCCAGCGAATATCCCTGCTCACCATCGCAATGCAAGCGCGCTGCCGTATGTCCCATCGCCGACAAAAATCCGCCGTAGGACGCGACAACACCCATATTGAATTCACACGCGCCGGTCATTGCCCCAACACCGCCATCCTCACGAATACCGATAGCCAGCAAACGTGAATAAGGATTTTCCGCCGCATCCCAAAAACCCATAGCGAAATCCCTGGCTGCCTCAATAATAGAAGTTGATTCGTCCAGATCAGCAGAGCAGCAAATTAACGCCCCGCCAGTTATCTTATTGATAAGCCGAAGTACCCTGGCCTGCTGAAGGCGTAAAGTGGTTTTGGTGCCAGGCTGAAGTACCAGATCCGCGGGGATCTCCTCTGGAGAAATACCTCCGCTGCCATCATAAAGACGGCCTAACTGCGGGCATCCCTTCCGAGGCGTCCGGTTCAGGCTCCCGAGATTATCATGGCTTTTCACTATTCGCTCACCAACGTAATGCGGCAAATCAGTAAACATTTCTGCTGCTTGGCGGAAGGTCATGAGAGTATTGAAATACAGTTTTTCAATCTCCACGGGCGACTCCTCATTGACACGCCTTGGTACCTGCACGCCAAAGGCTGCTTCAAACCCTGCCAGTGAGTGGTAATACGCTTCGCTGCAGAAGGGGTGGCCGGCACCGTGCGACTTCCTGCCTTCAATGCCGTAACCTTCGCCCTTGATGGTGTGATACACAATAGCCGTCGGCAAACCGTTGTTTTGCTGGCGCGCCAGGCGCTGAGCCATAATGATCTGCGGAAAACTGGTGCCGTCAACTTCATATACATTCCAGCCATGCATCAGGTAAAATCCAGCGGGAGTGCATTGCATATAGTCTCCAGGCTGGCCGTCTGCCGGGCACACTCTGTCCGAATTGATAGAGCAATTATTGAAGTTCACGTGCCCTACCAGGTTCCAGATATGCCCGCTGGCCGCTATAGCTGCCGCCTCGGCAACACGGCCAGGCGTCATACTCCCTTCGCCTGTCAGGAAGTGCACCCAGGGAGCATTTCTGCCGAAATGGTCCAGAAGAGTTAGTGCTCTGCCAACAGCGGCGCACTCACCAACGCCCGAAGCGCCAGTAGCCAGATCCACAAAAGGAATGGAAGGATCGGGGTGGCCGCCTAACGATTTACTGTTATGCAAAACAGAAAGCGGCAGATTATGTTCTGAATTGTGCCGGAAGCGCAACAGATCAACCAGTCTTAAACGCAAAGCATCATCCAACCCTTGCAGAAGACTACACTGATCAACACGCGCGAATTCATCGAACAAGGCGCGCACAGCATATCCACCAAGAGCAGTATGGCCTTCAGCTTGGATGAACCTATCGGCGTCTGGCCGGCGCGGCTGGGTGATGTCAAAAGACGTGGACTCCAGGAGAAGCGCCAGCATGATACGGCCGGCAGAAATACTGCCGCCTGGATGCCCGCTGCCCTCACCGCTTAAGGCGAAGTTGTAGAGTACCGTGCATTGTGCCCGGTAATATTCAAATAGCTTAACAAGAAAACCGACCGTAGTAAGCGGAACTACGCTAAAATAATCCAATTCGCGCACATCTGTGTAAGTGCCCGGCTTAGGATTCGCAAGTGGGTTAGACATAATTACATACCTCCAAAAAAGATTTTATCTTCATTTACTTTATTTCACATTAATGTCAAAGATCAATGCAATCATATTACCTTAATGAATTCCCGGCTAATTGTCAACATTATTTTATCCAATTTTTTTGTTCAAATAAATAAGATGCTTTCGCTTGGCCCCGTTAGAAAAATTGATTTATTTATGCGCTAGTTGTTTCGGAATAGCCAGTTTATTTGATTAAATAGTGTTTAATAAAAATTTTCTAAACGGGGTTGACAAAACCCATTTTTTGCGCTATAATGAGGCTAGAAAAACAAAAATAAAAAGAGAAAAGAGTTCATTACATGTTCCAGGGATAATCGCTTACACTTATTCTTTAATATAATGTTAAAGGACTGGCGCAAGTGATTATCCCTGGTTTTTTTGTTCAAGTAGCAAAATTTACGAGCTGAATAAAAATACATAAATAAAAAAATCAGCGATGGAAATTTGGCTACTTGAACAATCCCGCTGAACCTGAGTGGAGCGAAGGTGATAGCGGGATAACCACGTATTTAATAATTAATAAAATGACGAACAAAATTAAGCGAAGTTAACAATCCCGCCGTAGCCCGAGCTGGCGAGGGCGATGGCGGGATAACCACGATTACTTTTTAAAATTGTTGAGGAAGAAATCTACGTAGGCGAGCAAGCTCGCCACCTACCCAGTTTAATATGCGTAGGTGCAGAGCTTGCTCTGCTACCGGGAAATTACTCCGCGTATTAAATAAAAAAATATAAAAAAACGCCTGGTATCGGAACCAAGCGTTCATCTTTTTGGTGTAATGCAACTTGTCAGTTTTGCGAACTGATAAGGCGCCTGACGCGCTGTAATAATGTACGATCTACCGGGCCGACCATTGATACCTGCGACTGGGTCGGCTGCAAGCGGGTGCGGACCCGTCTTCTGACCTTTTCAACATTTATCATGCTGGCGCTTCTGGCAAATGAACTGCTAGTAGTAATCCGGCCGTTAGTGACCAGCTGTTCTGCAAATTCATTAGCCTGATCCATTGGGCTGAGAGCTTGCTTGTCAATTTCATGGCGCAAATGTCGGGTAATCATATCAAGGTTGCCTGGTTTAAGACTCCCGTTCCCCAGCTCTGCCAATTCCAGAAAAATCAGAAATATATGCTGGAGAAGATTTTTTGGTTCTGCCGTTGAAGTGATTAAAAAACGGCTGCCGTCCGGAAAATCCCAGACATCTCCTGCAAAACTGTATGAAGTACCCAGCTCCTTAACCACCCTTAAGGTAAGCGACGATGAATCCAGCCCGACTAATCGCTTGCTTATGTAATGGTAAGGCAAGGAGTGCTTGTCCCATGGCGTGAAAGGAAGGGGAAATGACACTCCGTAAAAGACTGTCGGCAGGTCATGATTCGGCAGGCAGGTCAGGCGTCGCCGCAGGCTAGGTCTGAAAGAAATCGGCAAAACTGCCTGTCCAGCCGGCAAATTACCAAATTGCTTCCTGATTATTCTTTCTGCTGTGCCAACCCTGATTTTTCCGGTAACTACGATCACCATCCTTTGCCCGCAAACAATTTGGCGGTGATACTGGCGCAGTGCCGGTATGCTAATACGGCCCAAACCTTCAACCGTGCCAAAAATAGAATGCCTTACTTCCTCGCCGAGGTGAAAATCAGACATGATCCTGTCTGCCACTAACCGGTCTGGTTCACTGTCTGTGCGATTGATGTCTTCAGCCACTTGGCCGATTGCCGTGTCCACCATCGGCCGGAAAATATGCGGATGAACAATCATTTGATATGCCAGCTCAATCAAATCAGAAAAATTGCCGGCGGTGGTTTCAAAATGAAAAATCGTCACATGCCGATCGGTTGAAGCGTTGGACCCAGTAGTCAACCGATCAATTTCCTGGCTGGTCTGCGTTAGCATTTGGTGCTTGCCAAGATTGTGTCCCATCAAATGCTCCAGTAAATGCGTGGCGCCGTAAAGCTTCGTTAGCTCATCAGCACTGCCCGCTCGCAAAGCGATAGCCAACCCCACATCAATAGCGCGCTCATCCGGAGCGATTAATACCTGTGCCCCATTATCTAAACGAAAGTTCCTGATACGACTCATGACACTTCTCCCTCTTCTATATTGAAAAATCCATTTTTCCTGTTTCAATGAACGTTCCCTCTTTTATAAGAGTTAATCACTTCTTTACTTCGCTGTCAATGCAAAAAAAAGGGCGCCGTGCTTTCACAGCGACCCTTGGGTATTTTAGACAAATAATTTTTGGCGTAACAGATTTTACTTGCCCGCCTTATTCTTCCTCTTCCTCCGCACTTACTGATTCGAAGAAACGCTTGTAAATGGCAAAGGCCCGATCTTCAGGCGAAAGTTTCGCCAGAGGTGCCCTGAATTCTGCGCCGACTCTTAGCGCTTCTCTGATTGAGAATTCGTTAATTTCGAAACGCCGGCAGGCTATAATCCACTTTACCTTACAGCGTTCCCAGGTTTCATGGCCTTTGTCACCGCTGGAGGCTTCTTGAAAAGCCATGCAGGACAGCATATACCCGCCAACTTCGGCGCCATCCATGCCCGCCGCGCACAACTGGTCAGCCAGATGGGCAACCTTATCTTCGTTAAAATCAGAAGCCAGTAACTCCGTTACTAACTCATTAAGAATCTCGTGCCGCTCGGCTTCATCATCACCTCTGCCCTGTTTCAGCAATAATGCCAAAGTATTGGCACACCCACAATTGAGACCAGTTTTTTGCTTGTCCATTTCTTCTCCTCGTCCTTGGAAATTTTAGGTGCTATTTTACTTCCTTTTCTTTTTAACATAGCACCTTACCCCAGATCGTTCAATTTGTCAACCCCGTTTAGAAATTAATATTTCTAAACGGGATCAGCCATCTTCAATCTAAGGCCGCTTCCTTGTCAGAATCCTTTTTATTAATAAACCTTTTTACCGCCAAACCGGCGATTAATACCACAACTGCTGCCCCGGCGATTATCAGGTACAAGCGGATTTGCCTGCTCTTATCATCAACAGGAATATCAATCTTTTCGCTTTCAGTGGACGCGCCCAGCACTTCCCCCTCGGTTTTCTTCTTCTCTACCGTAATGTCTCCCGCAGTACGCGGCAGGAGCCGCAACCCAGCGGTGGTTTTGTCCAGCAATCCAACGACTGTCATAGTGTCACCGGGGCTGACCTCGGGCTGCGGGATACCTGTCTTTGCCTGAATATAAACACGCAGAATGTTGCCCAGCTCATCCATCAGGTAAATGCCCCGGCTGTTGGCGCTCTCCACCTCGCCGGTTATTTTTAGAATCTTGCCCAATGAATCTTCTTTTATTTCACCAATTGGCATTTCTATCGGCGAACTATTTAATACCACTGTTTCCCCATTGATATTTTTATCCTCCTCCAATAACGACTGTGCCTCAACTTCCTCATTTGATATAATCTCGTTTTCCTCGCCCGGCGTCGATTTTTCTGTCCATTGCCACCGGCCAGAGTCAAAATCAAAAGAGAAAGAGAAGTCCTTCTTGGCTTTGGTAAATTCCACGCCATTGATAATTTTCCCGCGTGGATCAATTAAATAAACCGTATCTTTGTCATTGTTAAGCGTAATTTTGCTGTCCTGGCGTTTAATGATTAAAAAACCGCCTGCTTTGATAATGTCTTTATCAGAAAAAGTAAAATATTTTTTCAGATCAGTCACCTGCCAGCCCGCTAGGTTTATATCGCGCGAATCTTCATTGAATAATTCTACGAATTCACATTCCGCGTCAGTCGGCGAACAGGCGGGCAACAGCTCATTTAATATTATTCTACCCGAATATTCATAATCAGTAATGGATATTTTTTGTTCCAACTCGCTCTCGCCGTCTTTACTGTCGCGAACCAGCAATCTGGCTGTATATTCGCCAGCCTTGATATAGCTATGTTCTGCTTTAACTCCTTCCGCGCTGCCTTCATCGCCGAATTCCCAAAAATATTCCAGTTCATCGCCATCAGCGTCGCTTGATTCTGAAGCGTCAAAGGCAATCTTTTGGCCAACCTTATAGTCTCCCTTTTCCAGTTCAAACTGCGCCTCGGGTAAGGTATTTTCAATTGCCAGTTTATTTTCCCGGCCGGGAGTAAGCTCATCAGTCCAGACCCACTGGCTGTTTATTAAACTAAAAGATTTGTTTTCCTGGCAACCGGTGTACTCTACGCTGTTTAATAAATTTCCATTTGGCTGGTATATTTTTGCCGCGTCGCCGGTGTTATTCAGACTAATGCCGGAAATTTCTTTTTTAATTAAAAAATAGCCGCCGCTGCCGATAACGGTATTTTCAAAATCCTCCGATTTAATTATAAAATGCCGGCTGGTCTCATCACTCACCTGCCAGCCTGATAAATCAACCGCCTGATTGCCATTATTAAATAATTCGATGAATTCACCGTCGTCAGCGCCTTCCGGATTCGGGAATATTTCAGTAATAATAATTTTATCAGAATAAACAACTGCCTTATTCGCATTGGAATTTTGACTATTAGTATTTGAATTATTATCAGCGGGTTCCTCGGGAATTTCCGGGATTTCTATATCCAGATACTCCAGCTCTGACGAAGAATTTTGCGGCTCGGCCACCGAACGACTAATAAAATCCTGTGCGTTGTTATCCGTCTCCTCGCTATTGCCTAGAAAATAATGCGGACCGCCTTCAGACATGGTTTCTTCGGTTGAATCAGCCCGGGCCTTCCGTTCAACGCTTTTATTGGCGCCAGGATTACCCACGGCTACTCCCTCAAAATCCACAGCCGAACCAAAACCAACCTTATCTGCAGCCTGGTTATTATTATCAATTAAAACCACCGTGTTATTGTCTGCCAGGGAATTTGTAGATGTATAGTAAAAATCCGGAGCCGCCTCTCCAAGGTAGCCGACGGGGTGTGCAACCAGAAAAAAAGAATGGGCTTTTACTGCTTTGTCTCCAAAATCATCAACCAGCGGATATTCGCTCCCGGAGGCGGTTTTTTTTATCAGCCGCCAGCCGGACATAGATACATCAGTTTCAGTAGGATTATAAAGCTCAACGAATTCGTCAGTGCTTTTGCCGCTGCCGCCGGTTGTTTTGATTTCACTGATTACTAGGTGCACGGCGGGTTCGGCTTCTGCGGTGATAAACGGAATTAATATAATCATTAAGACTGCTAAAACAATTATTTTTTTCATATGCTTTTGTTTAGTACTTTTTACCGCCACCTCCCCTTTATTTATAAATTGGTTCATTAATCGCTATGGGCTTTCCCCTCCTTGGATAAGGAGGGGTGAATAGCGTTAAATTTACAAATATTAGTCGGTTGGGGAGGTGGCGGTAAAAAGCAACGCAATTATATTCTCTTCTTCTTAAGACCCTCATTCCCCAACCCTACCGAAGACCTTCCCCGAAAACGGTAAGATTGGGAGTATGAAGTTCCATTTATTTTTAATGGCGCAATCCACCAAAGCTAACATCTTAATAATGAATCACTGCGGTAATATTTAAGGCGAAGGCGGATGAAGCTCCATACTCCTCCGCGGTGGCCAGTTATTAAACCAACTGCCGGGAGGATAAATAACTTTTTATTTTTCAGCAGATTCTTTACTCATGTCGATTTCCTCGACTACCACTTCATCATTCACCTTCTTGTTGTCCTGCTCTGATTTTCTTTTAGCCCCGCCGAGCATGATCAGATTCTGAGCGACAATTTCAGTCACCGTATGCTTGGCGCCGTCTTTGCCAGCCCATGTCCGGCTGTGCAGGCGGCCGTCAATATAAACCTTATCCCCCTTTTTCAGATATTTTTCTACCACTCCGCCCAGTTTGCCCCAGGCGATAATCGGATGATACTCCGTGCTCTCTTTTTTTTCTTTTGTTTTCACGTCCCTCCAGATATGGCTGGTGGCCATGCGAAAATTGGCGATGGACTGGCCCGACGGTAAAGATTTTACGATCGGATCAGCGACCAGATTGCCGATCAATTCCGCTTTGTTCAGGTTCATAACCTTGAAAATTAATTATTAAAATATCAATAAACGAAATTTTTTCCACACCCAGCCGTATTAATGAATAGGCCTCCGGCTTAGGGGAAAATTTATCGCTTATTTTTTTAACTAATATTAGCAAATAAACATAGCATCAATAATAACTTGACAGTATTGCCCAATGTCCTACAATTTAAATAAGCTCTGGAATAATCGCGTTGCCCAAATATAGCTTTTCCATCCGAACACACCTATTTATAGGTTGCTGAGGATGAATAAGCAAGCATCGCAACTATTTCGTGGAAAAAGCTCCAAAAGCGACGACCGACCTGCAAAACTAAGGTCGTCTTTTTGGTTGTGAACTTGTTTCAAAAGAGCAAGTACACCGCTCCGGCGATCAGGACGATCGCTATGATCACCAGGATAATTACCGCGGTGGATCTTTTCATGTCTTGGGGTTCTGATTGCATATTTTTATTTACTTCTTATTTTAAAATTAGTTATTTTTAGTTGGCTTTCGTTGCTGTTTTTTTAATTTGGCGGTCGATGATGGCAAGTATTATCACCGAAGCGATTAGTATTAAATAATAGAGAACAGAAAATGTTTGCCAGACTAATACAACATAATAGATAACGGTAATATAAATCATTCCAACAAGCGAACGAAAAAATATTAAACGCGCAGCCACTATATTCTGAAATTTGGCTTTTGAACTATAATTATTATAACCTACCAAAAGTACTAATAATGCTCCCGCTACAATAAAAATTTCTTTGTACATATTTTTTGATTAATTTACTATTTATAATTTATCGTTGACTCCAATATTTTTTAATAAATGTTTTCTTTCAAACAACCACGAGACTAACCATACTGCGGTAACGGCAATATTGGTCCAACTAACAGTCCTTTCGCTTACAATTTTTAAATCCCAGTTAATGATTACCAATGAAGTGTACAGAAAAAGGATTAAAGTCCTGAAGTACATTAACCAAACGGTCCTCTTATTAATAGGCAGTTTACTCAACCTGATAAAATCACCGGTAATAAAAATTACGGAAACTATTACTACCGCGTACAATATTGATGAATGCATAAGAATTATTAATTACTGATTATTTAAATGTGATTGTGGTTAAAGGTAGGTGGGAGACATTGAAATCTCCCACCTCATGAACTACGGAGTCGACATCCAGCATGTTCCCAACCAATTCATATTGGTACAAAAACCACCATGGGCAAGGTAGATATTATTTGCTACTTGCTCCCAAAATTTCCCTACGAATCCAATGGCTGGAAGTGTTCCAAAATAACGAAGCCACCCGATCGCCCGTTGTGCGTTTGCCCCCCAATAGCAGCACTTATGGCCCCACCAGAAATACCAACACGCTTGACCAAGCGCAGTCGAACCGGGATTCTTTGCCTCCTGCAGCATCTGCGCGTTGACAATCGGAATGCCTTGCGTCAGTTCCTGAACTGCGGCTAAATCGGTGCCGGCAATTAAGGTATGCGTGGCGTTGAATCCTACCTCGTCAAAGACGTACTGCCCGTCTTTGGCTTGGGAGACATACGGATCCATCTGGGCGATCCAGGATTCATAAAGCGCGGCCTTGGCTTCCTCTTTGGCAAACGGCTGTTCCGGCTCGCTGACAGTCGGGGCTTTCACTCCCGTGCAGCCTGGCAGCAGAAACATGATGGCCAAAGGTAACGCCAATAATCGGTAAAGTAGATTTTGCTTCAGCATATTGAAGTCCTTCAAATACAGAATTTCTGTGAGTGCTTGATTGGCAAATAACAATCGTAAGAAGAGACCCACGTTTTCTTCCTACTAAAAATCAATTAGCAGTTACCTCTCTTTCTACCTGCGTTGTGGCAAGTGGTTGGCATGGTTTAAGCTATCAATGAGCGATTATTTATGTTTGAAAAGGCGCTTATGCACATGTTTTGACGACGGCGAATGAATGCGACGGCGCAAAAATGATTTATCATTTTGTTTAATCTTCCAGATTAAACTTGCGGAAATTTTTCCTGAAAAATTTCCGCGAGCGCCGTCTGTTTTTTCTCCTGTCAATGTCCTTTTCTACCTTTATTTTAGCATAAAAAACGAGCTTTGCTAATATTCAAAAGGACTCCAAAAAAAATTTTCGGTTATGGTAAAAAATTACTAAAATAAAAACGGAAGTTCAAAAACGAACTTCCGCTTAAAAGACCAAACTCCAGAAATCTCACTACGCCGCTATCTTATCAAGTGCAAACCCGATGGCTTTGTGCAGTACCTCTGGAACCTCGGCACCGACTGAAATCCTGACCAAGTTCTCGGTAATACCAGCTTGAAGTCTTTCTTCTTCCGGCACGCCTGCATGTGAAGTTGAGGCAGGGTGCTCTTGGAGGGTATGGATCCCGCCCAAACTGACCGCGATCGAATCGCCAAATCCCTCACGCTTCAAGTATTCTTCCAGTGCATCTTGGAAACTGAAAACTGTCTGCCGCCCTCCTCGTAAATACACGGAAATCATCGAACCCGGTCCGGTGCATTGAGTCCGAAAAATCGCGAACTGTTCCGGATCATTACTAGAAGAAAGAAGCCCGGGATACAGCACTCTTTCCACTGTCGGATGCTCACTCATCATCTTAGCGATGCTTTGTGCCGAATTACTCTGGAACAACATGCGCATTCCCAGTGTTCCCAGAGACCTTTCCAGCAGCCAGCATACCTCCGGCGCCATAATCGGTCCGGTAGTATGCCGACAAGCAAGAATCATGTTCATATCTTCGGCTCTGGCAGTTAAAACAACGCCGCCGACAATATCGCTGTGCCCGCCCAAAAACTTAGTGGCTGAATATATTACTATATCAGCTCCGAGTTCAAAAGGATGTTGGAATAGCGGGCCCAGGAAAGTGTTGTCCACCACCACCCAGGCGTTCTTGCAGACATGTTTGACCAGATCGCTGATCGCCTTGATGTCCGACAAGCGGATGATTGGGTTAGACGGCGATTCAATGAACACCACCCCTATCTGGTCACGGTTCTGGTGAACAGCATCGGAGACCATATCCATGTTCGAAGTGTCCACGAAAACCGTTTTGATCCCCCACTTGGCAAGGATATTGCGCACCAAGTCATCAGTGCATCCATAGACTGGTTTGCTGCAGATAAGTACCTGGCCCGGCTGCAGCAGGGCAAGCATAGTAGTGGTTATGGCCGCCATACCCGAGGCAAATGTTAAGGCCGCGGCAGCACCAAGCTCATGCCTTAACAAAGCTCGCTCCACGGATTTGGAATTCACTGAACCAAAACGGCCATAGATATTACAATCAGGGCCCACTTCTTGCCCTAATAGCACCCGGAATCTTCGGGCCAATTCTTCTGCAGAACCCGCAGCGGTAGTTGACGATTTGACAATGACCCCCCCTACCGGGATTTCGTCTGTCCCAGGATTACTTTTGCTCATACTACTCCTCTAGAGTTTAAGGTTATGACAATGTACAAATTATTTTATCTTATTGTATTACAAAACCGTTGTCAAACAAAAAAACCGGTCATTAAACCAGCTGATTTTCCTCTCCAAAAACCAATGACCCAAGAATTTTTTATAAAAAAACCCTGCACTTGCGTTTCCACAAGGCAGGGGGGATGTGCTAACTTAAGACGTTAGTCTACAAACTCTATTTCGGGGCACATTTTGGACCATTTTGCTTTTCCCCAATCAACGAAAATCTGAAAATGCGTTTCCCAGACACTTTTAGCTTTTGCCTTAAGCGGCTGGGTGATATGCTCTTTCACGAAAGACGGCTTGGGTGCCGGACGATATTGTGGGAATCTTGTATAGAATATTTCCCGGTCCATTTTCTTCAGTTCGAAGTAGGAGTAGACAGTTGTGATGGCCACCAAGATCAATTCAACTGCCAAAATCGTCAGCAACCCGGCCAATCCACTTGGCAAAACCGGCAGAAATGGGATGAGCTGTGGTACTAGGCCGATGGCGCCGCCTAATAAGCCAAGAAATGGCAACCCGAGCAGTGCTAGCCAGAAGAGAAGCAGAATGACTGCCTGGCTCCTGCCGCTATTGAATTCATACCGATCCGACGGAAGCTTATACTTCGGGGCGTAGTAGCGCTGGTAGACAATAACGACAAATCGCGGGATTCGGTAAAACACGACCACGGAACCCCTGATGATGCCACCCACCGTAGGCTGGATTATGAAACGCGTGAATGATTTCCCGGGAGCAGTTTTCATGAAGAACCAGCCTATCAGACTGCCAATGCCGAAACAGACTCCCCCAGCAGCAAACATCGTCACCGCAAAACCAATGATCCATGGAAAGAACATTTCCAGTCCTACCAAGTAAATCAATAGCAACGTTACAAGCCACACCGCCGCTGTAGCCAAGAAGTCATTCTTGAACAGCACTCTGGCGAACCGGTAAAGGATCTCATAGAAGACAATCCTTAACGGCGCATACACGAGATGACATGCCAGCGTTATGATGCCAATTATCACCGTTCGCCAGGTAAACGGGCAGATGGATTTGCGCGTTGGAACGCCTTTTTTCCATATCCAATTCCGGTATGTCAGCTTCCACAAAAGGTAGGGCAAACCGCTCCGGTGAACCTTAGGTTTCTCGATAAACATCTAGGCCTCCTTTGCGCGGTTAATGATGGTGTAAATCCCGCCGAACAGCGAGAGGACAAATAGGATGAACCAGCCGCGATGTTCCACCAGCACTTTGTGCTTAAACACGTAGTTGCCGTTGAAAGTTCTGGCCTGAGACAACAAGCCACTGATTCCGCTCTTTACCGCTTCAGGCTGTTGGCTCATGGCTGCCGTGTCAGGCAAAATCCTGGCCAAGGAACGTACAGTCGACGCCATTGATCGCAAAGCGCCATAGTGTGATTCCAAATTTCCATATAGGAACGGAAAGATCGAGGAAACAGGGCCCTGGGTCAGTCCCCTTTCTTCAAGGAAACGAAGGCGTCCCTGCATGACTTGATCGGCCGCCTGTAAGTTTAGTTCAGTAACATGAACCTCCCGTATCCTTTGCGGGAACGGATCCTTAGGTGTTTCCCCACCGATCGGCCAAAATCCAACCGACCAGAAAATCACAGCCGCGCTGATTATACAAAGAGCGCAGCTTAAAATCATAAAGCCAAATTTAAGGTTTTTGGCGTTTTGCTCACTACTCATGAGCACCTCCTTATACGACTAACGTTTAATGAAATGTCAAAGTTCGGAATTCTTCAATGTACTACCCTATCAAAATATTTGAATTTTGTCAAGCGTAATGGCGTGTCCCCAATGCCAAACAATAAGCCAATTTGGATACTGGCTTCACTTGGATGTTTATACAAAACCCGCGTTGGTAACTAAAAAAACCGGTCTTCCAACCGGCCAACCGCGGTCGTTTTGTAATTAAAATTTACGGCTCGGCTATGCTGCCCGGCGCGGCAATATGAAGTCCGGGGTCTATCCCCTCGTCTCCAACTTCTAATTCATAGCTTAGAGCGTAATAAGTATAGGGCTTAGAGCCAATGCCGTTGTAAACATACGGCTGGCCGCCAGGGCCGGGGTTTTGGGGCAATGCGTCTATATAGTCCGGTACGATATTTTCTAGCTCCTCGGGATAATAGCCATTCTTCGAGCGATATTCATCCAGGATTGAGCGCAGTCTCTTCATATCTGACAGCCTTTTTGAATCCCTGATCCTGGCCTGGGTCTTTTCGTCTTCAGTCATATTAACATTTACTGCAGGGGCGGAAATTTCTTCGGAATTAGTATTTTCCGGAGAAGTTAATGCGATTTCATCGTAATTATTTTCATTCTTATCCTGCTTGCCTGACCAGACGCTATAAGCAAATAAACCAATGATAGCTACCCAAACAACCACCAGGATTACCGGCAGGGCGTGGGATTTTTTTATTATTTGTTTTTTCTCCGGTTCATTCATAGGATAATTATATACGATAAAAAAAAGGCTGTCGAGTGTGACCCGACAGACTGCGGATATCACAAGATATCATTGAATGGAATAACTCAAATTCTGCCTATCTGCACTTGATTTTTTGCTAGTTTTAATTATAATAGGTAGAATATTATCAGAAACTGCTCATGCCCAGGTGGTGCAACTGGTAGACACGCTAGCCTTAGGAGCTAGTGCTCGCAAGAGCTTGGAGGTTCAAATCCTCTCCTGGGCATCTTTAAAAAGACCAGCCTTACTTGTTCCGCCATAGCCCGATTCCGGATTGTCAAACTTTAGTTTGACAAAAAATCCTCCCAGCATTTAAATCCTCCTTGCCTTGTATTTACGAACGAAGTGCGTATAGTTCGGGGTCCTGGGCATCATAAAAAATATGGAAAATCTAGAACAACAAATTCGCCGGCCGGAACCGTTGGAAGAAAAGAATCCTCAACCAGAAGAAGAGGCTGCAGTAGCTATTGAAGCGCCTCAAAGAGAACTACAGCCAAATGATATAAAAACGGGATCGAGCTTATACGATATCAACGAAACGGAAAGCGGTTTTGAAGTGAACCTGCCCGGCCTTATTCATGAACAACGCGAAGCAATTTTCGGAACAACCAAAAAAGCGTTTGCCACGCGAATGGAGGCTGAACAAGCCGTTGAACTGGCGAAGGAACGCACCAAAGAAACTTTTGAAAGGATGTCATTGAAAAAAACATTCACAGCAAGTTTTTATAGAATTGACGATACGCCGGACGGTAAATATCGCGTTACTCTTCCCGGACTGGTCCATTCACGAACAGGTTATTTTGTCGGTACAACATGCAGGGATTTCGATACCTGGCAGCAGGCTAAGGAATATTATTTGCAGTCCCGGGAAAACAATGAACAATTAACCCACAATCCGCTGCTTGAAATCCAGGCCAGCGATGATGAAAAAATCGCCTTCTCGGATCTTGATGCCTTCAACCCTCATGTCGCCCCTTCGAAAACCTCCCATCCGATTCCACCTGCAGTTGAAAAATATATCACCCAGAAGGAAAAGCTGGCTGGCGAGGTGCCTGGAACGGCTACCTACCAAGCGACTGTAAAGGAAAAAGATTGGGATAAACACCTCTATGCTTTTATAAGTGAATACTTAGGCCAGGAGGGCGCAGAACTATCCAAACAATTGAATATTGAACACCTCGATGGATTGACCCCGAAACAAGCGATTGAGCTCGCCACACAATTGGTCATTGATCTGACCAAATACAACGAAACTCGGTCGGATAAATCAACTGAAAGCCAGGAAAAAACGAGAGAAGACCAGAACACTACCGTCCAACTGCTAAGTGAAGGGTTAAAAAAACGCGGCGATGTAGAATGGAACGGCAACGGCGTATGCAGGAATTTCGCCAGCATGGTAAAAGCGGTTTTTGAGGCGCTCAAGGCGAACCAAACCTCATTTAACCGTTTGCGCGACACCTACTGCACTTTTGAGTCTGGCAGGGAGGAATTCGCGCCCAAACGTAAAAAACAGGGTTCTCTCGAGATGGGCGGCGAGGGCCACGCCTGGAACACTTTTGTGACTGTTTCCCGGGAAGGCGGAGCAAACGCGACTACCGTGGATGCTACTTGGGCTAAACGAAATTTGGAAACAAAGGGAATAGAAAATTTGGATTATACTCTTACTCGCATGGAGCCGATTGTCCAGCGGATGGCACAAGAGTTGTCGGCAACATCACCCCATAAGGAAGAACAGCTTCGGCATATACTCTCATTTTACCAGTTGGCAATAGAGAAACCAAATCAAACGGGAAATCTGGTGAGTCCGGGGGAGGTGCGTCAGTTTTTTGCGTCACGGGCGCTCCAGGTCATGGTACGGCAGGGTGTCCCGGGAGAATTGCCCCAACCGTTTGCCGAAGCTATAGGGCAAGAATATGCAAAAATTGCCAACGACGCTGATATATCAGAGATCGAAACATTATATAAAATTTCACGGAATCATCCTGAGATAAACTTTCATCAAATTTTAAGAGAGTACCTTAAAGACAAAACTCTTTCAGAGCATCATGCCCCTATCATGATATTTGCAGATGGCAATTTGCAAAGTCTTGTCTACGACGAATTAAAACAGCGCCCGGATTTTGAAAATTTTTTTAAAGAAAGTCCGAGATTCCGCGTTCGCATGAGAGAAGTTATCCCGCAATTATTTGCAGGCTTCTTACCCTGGGCAAAACCTGAAGATGCCCTGGAGATGAGACATTTATTTAAAGAATCTAGCCATTTAAGAAATTATGAAATTTTGATTCCCAGAAATCCGTCAGAAGAAAATATAAAAAGCTTGTTTGATAAAGCGCGAGAAACATTAAGAACCGCAAATCCAGCCAGGTATGATGAGGTTGCTGGCGGTCTTGATGATTATCAAATGATTAAGCGGTTTGACAGGCTTTACGGAGAATTAAAATTATAAAACGCGGCAGGCTCTGCCGCCCGAAGAGAAATACAATTATCCGGCCAGGCCAAACTGCATATTACTGCTGATACATAATATTAAAGCTGCCCCCTGCAAAAGATGTCGGGGAAATTTAATGATATAAAAAAATAGGCACTAAAGATAACATTTGCCTTTTTAGCCTAATATAGTAAGATAAGACAATAAAAATTAATAAGGAACCTTAATAAACCCATATAAAGAAAGAGGATGTAATGCGGACAGGAAAAAGAATCCTGGTTGTTGGCAGCGGCGGCAGAGAATTTGCCATTGTGTGGCTTCTGATCACGCAATCATTGGAAGATATTGACACCATTTTCATTGCCCCGGGCAATGCCGGCACTCTCAGACTGCCGAAATGCGTCAATATTAAGATTAAGGCGCATGAAGTCGATGCCCTGCTCGACTTGGCTCAGAGGCAAAACATCGACCTCGTTATCGTCGGCCCGGAAGATCCGCTGGGCCTCGGCATCATCGACAAATTCCAGGCCGCTGGCATCAAGGCGTTCGGCCCGCCAGCCGTCGCAGCTGAGATCGAACTGTCAAAAGCCTTTGCCAAAGGGTTGATGGAAAAACACGACATTCCCACTGCGCCGTTCCGCGTTTTCGATGATTACCAAACAGCTCTTGACTATGTTCATACCGTCGACTACCCCTGCGTTATCAAAGTCAGCGGTCCGGCGCTGGGAAAGGGTGCGCTCGTCTGTCGAACCCTGGCCGAAGCTGAGGCTGCCCTGAAGATCATTATGGTCGATCGCTCCTTTGGCAATGCCGGCAACCAGGTGGTCATCGAAAAATTCCTAGAAGGAAAGGAATTCTCCGCCATGGTTATCGTCAGTGATGACAACTTCACCGTCTTGCCTATTGTCCAGGACTACAAATACAGCGGCGAAGGCGATACCGGCACCATGACTGGCGGCCTGGGCGTATGCGGACCTCTTGCCTGGACTGATCCCTTGATGGACGATGTGAATACTATTGTCCAGCAGTTACTGCTCGCGATGAAAGCGGAAGGACGTCAGTTTGGCGGCTGTTTCTACGTTGGCTTCATGCAGACCGAAGAGGGGCTGATGGTACTCGAAGTCAATGCCCGGTTCGGTGATCCGGAAATGCAGGCCATAGCGCGCTTGCTCATCACGCCGTTCCTGGATATTGTCCTGGCCTGCGTCAATGGAACGCTCGGCGAATTGGATATTCAATTTTCCGATCAGTATGTCGCCGGCGTGGTCATCGCCTCCGATGGTTACCCTGGCACGTATGAAAAGGACAAACTGATCACGGGCATCGAAGCAGCCGAAGCGATTGAAAGCGTGGTTGTCATGCAGGCCGGCACTGCATATAACAATGAACAACAGCTCATTACCAACGGCGGCCGCGTACTCATCGTCACTGCCATTGGCCGAACATTACAGGAGGCCTTATCGCGGGCCCTCCGAGCTGCTGCGCTCATCAGCTTTGACGGCGCCTACTACCGCCCTGATATTGGCAGCAACGCCCTTTGATTCAACTATGCCCCTGACCGGATTCCGGTCGGGGGTGTTTTATTATTTAATTTAATAAAAAACCTGACAAATTAAATCGCCAGGTTTGATTTTGCCAAAAAAATCTTCGTGAACCTTCAGTCGCAATCGTCATCGCCTGCTATGTCGGACATTGAATCAAAGACGAGATTAGCGTCTATGGCAGTATTTACTGCTAACTCCGGATCTCCAGTCACAGCTAAAACGTGTATAGCCACGCGGGGATCTCCATGGCACATCAGCGCTCCGATAATAACCAATTCATTTGTGCTTTGGCCTAAGTGCGTATTCAATGGCATAAATACCTCCTGAAATGAACATCACAATATGTAACGCCTACAATCTGATTAAAAAGTAACGCCGATAAAATAATTTGTCAATTTGTTCATATAATAATTAGTAATTCTATATGTGTTAATAAATTTAATGAAAATTACGTAAAAATGCCTATAAAATGGTAACTTGACACCCGCCGGCAATAAGGTTATACTGAACTACACTGAAATTAACAGTTAATCCACAAGCAAATATATATGCAAATAAACTTAATATTAACTACAAAAAGCGGGTAAAATCGTAATTTATCTTAGTGCCGATTTTATCCCGCACCCGCGGGATTTTTGTTACCCGAGCGTAGCGAGGGTAACAACCCTGAGTGAGCCGTAGGCGAATCGAAGGGTCTGAGACTGAACGCAGTGAAGTGGAGTAGCGGGGTCACCAGTACTTAATTTGCCAAAACTGAAATATCGGAACGCTATATATAATGTATAGCTGGTCGGAATCTCAGTTGTTGGCAAGGAACCTTAACAATTTAGTAGTAATATAAGGTAACGTAAGCATCTTTCGAACTAAAATAACTAAACGAAAAGTTCAGTGTTTTAGTGATTGCAATTAACAAGGGCGTATGGCGGATGCCTCGACACCAAAAGACGAAGAAGGACGTAGGAGCCTGCGATAAGCCTCGGGTAGGTGGCAACCAACCTGTGATCCGGGGATGTCCGAATGGGGAAACCCGATTATGCGTAAAACCATAGTCATCTACATCTGAATTCATAGGATGTAAGAAGAGTACTCGGCGAATTGAAACATCTTAGTAGCCGAAGGAACAGAAAACAACCGTTCGACTGTTGTAAGTGGAAAGTCGCAAGTCGTTAATTCGATAAACGACGTACCACCTGCTACATTCGGACTTATTCCCTTAGTAGTGGCGAGCGAACAGGGAACAGTCTAAAATCTTTTTATGAAACCATGTACCGTTAAGGTATATGGCGGAGAAGCGCAAGCTGCTGTAAGAAGGTCGTTGCGAGAGGATTATTATTGATATCTTGCGAGTATCGAACAGAAGCAACCACAGAATTCCTTTCACTGAGCTTCATGGAAACATGAAGCCAGACAAGGGATTCTTACATTCTTAGTTGAACGCTCTGGAAAGAGCGGCCACAGACGGTGATAGCCCCGTAAGCAAAAAGAGTGTAAGCTCTGTATAATTCTTCTCAAGTACCATGGAACACGTGAAATTCTATGGGAATCCGGGACGACTATTGTCCCAAGACTAAATACTTTTGGCGATCGATAGTGAACAAGTACCGTGAGGGAAAGGTGAAAAGCACCCCGGTGAGGGGGATGAAATAGTATCTGAAACCATATGCTTACAAACAGTCGGAGTCCCACACTTTTTGGGTTTTTCGGTGAACATATTTCTATCCGAAGAGTACAAAAAGTGTGGGATGACGGCGTGCCTATTGAAGAATGAACCAACGAGTTAGTTCAATACAGTTCATCTAAGCCCGTATAGGGCGAAGGTATAGTGAAAGCGAGCGTTAATAGCGCGATTTTAAGACTGTATTGACTAGACCCGAAGCCAGGTGACCTATCCATGACCAGGATGAACTCTTGAGAAATCAAGAGGGAGGTCCGAACCCACGAGCCGTGCAACACTCGGGGATGAGTTGTGGATAGCGGAGAAATTCCACTCGAACTTGGCAATAGCTGGTTCTCCTCGAAATAGTTTTTGGACTAGCCTGCGTTTGGCATCCAGGGGTAGAGCACTGAATGGAGTCAGATGGCGCAAGCCTACTGATTCTAACCAAACTCCGAATACTGGATATGCTATATGCGCAGAGTCAGACTGTGGGGTCTAAGCTTCACCAGTCAAAAGGGAAACAGCCCATGACCGCCAAATAAGGTCCCTAAATCTAGATTAAGTGTCTAAAGTGGTAGAGTAACTTGGACAACTAGGAGGTTGGCTTAGAAGCAGCCATCCTTTAAAGAAAGCGTAACAGCTCACTAGTCAAGTTATTCTGCGCTGAAAATTCATCGGGGCTAAATCTAGTACCGAATTTGCGGATCTCATGCCAATTTATTGGCGTGGGGTGGTAGAGGAGCGTTCTTACATCGCTGAAGCTGAATCGTGAGGTTCGGTGGAGGTGTAAGAAGTGAGAATGTTGGTATAAGTAGCAAAAATGGAGGTTAAAACCCTCCACACCGTAAACCCAAGGTTTCCTGGGCAACGCAAATCGACCCAGGGTTAGTCGGTCCTAAGGCGAGGCTGAAAAGCGTAGTCGATGGACAGCTGGTTAATATTCCAGCACCGCCTTATGAATTACTTCCACTGACGCATCAAATAAGTCTGAACGTATTTTGATTACATGCGTTGCCGGCGCTTCTCGCAAGAGGGGTGTCGACAGCAGGCCTAAGCGCAAGCCTAAGCCGATTCGGAAATACAGGGTGCCAGGAAAAGGTGGAAGCATTATTTATAGGGTGTCCGTACCGGAAACCGACACAGGTGGGTGGGCGCGCGAATGCGCTAAGGTGTACGAGAAAACCCTCGTTTAGGAACTCGGCAAAACAATGGTCGTACCTTCGGTATATGACCTACCCCGCTTTAAGCGGGGTCGCAGCGAAAGATTTCAAGCGACTGTTTAACAAAAACACAGGTCCCTGCTAAACCGTAAGGTGATGTATAGGGGCTGATGCCTGGCCAGTGTCAGAACGTTAAGGTAAGGGGTGCAAGCTCCGAACCGAAGCGCTGACGAACGCCGGCGGTAACTATAACCGTCCTAAGGTAGCGAAATTCCTTGTCGGGTAAGTTCCGACCTGCACGAATGGCATAACGACTTGAAAACTCTCTCAACGAGGGACTCGGCGAAATTACAAGACTTGTGAAGATGCAAGTTACCCGCGGCTAGACGAAAAGACCCCGTGAAGCTTTACTACAACTTGGCATTGAGATAGAGTTGACCTTGCTCAGCATACGTGGGAGACTTTGAGCACCGCCTTTCGGGGCGGTAGGAGTCGAAATATGAAATACCACGCTTGTTTAATTTTATTTCTAACCCCTGACCATTATCTGGTCGGGAGACAGTGTCTGGTGGGTAGTTTAACTGGGGCGGTTGCCTCCTAAAAAGTAACGGAGGCGTTTACAAAGGTTGGCTATCCCGAGATGGAAATTCGGGAGATAGGGCAAAGCCATAAGCCAGCTTTACTGCAAGACCAACAAGTCGAGCAGTTACGAAAGTAGAACTTAGTGATCCGACGATCCATTATAGGATGGTCGAAGCTCAACGGATAAAAGCTACTCCGGGGATAACAGGCTGATCCCCTCCAAGAGTCCATATCGACGAGGGGGTTTGGCACCTCGATGTCGGCCCGTCGCATCCTGGGGCTGGAGAAGGTCCCAAGGGTTTGGCTGTTCGCCAATTAAAGCGGTACGCGAGCTGGGTTCAGAACGTCGTGAGACAGTTCGGTCTCCTATCTGCCGTGGGCGTAGAAATTTGAGAAGGCTCTTCCCTAGTACGAGAGGACCGGGAAGGACGAACCTCTAGTCAACGAGCTGTCCTATCAAGGGCATAAGCTCGGTAGCTACGTTCGGCACGGATAAGCGCTGAAAGCATCTAAGCGCGAAGCCGTCTTCAAGATTAGATTTCATTATGAGCTTCCTGGGAGACTACCAGGTTGATAGGCTCTACGTGTAAGTCCCGTAAGGGATTAAGCGGAGGAGTACTAATAAAGCCATATTGCAATCACTAACAGACTGAATTTTTATAGCAAAATCAAAAATGCATAACGTAAAAAATGGTCAGTTAGTGTTCATATTCATTCTAGTTATCTTATTTTTTGGCGCCGTATTCTATCTGACGCCATTAAAACCGTAAATCGCCAAAACTGAAGAGGCGTAGGAAATAAAACATTTTATTTCCTGGCCTCTGGTGATTTAAGTGCCAGGGTCACACCTGATCCCATCCCGAACTCAGAAGTTAAGCCTGGTTACGCCGATGATACTACGGGGCAATCCGTGGGGAAAGTAGGCAATTGCCGGAATTAACAAAAGACGTTTCTACTATGTAGAGGCGTTTTTTGATTTATAATAATTGCAACTATTGCAAAATAAAAAACTCCAGTAGTGAACGCAATGTTCATCTGCTGGAGTTTACTTGCGGTAGTAGACATAGTAGCCGGCCCTGGAGCGAGCGAGCCACTCAAGCTCAAAGATCTGCTGATCAGAAAGGAACGAATGGAGCGGAGCTGTCGTCAGGCGCTTGTCCGGGTCAGTGAAGACCGGCCAGTCAAGACATGTGGTGAAGGGCTTGGTCTTATCCCGGTGGTGCAAACGATCTCCAAGTGTTGCCGCAAAAGCGTCGCGCTCCTCCTCGGTCGGAAACCACCGGAAATCCAGCTGCTGCGGTTCCAAGATATTCGGTATGGTATCGAGTAGTTTACGCAGCGAGTGGAAAAGACGACTCTTCTTCTCGATAACCCGCAACAACTCATCTTGACTCCAGGTCACCAGATTTTGCCAGGTAACCAGCCCATGCTTGTACAGTTCACCGACAACCTCAGTCAGTAAGTAATCATATGTCCTGGCAAACGGATTGTAATACAATTCGCTTGAGGCATGCGCCCGTGCCATCAGAAAATTGCAGAGCCGGCGCGGATCAGTGAAAGCCAGACGATGACGATCTTCGGAACACTGCAGGTCGAGCCAGACATCAGCGAAGAGCTGGTGCTCCAGGCAGAAGCGGCGCGTCTGGCCATCACGCTGGAGACCAAGTGCATGGCAATCGAGCGTCACATAGGACAGCTTGTCTAAAAAATCCAAGAGGAAGCCAGGCATGCCTTCATTGCGCACCCAGGCCGCTGCCTGCTGGAGGTCAAAGCCATACTGCCTCTCCCACTTCTTATCCAGGCCATACTGCTGCAATACCCAGGCGAAATTCCGCTCCTCATTGAGAAACCACGGATCAATGCGTTTTATCGCATCTCCACCCGCCGGTATGGCGATGTCGTGGTAAGCGATTGCCAGTACGATAGACGCGCGTTCGACGGAAGAAAAGCCGAGTCGAGCAAGCAGCACTTCAGCCATGGCTGCCGCAAGCCGCGAGTGAATCCACCGCGTATGTCTGAATGGCTCTCCCAGGAAGACAATTTCCTGATCTGACCGCAGACCAATCGGCAGCGGAGCGACCAAGTTACCGAGCTGGACAATGCTCCCCATTCGCCAGAATGGTGGAGTACAGAGTACCTGCTCCAACCAACTGTCTTCTTGAATAAAGAAATCGAAGGAGCCAAACCACAGACGCATTCGCTCGAAGCCGATTGGATCAGAAAAATGATCAACAATATTTTCTTGCTTCCAGGCCGGTAAAAGCGTTACTGCCGGGTGACGTTCATCATGGTACATCGTCAGTGGTACCCGTTTACCGATGTACAATCGTTCATAGAGTTCAGGAGAAATATGTATAACTTCCCCATTAATCAATAATCCGCTCCTCGCTTGCTTACTTAACTCACGCAACCGAAGGCGATTAGCGGCGGTCTCGGCCATGGCCCTCGGATGGTAGCCGTAGCCAGATGGCGGTGGTGGATCGCCTATGATTTCTCCTCCGAACTCTGATACAGTACGGAGTAAGTCATCTCTGGTCGCCAATATAATTTTCTCCAAAGCATTACTCCGTTGTTAAAAATGTAAAAAAGAACACAAACTAATCGGGTTACTGTAACAAAAGAAGACTATTATGTCAAGGTTAAGTGTTAGTCTATAGTAAGATCTTTCTGATTTGTATTAATGTTTTCTACATTAAAATATCAAGGTACATTTTATCTGAGATAAATGCTAAAATGAGTATATTAATTCATACAAATCTAAATGGCGGCTAAAAGTAAAAAGAAAATTACCCCAGGACCTATTGATCCTACTATTAAAAAAGGTAAAAAAATCCATAAACTCCTGATTATTTTTTTATTATTATTGGCATTATTTGTCGGTGCCACTTTAATTTTGATTAACCTGGTCATGCATGTGAATAAGGCCTCCGAGTCGGTAAAAAATCAAACGCTTACAGAAAAACTATTGAACTATAACCGCCAGTACCGATATGGCGCCAGCTGGCAGAAAAAAAACATCAAGAATAATATGGTTGATACGGCCGTAGAAAGGAACCAATGGCTTGAAGATTATATAAATAATGATGATCCCGTCTTCTTTGAATATCTGCTGACGCAGGAGCAGTATTTGCAGTTCCCCGAAGCCGTCAAAATGTATCTGGAAAAGCATATTCAGTCGCAGGGACATATAAAATCAGAGACGTCGGCTGGTGCTGAGGTAAATGATTCTTACTCCGGATACTATTTTTATCCCAATGATTCGCAGCCAACAGGTGAAATTAATAAAATCAATCTTTTTGGCTCTGCAATAAAATCTACAAATCCAGAAATCGAGTATAAAATTGAGGGGGTATTATTCAATAATATAATTTATCCCCAAAAAATTAGCGCAATACAACAAGCTAGCCCAGAGAATAGTAATATAGAAGACTGACAATCTATAGATTAATAACACGTACCACCAGGTAAAGAGTATGGTGTTTTTATTGTTATTTAAGCTAATTTTAGCCTAATATGCTATGATATGTGGATAACTATATTGCATATAACGTATGATGATGTATGATGAATATTGATCAAATAAAATTATGGACAGGAAAAGACTGACGATAACCCTAAAAAAAGACCTACTCCCCCTGATAGATGGGGTGATTGACGGTGCGCGCATCAGGAACCGTTCTCACGCCATTGAATACTTACTAAGTCAATCACTGGAACCAAAAATTAACCGCGCTTTTATTTTGGCAGCCGGCCGGGGAATAAATATGAGGCCGTTCACTTACGAAATTCCGAAGACTTTAATCCCCGTCCATGGCAAGCCGATACTCGAGTACTCAATTGAAACGCTTAGGGAAAGCGGCTTCAAAGACATTTATATTCTTATCGGACATCTTGGCGAAAAAATCGTCGCGCATTTCGGAGACGGCTCCCGGTTTGGCGTTAAGATCACTTATATAAAAGAAAAACAGGAGCAAGGCACGGCCACTCCCCTGCGCTTAGCCAGAAAATATTTTGAACGGGCGCCATTTGTCATGATGTACGGCGATGTACTGATTGATATCAATATTAAGGACGTAGTCAAATATCATCAGTCGCACGGCGGTGTGGCTACCCTGGCGATCTCCTCCAGCAACAAGCCTTTTGATTTCGGCGTGGTCAAATTGCGCGGAAACAAAATTGTTTCATTCAATGAAAAACCGGAAAACAAAAACATCACCTCGCATCTGATTAATGCTGGACTTTTTGTTTTTAACCCCGACATCCTCAAATACATCATTAAAAAAGGCTACTCCATGCTGGAAAAAGACGTCTTCCCCCAGCTGGCAGACGAAGGCCTGCTCTATGGCTACCTGTTCGAAGGCCAATGGTACGACGTCGGCACTCCGGAAATATACGAGGAAGTGCTGAAAGATTGGAAAAAATAAATTGTTTGATGTTTTAAGGAGTATACGGTTAAAAAATAAACGGTATATTGCCTAAAACTGCAAACGCTTCAAACTCATATTCGAACTTTGGAGGGGAATGTGAACAACACAGTGCATCTGCTGAACCTTGCCAAACAAATAGAAACTTCTCGAGGTGAGGTAACGACAATCGGGGACGTGATTTTTGACGCTTTTACTTTCGGTTCTAATGAAAGAACCTCCAGCGAGGCGCCGGTACCAGTCATCCAGACCACAAGAAAGGAAACAATGCCAGGCGGCGCGGGTAACGTCGCTGCCAATATAGCTGCTCTTGGCGGCAAATCGAAACTCATCGGTGTTATCGGGATGGACACCACTGGCATAGAGCTGCGAGAGTTGCTGAGAAAGCACGAAATCGACACGGATTCAATGGTAATTGACCCTCAGAGGCCGACTACCAAAAAAGAACGTTTTCTTGACGGCGATACTCAACTCCTCTGCGTTGCCCGAGAGTCTAGAGAAGTGGTAGCCCCCTGGGTTATCGAAAAGGTCATCAATACCCTGATGGGCAATGGGTACTCAATCGTCGTCATCACCGACTACAATCGCGGCATGGTCAGTCCGGAGCTTATCAGGCGGACGATTGAAATATGCTCCCAACAGGGCAAAAAAGTAATCGTCGATGTCCATATCAAGGATAATTTCGACATTACCTGCTTGCAGGGTGCCTATCTGATTACGCCAAACCGAAAAGAGGCGGCCACGCTTCTCGGGAAGGCTATCCCTGATGACCATCAGTCTGCTGAATTAATCGCCAGACATATGGCTGAGCAAATCGGCACAAACGTCCTGCTGACGCGCGATAATGAAGGCATGACCCTGGTCACCACCGATGGTGCCGTTAATCACATCCCTGCCTTGGAACAAAACGCTATTTGCGTTTCTGGCGCAGGCGATACCGTTGTCGGCACCATTTCACTGGCCTTAGCCAGCAACATCGAGCTGATTGACGCGGTAAAACTGTCCGCCTACACAGCGGCTGTCGTAGTGGGCAAGATTGGCACTGCGACCGTTACTATGCATGAGCTGACTCGGGTAATCGAGTCGCTATCAAAAGCACAATCAGTTCTTGTGTAACCAATGATCTTTCGTAATCAATCGAAGCTGAAGCGCCGACCGACCACGGTCAGCGCTTTTTTATTATATTTTCACAAATGTCCGGTGTATCAAAATGGCTTCTGGTATTCCACCATAAAGGATGATATTGGCCGAACTCAAATCATGACCCAGGGTATCTGTGAACGGTACGGCGATGCTTTTGCCGATGCCTGCCGCCCGGATAGCTAATAGGCCGGATTCACTGTCCTCAAAACCGATAACATATTTAAAGTCCCGTGGCCCTATCCCTAACTGGTGCAAGGCTAACGAAAAAAGGTCCCGGTGCGGCTTTAACCTTATTTCGCTGGAATCAGAGGCAGTAATAAAACCATTGTAAATATTTTTATAATCAGAAAAATATTTTTTTAACTTCTCTTTTTTGCCTGCCGATAACGGCCATTCAGCTATTTGCCGCCTGATTTCTTTAAACACTTCATTTAATACAATTCTGGCTTCATACTCGATGGAAGAAGTAACAATAGCGATAGGCACGGGATTTTTTGCATAATAAGCGCCGATCTGCCCAAGATTTTTTTTACAGGTGCTTAAATATTTTTTTGAATATCGCAAATAGCGGTTACTTAATAGATGCGCCTCTAAATATGGATAAAACTTAACCAAATCTTTCCCTAGCCACCCCCTTAATAAAGATAAATAAATCCCAATACCCGGCATCGGCTCAATTAAATGGCGGGTGAGGCCCAATGATTTCCGAATCGTTTTGCCTTTTCCCTGATCAATTTTTCCCAATATATAATGATAGCGCTGATAATAAATATCCACGCCCGCCCTGACTAAATCATTCTGGGTGGTTATTTTCAGTTTGAGGAGGTATCTCTTCTCCAATTTTTTTGCTACTCTTCTTGCCGCCTCTGCTGTAACCTGACGGTGTTTTTGCAGAGCTAAAACCAATGGCTCTTTTAATAACCCAGCGGCGCCAAACACCTGAATATTATTACTCACTTCCCTGCGCCGGTTTTCGTCCTGGCCGGCAACTAATGTCCAAACGCCGGCATTAATAAAAGACCGTTTAACAAATAAAGGCCGGATAAACTTCCCGTACGCTTTCAGCAGATATTCCACATGCTTGGTCGTACTGTTGCCTATAATATGAGGATAATCTTTCAGATGATCAAGCCCAGTCCACTTTATCGCCTCTTCGCGGCCGGTCATTACCCTGACCATATATTCCAAAGAATTGATACAGAGAACTTCCGTGGTAGTGGTAGTCCCGTCCATATCAGTGACTACCCCTTTTAACTGGGCAAGTGGTTGCTGAATTTTATCGGCCAAAGGATAAAAGCTGTAGCGGGGATAAATATAATTAGGATTCTCCACAACAGAAATCTCACCGGCCCCATTTAGCGCCGCTGAACCTTTGGCAATATCTAAAATCTTTTTCTTTTCTTTATTGCCAATTTTTTTCAGGCCGTAAATTTTTTTTAATGCCATATAAAATGCCTAAGTTGCTAATATTATAATTCTTTTTTTACACTTAAGCAAATAAAAAAGGCTGAAGTTATGTTTTACCATAACCACAGCCCGTGGCTCGATGCCAAAAAGGCTAAAGAGCCAGTATATCTTCCGCTGCGACAAATTTGCGGCCCGGAGCCTGGTCCAAAACAGACATCTCAATGCGATAACCCTTGAGACCAAGCATCACGCATTTGTTCGGACCGAGCCTGCTCAGGACATTGATGGCGGAGTTGGCAAAGCGCTGTGCCAGCAACAGATCAAATGACGATGTGCTGCCGCCTCTGACCGAATCGGTCAAAACTTCGCAGCGGGCATCAAAGCCGAATTCAGCATGGATACGGGCAGCCAATAAATGGCCGATCCGGCGGTCCTCATAGTGAGGATTGCCAAAACCATCACCTGCTGTCACTTCAGCCTCTGGAGTTTCCAGGCCCAAAATCCGCGCTGACGAGGTCAAGACCACCAATCCTGTTGGCCGCTCTGCGATAGCTTTAACAACGTCCGGCAAAGACACTCCCATCTCAGGAATGATGATGGAATCCGCGCCTACTGCCCGGCCAGCTCTTAGCGCGACCCAGCCGGCGTCTTGACCGATAGTCTCCACCACCAAAAATCGGTGGTGATCCAGAGTCGAATAACGGGCGCGTAAAATCGCACCCACCAGATATTCCACTACCGACCAATGCCCGAGAGTGTAGTCCGTGCCCATCAGGTCATTGTCGAGGGTTTTTGGCACCGCAATGCGTATGCCCTGGAATTCCAACAAGCGCGTCAGGACGCTCAGGGTATCATTGCCGCCAACGGCGATTATTGCCCCAAACTCCGCGAGCTGGCTCTTCATAGAGGCAATATCCTCGCCAGTAAGATTATACCGTGAGGTGCCTATCGGTGAGCCTGGCTTGACGAGAAAGGTTACGTCAGGAGAAACTGACGCCGGCTGTCCAAGCTTCAGACCGTCCCACCCTCTGAAGAAATGAATGCTGTGCCCTGCTTGCCTTGCTTTACTGTGCAAGTAATACACTAAGGGCGCTATGCCGGGACAGCTGCCTCCACCGATTACTACAGCGATCTTCATTATTACAATCCTCCAATGCGTGTATTGTTATTTCTACTTATTAACAAGTCAAAGTGCTGATTACTTTAATGCTATATTTTACATTTTTAACATAAAAAGTCAAGGGTCATCTAACCTCTGATATCAAAAAACTTATATTACTTTATTAGTTCCTTAATAGCTTCAAATTCTTCCTGAGTAGTCCCCACCATACCGAATATTCTTTCCGGGTGATGATACGGACCGTGCCAATCCGACCCACCAACTGTTATTAGATTAAATCGTTTCGCCAATCCGCATATATATTGTTCTTGTTCTGGCGTATAGGCAGGATAATGAGCTTCCAGGCCAATTAATCCAATTTCGATCAATTCTTTTATTAGCTCCTCAATTTGATTTTTATCCAGACCAGGCTTTGTCTTCTTAATATAGGCAGCTGGATGGGCCAAAACACACACCCCACCAGCCTGCTTGATAATTTTACAAGCATCGTGTGGAGAATAAAGGTCGTTACTATAAGGCACAAAAGCGTGCCCTCCCCGATTCATCAAATTCAGTAATTGTAACTGCTTGGTCGGTGGCCAGCCTCGCTCCCCGCATAAGGCCTTAGCAATATCATATTTAGTGATAGAATCAAACTTTGATTTTGTCTGGCGAATTTGATCAAAATCCAACTTGGTTTCACTTGTACCTTGAAGCAATTTTATCACTTTCCTAATGCGCTGATTATAACTCTCAACTACGAACTGCAGTTTGTTTCTAATTATCTTCAAATCAAAATTATTCGCATAGCCTAATACGTGAATCTCCACTTCTTTGTAGATGGTGCTTATTTCCACTCCCATAAATGTATCCAACTCTAATTCATCACAGGCCGAAAAAAATTCTTCAAACCCTTCAACGGAATTATGATCGGTTAAAACTACCCCCTCTAATCCTGAATCCTTGGCATATTTTGCCACTGTAGATGGATTATAATCGCCGTCTGAGTGAGTTGAATGCACGTGCAAATCGTAGGGGAATTTCATTCTGTCTGTTTATTAATAAATTGGCTACTGACTATAGTTAATCTAAAACAAAAAATTAAATTACACAAGCTGACCATTGACAGTACTATCAGCATTATTATATACTTCTTTAATAAAAAACAACCACACATACTGAAATGAGGTAGTGGATGGATGACTTCAAGAATCGCGTTATCGCACATTTAAAGGAGCAGGGACTGATAGAGAGGGAGCTATGCATTGGAACTTTGCCGGCTGGTTTTATGGTAGCTCCAATACTTCTGGAAACTAGAGATGGCCAAGGACGGATGACGGTCAAGACACAAAGATTCAATAATCTTGAAGATGCCAGACTATTGGCGCTACTGATTGCTGAATACGCTAAAAGATTAGAGAAGGCGGGAATAGCTATCCCTAAAAACCATCAAACCTTGGTTTCAAAGGATTCCTCATCTGCAGACTACCTGGCACTTGAGATTGCCTCTTACGAAGGCAAATCTCTGGCGGCGCAGTTCTCCCACCTTGGCGCCGTGAAGATTGCAGAAATGGTTTTTTCTCTGCTTTTCGGCATGTTCAAACAACAACCTGGTGATGACCTGGATATTGGCATTGACCCATCCTGCAACAATTTCACTTATAATCTTGAAAAGGGTGGTGCAGTCTATATCGATTTCATCCCGCCGCGTTACAGCATCGAAGGCGTACCGATGGTTGATTACCCCCATCCAACGGAACAGACCGACCTGAAGAGCCAAATCAGAAGGTTCTATACTAAAACCGGCGTTGCTCTGATAGCCCTGACTCAGATTTTGAGGCATGAACCCGAGGCGTACTATGACATTCTCCGTATTCTGATGAAACTTGCTCATCAATCTAGCCAACCAGAAGTAACGAAAAAGATCGTTAGTTTGACAGAGGCACTTTCCGTCCTGACATCTCCAAACGAGATCTTAAATCCCAGCCGACCGGAAGAAGCCAGGCTTCTCGGCATACTGAACTTTAACCGAGGCGTGGTTTCAAAAGCCGAACTGAGAGAGATATTCCAAAATACTCATATCGACGAGTCAACTCGCCTGATACCAGAGGCAAAATTCTCAGCAGCTTTACCACTATTAATCAAACCGGAGCTCACTTAGCCAACAGTGGGCTCCTCTTTTATTTCCTTTTCCAGGCCTTTAATTAATTTCCTGAAAAATGCTTTGGTGCCAGGAAAACCAAACGCTTTTTCCTTTTTCGCGCTGGCTATAATATGTTTTAGGAACACATCAGGATCTTCAATTTTCCGCTCGCGGATATCTTTCCAGAATCCCTCTTTGGTAAAGCGCCAAAGCAAATCAATATCCCTTAATAATCTTTCGTACTTGGCGGTTAATATACCGCCGATGGATTCAGAGGGCAGATCGTGGACGCCGACCAGGTGAACTATTTCAGAAATATATTGCCGGGGGAAATTTATCTTTAATAATATCTGCCTGGCTAATTTCGCCCCCGCCCGCATATGCGCCAGGCGCGCCTGCTTGCCGCGGTAATTAATTTTTAACTTTTTTGGTAAAACGCCCCAGCCGATATCATGCAGTATCACTGCCGGCATTAAAATCATTCCGTCAATATTATTTAGTTTTGATAATTTCTCCGCATACCTGATAATAATTTTGGTATGCAAATAATCCCACTTTCTTCCCTTTTTAAGAAAATGGGCGGCCTCTTTCCAAATCTGGGCGTATATCAGTTTCATATTTTTTTGGCTGTAATAATTATATCTTAATTTTAATTAAATAAAAATAGAAGCTTAGCAAACGAATTTTATTTGAACAAAGCTCTGTATAATGTTACACTATTAATCTGAAATATTATTTAAAAATTTCACTCCATGTTCAACTCATTAAAAAAAATTATTAACCAAAATATTTCCGAAATAAAAGAAAATGGCCTCTGGAAAAACGAAAGGGAGATTGAATCAGCGCAAGGAGCGGAAATTACCGTCAACGGAAAAAAAGTCATCAACTTCTGCGCCAATAATTACCTTGGGCTGTGCAACGAACCGGCCGTGCTGAAGACCGCCAAAGAAGCTATATTAAAGTACGGCTACGGACTTTCCTCAGTGCGTTTTATCTGCGGTACGCAGGCCCAGCACCGCCAGCTGGAAAAATCGATTTCAAAATTCTTAAAAATGGATGACGCCATCCTCTACTCTTCGTGCTTTGACGCCAACGCTGGCTTGTTTGAAACTATTTTAACGGCCGAGGATGCCATTATTTCCGATGAACTGAATCACGCCAGTATTATTGACGGCGTCAGGCTGTGCAAAGCAGAACGCTACCGTTTCAAGCATCATGACATGTCTGATTTGGAAGTTAAATTGAAAGAATCACAGAAGCAAAGAGCGCGCCTGATCGTCACAGACGGTGTTTTTAGTATGGACGGAGAGATTGCCAAACTCAAGGAAATTTGCGATCTGGCGGATAAATATGATGCGGCCGTGATGGTCGATGATTCACATGCCACCGGGGTGATTGGAACAACTGGCCGTGGCAGCGCGGAGGCTACCGGCACTGAAAGCAGGATTGATATTATAACCACCACCTTTGGCAAGGCTTTCGGCGGCGCATCCGGCGGTGTCACTGCCGCCCGGCAGGAAATCGTGGATCTTCTGCGTCAGCGTTCGCGGCCATATTTATTTTCAAATTCCCTGGCGCCGGCTATTGTCGCTACCACGCAATATATAATTGATAACGCTGATACTTTTATAAAAGACGCTAAAACCCGGCTGGAAAAAAATACCGCAACTTTTAGGAAGGCAATAACTAAGGCCGGCTTCACTATTAAAGTTGGCAAACATCCGATTGTACCTGTAATGCTCGGTGAGGCAACTATTGCTGCAAAAATGGCCGCTGGTTTGCTAGAGGAAAACATTTACGTCATTGGCTTTTGGTACCCGGTGGTGCCCCAAGGCCAGGCCAGGATCAGAGTACAGCTGTCAGCCGCGCATACCGAGGAGCAGGTGGACAAGGCGATTAAAGCCTTTATCAAGATCGGTAAAGAGCAAGGCATTATTTAGCTTCAGCTAATAAAAACTACCTGCCTAAAACAGATAGTTTTTTGTACTGGCAACGTTAAATCCGAAGCACCAAGCACGAAATTCGAAACAATATTTAAATTTAAAATTACAATACTTTAAACATCTTCTATCTTTTGTTTCGAATTTTTAACATTGAAATATTAGATATTGTTTAGAATTTTGATATTCGAATTTCGAATTTGCTGTTTGGCATACCTCCCTCACTATCCTATAAAAAATGCCTGCATTTTTAAAAAACAGTGTGCCGATACCTCCCAAATATGCTAAACTAAACCATATTATGCCAAAATACATCATCGACATCCACGCCCACTCCAAATATTCCCGTGCCGTTTCCCGGCAGATGGATCTGGAAACTATGGCGGCTTGGGCGGACAAAAAAGGCATCCAGGTTATTTCCTGCACGGACTTCACTTACCCGGCCTGGTTTAAAGAAATAAAAAATAAACTGCAGCTGCAGGAGAATGGGCTTTATAAAATTAAAGGCGGAACTGCACAAGCGCAGTTCATGCTGGCCACGGAAATCAGCTGCATCTATTCGAAGAACGGCAAAACGCGCCGGGTGCATATTGTCGCCGTAGTGCCCGATTTAATCGCCGTGGGAAAAATTAACGGCAAACTGAATCTTATTGGCAATATAAAATCCGACGGCCGGCCGATCCTTGGACTTGATGCTAAAGAATTAGCAAAAATCATTCTAGACTCTTCGCCGGAGGCGCTGGTCTTCCCGGCCCATATCTGGACGCCGTGGTTTTCCATGTTCGGCTCCCAGTCCGGCTTTGACACTGTGGAGGAGTGCTTCGAAGAGATAGCACCGCAGATTCCCGCCATGGAAACCGGACTATCCTCCGATCCGCCGATGAACTGGCGTTTGTCGCAACTGGACCGTATGAGTATACTGTCATTTTCCGACGCCCATTCGCCGGCTAATCTCGGACGCGAAGCCACGGTATTGGAATTGGAAAAATTAAGCTATAAAAATATTCTGGAAGCTATCAAAAAACAGGGCGGAAATAAAAATAAAATAGCCTATACTGTCGAATTTTATCCGGAGGAAGGGCGCTATCACTGGGATGGCCACCGTAATTGTAAAATCCGCTACTCGCCTGCTCAGACAAAAAAGCATAAGGGCATCTGCCCGGTCTGTAAAAAACCGCTGACCATCGGCGTGCTGTACAGAGTGGATAAGCTGGCCGACCGGCCCGAGGGATACAAGCCGGCCAACCGGCCGCCGTACAAAAGCCTGGTGCCGCTGCAGCAAATCATTGCCGAAAGCCTGGGCCGGGGCGTGAATACTAAGGGCGTGGTTGAAGAATATAATGCCATGATTGCCTCTGGTAAGAACGAATTTAATATTCTGCTGAATTTAAATGCCAAAGAGCTGGAAAAAATAACTACGCCGGTGATCGCCGAGGCCATAGAAAAAGTGCGGCAGGGAAAAATCACCGTTCTGCCCGGCTACGACGGCGAATATGGCACGGTGAAAGTTTTCAGCGACGCTGAACGAAAAAAGTACATTGAGAGGCAAGAAAAATTACTTTAAATTGGTTTTGAATTTAGAGATTGTTTCGAATTTCGTGCTTAGTGCTTCGAGTTTCACAAAACATAAATAGTCTTAATTTTCATGTTTACAGCATATATAATTACGATTATCTCTTTAATAGCCTCCGTTCTGGCCTTAATCCTGGCCTTGCTTTTTCTCATCCAACTGTTGATTTTCAAGGCTCCATATGTTAAAACACCAAAACCGGTGATTAATAGAATTCTGGAAGAAACGGAAATCAAGCCAACCAGCGTAGTTTATGATCTGGGCTGCGGCAACGCCGAACTGCTGATTGCCATTGATAAAAAAATCGGCGCCAAAACCGTCGGCTTCGAGCTCTCTCCCCTGGCTTACCAGCAGGCGAAGTATAATGTCTGGCAGAACAAAGCGAAAACCAAAATCTACTTTAAAAATTTTTATAAACAGGATCTGTCGGATGCGGACATCGTCTATTGCTTCCTGATTAAAAGCGTGATGCCCAGAATCGGCGCTCTATTATTGAAACAGCTGAAGCCAGGCAGCCAGGTAATTTGCTACGGATATTCTATACCCGACTGGCAGCCGGTGAAAGTTATTGATCTAAAACCGGAAAATCCCAAGTCCAGCAAAATATTTTTTTATAAAGTCTGATATAATATGGAATCATACCAGGATAAACAACGGAAGCTTTTCGAAAAAATTGAAGCGGGTTTTAAGCAGGGCCAAACGCCTTCCACCACCGTTGAATCGGTAAAAGACTTTTTGAACGACAAAAGGATTTGCCTGACTACTGTTTCTTTCGCGCCACTGGACATCCGCCGGGCACTCACGGAAAAAATAATCAATCCTTTGAAAAAGATTGACCCCGGCCAATACTATTTCCCCGAAGATTCACTCCATTTAACCATAAAAAACGTCAAAGTCGCGAAAGATCCGCCCAGCTTCACCGCAGAAGACGCAGACCGGGTGGCTGAAACTTTTAGCCGGGTTTTTCCGCGGCACCGGGCGATTACTTTTGACCTGCAGGGCTTGCTGGAATTGCCGGTCAGCGTTATGGTAAAAGCCGTGTGCGATGAATCGCTCAGATTCCTTATTAACGACCTTGATCAGGCTCTGGGCAGTATCGGCCTGCCAGATGATAAAAAATACGCCTCCAGTGAAATATTCTTCGGCAATACGACGGTCTGCCGGTACACCCACTCCCCCTCGCCTGCTTTTTTGGAAAAGGTCAAAGAATTAAAAAACGTCCGCATCGGAAAAATGCCAGTCAAAGAAGTTTCTCTTATCATCACCAACGCCGTCTGTTATCAGAAAAAGACGAAGATTGTAAAAAGGTTTTACTTGCAATAATAATGAAAAATTACAAACAAATTATTTTCAGAATTATTATCGGTATACTGGTAATTTTTTTTAATACTCCGGCTATTCCGGCTCACGCTCAAGAAGTGCGTAGCATTATTTTTCCCGTACTCGGATCAACCCGCTACAGCGACGACTTTGGCGCTGGCCGTTCAGGCGGACGGACGCATGAAGGCAATGACATTATGGGTTACAAGGGTGAGCCGCTGATCGCGGCCGTGGATGGATTTATCCGCTCCGCACCCTACCCTGAACCGTACTGGGGTTACAGTATTACCATTGAAGACAAAGACGGCTATGAATACAACTATTATCATGTAAATAATGACAATCCGGGAACCGACGATGGCTTGGGCGGAGGCATAAACGCGTATTATCCCAATACTGATGCCAGGAATCCGGTGGTAGCCGGGCAGATTATCGGCTGGATGGGCGACAGCGGCAATGCCGAGGGAACTTCACCGCATTTGCATTTTGAGATACGCCGGCCGGATGATACACCGATCGATCCATACGAATCGCTCCAGGCTGCGCAAAGAATCAGCCAGCCGACGATTCCAGCGACGCTGCCTGATGAACTGCTGCCATTCGGTCAATTCCCCGGCAGTGCCCACATTGCCGTCGGCAACGTCAGTCCGGCGGCCGGTGAGGAGCTGGTCGTTGGCGCGGGGCTTGGCGGCGGCCCGCACGTCCGTATATATGACAGCCAAAACCAACTAATAGGCCAATTCTTCGCTTTACCTACCACCTTCCGTGGCGGCATCGACGTGGCGACAGGCGATGTTGATGGAGACGGCTATGATGAAATTATTATTGGCAATGGCCCGGGCGCGGATCCGGAGATTCGTATTTTCAAAGGCGACGGGACGCTGGTCACCATGTTCCTCGCGTATCCTAGCGGTTTCCGCGCCGGCATCAGCGTGGCCTCGGCGGACCTGAATCTTGACGGGCTGGCGGATATCGTGACTGCGCCCGGACCCGGTGGCGGGCCGCAAGTGCGCATTTTTGACGCCAGCGGAAAAGTACTCGGACAATTTTTTGCCTATAACCCAGCTTTCCGCGGCGGCGTGGACGTCGCGGCGGTTGACGCGACATCTGAATCAGGCGCCGCGATCATCACCGGCGCGGGTCCCGGTGGCGGGCCGCATGTCAGAATTTTTAACCCAAAGGCCGAACTCATCGGTCAATTTATGGCGTATGATACTTCCTTCCGCGGCGGAGTGCGCGTTACGGCCGGTAATATACAAAACAAAAACATCGCGCCGGAAATCGCGGTGGCGCCAGCCTCAGGCGGCGGCCCGAACGTCCGGCTTTACAACCTTAGCGCCCAGCTTACTGGATTTAACACCAATGAATTTGAGGCCTGGTGGCGCGGTGGTTATGACTTAGCCGCTGGTACCGGCACTTTGCGTATTTCTTCCTTTGGCGACCGGCGGGCTACGGTGCGGTCACTCACCACCGCCCAAACTACCTGGCGTTCCTGGACTTGGCGTTAATTTAATGGCAGTATAGATAATATGGAGGCGTGCGAGAGTGGTTGAATCGGCCGCACTCGAAATGCGGTATACCCTCACGGGTATCGTAGGTTCGAATCCTACCGCCTCCGCCAAAATTCGGAATCAGAAGAAACGGACAAAGCAGGGTCGCGCCGAAGGCGCGACACTAATGCATTCCCCCCGCCGAATTCAGAATCCAAAAGGGTTTTCCACGCTCCGCGTGGCTCAAAAAGTACGGTTCGATCTAAAATTTTAAAGTTCGAACCGACTTTTTTGAACAAATGAGTATTTTTCTCATTTGTTCGGTCGTTTGCCAATTCCATATTGTATTTCAAAAACTTTTCGGTAAGTTCGAACCGATTATTCGCTTTTTGCTCTGAAGCCCTCAATTTCTCTTTGAGAAGCTGATTTTGATTGACCAACTTGTTTTTAGCTTCGCGATATTCTTCAAGCGACAACGCACTTTCGAGATAGGCACTCATCAGCTTCTCTATTTTAGAATCCAAAAGAGAAATATCGGCTTTTATTGAATCCGCAAAAAGCGTACTCGATTGGACTTCCGATTGCCGATCTTTTGCATTTTCGGCAATCATCCATTCCGTCCAATCGAGTGGCAAAGAAACTTTTTTGATTTCCTCTTCTATTTGAGAAGTGATGAGCTCCTCGCGAACATACTTTTGAGAACAAGGATTTTTCCGTTTGGTACAGCGGAGATAGTTATGACCTTTCTGTGTTTCGGTGGTAATGAAACAGCCACATTCTCCGCAATGGAAAAATCCTCTATACAAAAATGGTTTAAGACCTTTGGAGTGAGGTTTAGATTTTCTCATCATCACTTCTTGAACGGAATCAAAAAGTTTCTTTGAAATAATCGGTTCGTGCTTGCCCTCAAAAATCTCTCCGTTATATCTCATTAGACCAGTGTAAATAGGATTTTTGAGAAGTTTTTGATAATTCGACACCGCAAGCTCTCTACCGCTTTTTCGCTTCAATCCAAGCGCGTTAAATTTGTCGCGGACTTCCCGCAAAGTGAAGTTTCCCGTTGCATATGCCTCAAATGTCTTTTTAACTAAAATCGAAAGTTCAGGATGTGGCACAATACCTTTTCCTTTTTCGTTCACATATCCAAGCGGAGCCATTTGAGGCCATATTCCGTCTTTCACTTTATTGCGATGACCTCGTTTTATATTTTCCGACAAGTTGTCTACATAGTACTTGGATTGCGAAAAAGCGATTGAGAGCATGAATTTTCCTTGCGGTGTCGGATCAAACCAAAAAGTTGGAAATTTCATTTCTACGATTACGCCAGTATCAACGAGATAAATAATTTTTCCACCATCAACGGAATTTCTCGCAAGTCTATCGGGATGCCACGCCAAAATACCAGACGCTTCACCTTTTTCCATACGCTCAATCATTTCGTTAAACACAGGGCGACCTGGTATTTTGGCGGTCTGCTTTTCGACAAAGACATCTACCACTTCCAGTTGTTCTTTCAACGCTAAATCTTTTAATTCATTCAACTGGTCAGAAATACTGCGGACTTGTCTGTCTTTGTCGTCCGTAGACTTGCGAGTATATATGAAAAACTTTTTGGTTTGATTATTCATAGAATTGTATTGGCAAACGACGAGCCACGCGG